>ERZ842401.5769-NODE-5769-length-13535-cov-47.661350_pt1 | contig 13535 bp, 12 predicted proteins | sample MGYA00521270_ERZ842401 | MGnify/ENA primary metagenome ERZ842401 (study PRJEB31892, sample SAMEA3878208) | bioreactor metagenome | biome: Moose rumen | place: Sweden | collected 2011-10 | study: EMG produced TPA metagenomics assembly of the PRJEB12797 data set... | reverse complement strand
GATTGGAATTCAGATATAAAGGTACAAAAAATATCTCAGATTACCAACTTTTTATACGACTTTCTTATCCCGAACTGGGGTACTTCTGTTTCTTAGCTACTTATGACAACATAACCCGCTATAGCGATTTTATGTTTGGCAACTCTGCTCCATTAGAACACATGATGCTGTTCCCTGAGATACTTGAGGATGATGATGAAAACAATGAGGGTGACGAATCTGATAGTTAGCCTTTGGTGATTTGGGAATAAAATCTTCACAAATAATTTTGATTTTTTCTCACTTATTTGTATCTTTGCCCCAAATTAGAGAAACGATGGGCGTTACGTACGACACAGAAGAGAAGAAGTTTGTGTTCGACTTCGAGCATGATGGAACAGAGGACATTGTCAGTCTGACTGGCAGTGGCTATCAAGTGGAAGCCTTTGGTAAGTGCTTCTACTATGGTTATGAGTTTGCCCCTCAGGTTGATGGTTCCGTACGAACTTCTTTCATTCATCATGTCAAGTTCACTGAAGATCTTCAGAGCAATACCTATCTGACCAATTTCATCAAGAAGGCTGTCGACAATCTAAGTCATCAGATTAACCTGTATAATTATAATCTGGTGGTCATGCCGGAATCGTCGAGTAAGGTCAATCAGTATATGTTACGTTACATATATCGTTTTGCTCAGCCAACGTTGAGAAAGATGGAACTTGTAAAGGCACTTCCTTCCAATATCTCGTTCGATATGGATGCTTATGAGCAGTTGTACTTAAACGACGTTTTGGAGAATGGTCGCCCACGTTATACTGAGGCACAAAAAGAAGAGGTGAAGCAATCTATCTCGAAGATGCTTGACTTGATTCATCAGAAAGACTATTTCACGATAGCCAAGGACGTTAAGAAGAGCCGCTTCCGTCCTTATATGATGCAGTTCTTGAAGTTTGCGACTCAGGCTGACGAAGAGCTTTGTGCATCTATTCGTAACCAAAACATTCTGATTATCGATGATGTGACGACGAGTGGCTCAACGCTGAATGAGATTCTGAGAACTCTTCGTATCCTTAACGAGGACAATGAAATCACTATTTTCAGTCTTATAGGACGTAAAGACTTGATGGCTGAGTCTGTTTAGACTCATATAAAACACTATCTACAAAAATCACGCTTTCACAAGCCTTGTGGGGCGAAATCGTTTGGTGGCAAGGAGCTTGATGATGACGAACGAACTCATAAAAATAGCAATCGGCAAAGGCGTATGACGAGGCAATGGATGCTCCTGTTGGGAGTGATGGTGTCGCTGCATGCCTTTGGCTATTACTATGCCAACCAGTTGCAGGTGGGTCCGGCCATGACTCCCTATATGAATTCGACGACGTATGGCGGCTATGCTGATATCCGATTCAGCAGTGCGTTTGGTACGAATCTGGGTGTGCGGCGTTATGTGGACCCCATGACTGGCCAATGGACGACGACGCCCATCATTAATCCATATATCAAGATAGGTAGCGGCAGACTGGAATTCCCTCTTGGCGATCTGCTGAAGCACTTTGTGTGGGACCGGAACGACCGCTCGCGCCAGAATAGCTGGAACGATAGGAACGGCATGAACGGGCGGATGATGAACGGCACGGGTCCGGCAAGCGCCCCGGCGGCCCAGCCTCCCCGACCCGTCAGGCCTTCGTCGCCAAGATAGGGACACAGCAGTTACTGGGGCTTGGTGACGGTGGCGCGAAAGATGCGGACGTTCTGGAACTGATGGACGAATACCGCGCAAGCTACTACATCATCACCGGACATACGCAGAAACACTTTGCCGGGTCTTCGCGCATCTGGTATGAACGCTTGAAGGTTATCACGCTGCCAAGGAAGTTGGTGATAAGTGAAATATAAACGTTAGAATATGGCGACAAAGATGTTAGGAGCACTGGTTGGGGATATTATCGGCTTGACTTAAGTCGCAAAAAAGAAAAATTTGTTGAATTATTTGGAAGATAAGGGAAGTTGTTGTCGTCATTCAAAAAAACAGAGATTTCCAGGAAGCTATCCACTATCCACTTGTATTGGAGGATGGTGGGGGAGGCTAAGTCCGCACGGAGCAGAGATAGTCTCCGCACGGAGCAGAGAGCATCTCCGCACGGAGCAGAGAGCATCTCCGCACGGAGTGGAGACGGTGTTCCCGAGTTTGACAAAAAGTCATTATGGTTGTCAAAGTGCCTGTTTCTGTTAAGGAAAGAGGCTGTTTTCGGGGGTAAAAGTGCCTGTTTACGGGTCGAAAACAGCATGTTTTCGTGTTGGAAAGATGCTGTTTTCTGTTGACAAACAGCATCTTTCGGACAACTATCCACTAAATTTAAGTTAACTCGCTTTTATTCAGAAAGTTAGTTTGTTTTCAACTATCCACTAACTATCCACTAACTATCCACTAACTATCCACTAACCCTACACTGAAACCGCCGACATTTGGTGGATAGTTAGTGGATAGTTAGTGGATAGTTAGTGGATAGTTAGTGGATAGTTATTTTTAGGTTAAATTACTGATATTTTTTGATTTAGCTTGTTTTTAGTGGATAGTTGGAAATATTTTTTGCTTTAGCTTGTATTTTTGAGATATTATTCGTACCTTCGCAAAATTTAAAGACTTTGAAGATTACATTGTTTAAACCTTACAGAAAGCAGGAGACGGTGACCCGCTATATAGCGAATGCGGCGGCGGAGGCGATAAGGCAACGATTTTTTCAATTTGCCAAAAGAAAGTCAAAGAAAAACGACACCATTTTTAGGTATTGAATGAAGAAATCGCGGGAATCATGTTTGAATTAACTGGAAAAGTTGTAATTTTGCAGCAAAATAGTTAAACAGATGAAACACATTATCATTCTTGGTGACGGTATGGCTGACCATCCCGTCGACAGACTTGGCGGAAAGACACTACTGCAATATGCCCGTCCTGAATACATGAACCGGCTGGCTCGCGAAGGCCGCTGCGGACGGCTGATTACGGTGCCTGAGGGTTTCCCGCCAGGCTCGGAGGTGGCCAACACCGCCATCCTCGGCTACGACCTTAACAAGGTCTACGAGGGACGCGGTCCGTTGGAAGCTGCCTCTATCGGCTATGAGATGCAAGCCGACGACATGGCCATCCGCTGTAACATCATCACGCTGGAGAACGGCAGGATTATCACCCACAACGGTGGCAATCTGGAGACGGAAGACGCCCGCGTGCTCATCGACTATCTGAACGAGACGCTTGCCAGGCCCATCAACGAACGGGAGGGCTGCGAGCGCGTGAAATTCATCTGTGGCATCCAGTATCGTCATTTGCTGGTCATCAAGGGCGGCAACAAGCATATTGTCTGTGCCCCACCTCACGACCATCCTAATGAGGAGTGGAGACCTTTGCTGGTGAAGGCAAAAACACCTGATGCTCAAGAGACTGCTGACTTGATAAACGAGCTGATTCTGAAGTCACAGGAATTGCTGGCCCGCCATCCCTATAATATAAATAAGGTGGAACGGGGCGAGCGGCCTGCCAACAGCGTCTGGCCCTGGAGCGGAGGCTATCGTCCCTCCATGCAGACGCTGATGGAGCAGTATCCGCAAATCAAGAGCGGTGCCGTCATCTCGGCCGTCGACCTCATCCAAGGTATCGGGAAATACGCCGGCCTGCGCATCATCAAGGTCCCTGGCGCCACAGGCCTGGCCAACACCAACTACGAAGGCAAAGCACAGGCCGCCATTGACGCGCTGGAAAAGGATGACTTCGTGTTTGTCCATGTCGAGGCCACCGACGAAGCAGGCCACGACGGCGACGTAGAACTGAAGCTGCGGGCCATCGACTACCTGGACCAGCGCCTTATCAAGCCCATCTACGAGGCTGTGGAAAAGATGGACGAGCCCGTCAGCATTGCCATCCTGCCCGACCATCCTACACCTGTGGAGTTGCGTATCCACGTCAACGAACCAGTACCTTTTATCATCTGGCATCGCGGCATTGAGCCCGACGACGTGCAATACTACGATGAGGAGAGTTGTGTACGAGGTTCCTATGGACTGCTGAAACTCGATGAGTTTATGCATACGTTTATCAATGATTAAGTCATGGAGAACTTCCCCATAGCCAAGATAAACTTAGGCCTGAACATCGTTCAGAAAAGAAGTGACGGCTACCACAACCTGCAGACGGTGTTCTATCCGGTACCCATCCAGGACAGGCTGGAGGTCATGGAAAGCGGAGAGCAGCGCACGGAGAGAAAGGACTGCGAGCTAAGCCTGACGGGTATCCAAGTGTCGGGTGACGTTCAGCAGAACCTGGTGGTCAGGGCCTATCACCTGCTGAAGGAGGACTTCCCTACCCTGCCCTGCATCAGGGTGACACTCCATAAGGGCATTCCCACCCAGGCCGGCATGGGCGGCGGCAGCAGCGACTGTGCATACATGATAAGGCTGCTCAACGAACAGTTTGCATTAGGGCTGGACGACGGACACATGATGCGCTATGCGGCAAGGCTGGGAGCCGACTGTGCCTTCTTCATCCTCAGCCGTCCCTGCTATGCCGAGGGCATCGGAGAACTGTTACAACCCATCGACCTCGACCTAAGCGGCTGGCATATCGGCATCGTACGCCCGGACATCCCCGTACCCACCAAGGAAGCCTTTTCGCGCATCCATCCCCACTACCCCGCGAAAAATTGTCGCGACGTGGTGCTACAGCCTGTTGAAACCTGGAAGGACGACTTGGTGAACGACTTTGAAGAAAGCGTCTTTGCCCTGCATCCCGAGATAGGACAGACCAAGGAGCAGCTATACAAGACGGGCGCCACCTATGCAGCCATGTCTGGCTCAGGCAGCGCCCTGTTCGGACTCTTCAAGGAACGTCCCGACACGCTCAGTCAGACATTCCCCGATATGTTTACGTTTGTTGCACGGTTATAGCAAGGCAGAGTTGCGCACGCGAGACAGCGTCTCGGGCGTCATCTGCAGATAGCTGGCAATATACACCAGCGGAGCACGCAGCACCAGCTGCGGCGAACGCTTCACCAGTTTGGCATAGCGTTCCTGGGCAGACTCAAAGCGCAACATGTCGGCATGCACCTGGGAGAGTATCAGCGACTCTTCCAGAATCTTACGATACAACATCTGTATATTGACATTCCTGACAGCTTCCCTCTCCAGTTTGGCCTTGGGCAAGGCGAAGATGATGGTAGGCTCGATGGCCTGCATCTGCTGGTGGCTGGGTTCCTCCTTGAAGAGGCTCTCGATACTCATGCAGATGGTGTTCTCGGCGGCCATATATTCTGTCAGCTCCTTGCCGTTCTTGAAGTAGAACTGGCGCACCAACCCTTTGACAACCCAGAAAATATCTGTACATACCTCACCCTCGTGAAGGATGATTTCACCCTTCTGGAACTTCATGGGTTCCAGAATACTCTCCAGCACGTCCAGTTCTTCGTGGGTCATCGTGCTGTACCGTCTTGCCAACTCACGTGCCACATCTCTCGTTGTCAGTCCAATAGTCGTCATATAGTTATCAATAGGTTTTTATGTAGTTTGTTATTAATCAAGTTTGAGTACGGCGAGGAATGCCTTCTGCGGCACTTCCACGTTACCAATCTGCTTCATACGCTTCTTGCCGCGCTTCTGCTTCTCCAGCAGCTTGCGCTTACGACTCACGTCGCCGCCGTAGCACTTCGCCGTCACGTCCTTACGCACCTGCTTGACGGTCTCACGGGCGATGATCTTCGCCCCGATAGCCGCCTGGATGGCGATGTCGAACTGCTGACGCGGAATCAGTTCCTTCAGCTTCTCGCACATGCGGCGACCAAAGGTGACGGCATTGTCGGCATGGGTCAGCGTCGACAGGGCATCCACGGGCTCACCGTTCAGCAGGATATCGAGTTTGACGAGCTTCGAGGGACGGAACGAGTCGATATGGTAGTCGAACGAGGCATAGCCTTTGGAGATGCTCTTCAGCTTGTCGTAGAAGTCGATGACTATCTCGCCCAGCGGCAGCATGAAGCGCAGCTCGACACGTCCGCCCGAGACATACTGCTGGTCTATCAGCTCGCCGCGCTTGTCGAGACACAGTGTCATGATGGGTCCGATGTAGTCGGCAGCGGTGATGATGCTGGCCTTGATATAGGGTTCCTCGATATGGTCTATCATCGTCTGGTCGGGCAGTCCCGAGGGGTTGTGCACTTCCTTCTCCTCATGCTGCTTGGTGTAGCACATATAGGTAACGTTGGGGACGGTGGTGATGACGTCCATGTCGAACTCGCGGTCCAGGCGCTCCTGCACAATCTCCATGTGCAGCAACCCTAAGAATCCGCAACGGAAACCGAAACCCAGCGCCACCGACGTCTCAGGGACGAAGGTCAGCGAGGCGTCGTTCAGCTGCAGCTTCTCCAACGAGGCACGCAGGTTCTCGTAGTCCGTGGGGTCGATGGGATAGACACCGGCAAACACCATCGGCTTCACTTCCTGGAAGCCCTCGATGGCTTTTTCGCAGGGATGTGACACATGGGTGATGGTGTCGCCCACCTTCACCTCCTTGGCATTCTTGATGCCGCTGATGATATATCCCACCTCACCGGTTCGAAGTTCCTTGCGGGGTATCATGTCCATCTTCAGCACGCCCACCTCGTCGGCATCGTACTCCTGACCGGTATTGAAGAACTTCACCTTGTCGCCAGGGCGGATGCTGCCGTTGACTATCTTGAAGTAGGCAATGATGCCGCGGAACGAGTTGAACACGGAGTCGAAGATGAGTGCCTGCAACGGAGCCTGCTCGTCACCTACGGGGTGCGGAATGCGCTCGACGACGGCATTCAGGATGTCCTCGACACCCTCGCCGGTCTTTCCGCTGGCACGGATGATGTCCTCCGGGTCACAGCCGATGAGGTCGACTATTTCGTCCTCCACCTCGTCGGGCATAGCCGATGGCATGTCTATCTTGTTGATGACAGGAATAATCTCCAGGTCGTTGTCGATGGCCAGGTAGAGATTCGAGATGGTCTGCGCCTGCACGCCCTGTGTGGCGTCCACCACCAGCAGCGCACCCTCGCAGGCGGCTATCGAACGCGACACCTCGTACGAGAAGTCGACATGTCCCGGGGTGTCAATCAGGTTCAGGATATATTTCTCGCCCTTATACACATACTCCATCTGGATGGCGTGGCTCTTGATGGTGATGCCGCGCTCGCGCTCCAGGTCCATGTCGTCCAACATCTGTCCTTCCGTCACCTGGATGGTCTTGGTGAACTCCAGCAGACGGTCGGCCAGCGTCGACTTGCCGTGGTCGATATGTGCTATGATGCAGAAATTTCTTATATGGTTCATGTGTTATATGGGCCTTTTGGTTGCAAAGTTACTGAAAAAAAATGATAATCTTTTCATCACAATGCACTTTTTTATATTAAAGAGGTATATGATGCTGTTTCTATTGGACGATTTTGAACCTCACGCGGAACGAGTGCTCGTGTTCGTCCCAGTTGGTACCCAGCATTTCGAAACGGCCAATCTGTGCCGTCGAGCGTACATGTTTGCCGATACAGGGGCACACGTCGTAGTCGCCGATACGCACCAGACGGATGGTCTCCGAGGCATCGTCGGGCAGTCGGTCGAGGGCTATACCCTCTGGCAGACAGTCCTTAGTGACATAGTCAAAGGTCACGGGCAGGTCCTCGTCTATCAGCCGCTGCATCTCGCGCTCTATCTCGTTCTCTTCCTGCCTGCTGGGCTTGTGGTCCAAGTGGAAACTCATCTTGCTCTTCTTGCGCTCAATGTGGGCATTGTAGCTGCGCTCACAGCCGAACAGCCGAATCATCGTCTGGTTCAGCAGATGTTCTGCCGTATGTGCGGGAGGAAACTCTTCCTTGTTATGCTCGTTCAGCACGTACTCGTCGTTTGCCATATCCTTCTGTGTTCAACGTTCACATTTTCACCTTCCACACCCTGCCGTTCCTGGCTCCTACAGACATTCTGACTGCGCTGTCCTTCTTCAGGCGCATAGCCAGCTTCTCTTTCGTCAGCAGGTCGGTGGCAATGACGTTCTTCTCCTTCATCTGCATGAAATCGAAGACATGGGCCGGTATGTTGACATCGATGACCACATCGTGGTCTTCGAAGTTAGCCACCACCAGCAACAGTTCGTTGTCAGCCTTCCGCAAAAAAGCATACTGGCGCTCCAAGTGTCCGTTGACATACATCAGGTCGAAGTTGACACCTGCTGTGACGGCTTTCTCTTCACGGGCCAGAAGCATGGTCTTCTTATGTATATCAAACAGCTGCTGCTCGGCCTCCGTCAACTTGTTCTGGGCAGCACGGCAGAGTGTGTCGATGCTCCAGTAGTCGAAGATGGTGGTACGGCCGTCGTTGCCGCTGAAGCCTTCGCGGTCCATGCCGCGCTCACCATATTCCTCGCCGGCATAGAGCATGAAGGGGTTCTGCTGTAACAACAGCGACACCATCATGCCTGGCACGCCCTTACGTCCGTCGGCAGCAAAGAAGTCGCTGGCAACGCGCTGCTCGTCGTGGTTCTCCAGGAAGTAGAGCATGTGGTCGCGGATGTCGTCCGTCTGCTGCCAGGCATGGCTGATAGCCGATGTCGGAGCATGGTGGCAGATGACGTTACGCATGGTATCGTACATACCCACCTTGTCGTAGAGCCAGTCGAAGCCGGAAGCCAGATAGCGACGGTATTCATAGGGGTTATAGACCTCGCCCATGAAGATGAGGTTCTTATACTTCTTCTTCACCTTCTGCGTGGCGTATGCCCAGAACTCGGCAGGCACCATCTCAGCCATGTCGCAGCGAAAACCGTCGATACCCTTCTTCGCCCAGAACATCAAGATGTCCGTCATCTTGAGCCAGGTGTCGGGAATGGGGTCAAAGTATCCTATGCGACCGGCATAATAGTCAACGCCGTAGTTCAGCTTCACCGTCTCGTACCAGTCGTTCTGCCCGGGGGCATTGTCGAAGTGGTCGTTGCCAGTGGCCTTGGCAGGCTCTTCCAGATAAGGCTCCTGCTCGCCGTGATAGAGGTCGAAATAGGGCGTGAAGCGCTGTCCGGGACAGTAGTAGAAGTTGTTCTGCGGGTCAAAGCCATGCAGCACGTTGTCTGTCTCACCCAGGTCTTTTACACGCTTGGGCTTGCAGATGGACTTATACTGACGGGCCACATGGTTGGGCACAAAGTCGATGATGACCTTCAGCCCGGCCTTGTGCGTACGCTCCACCAACTGCTCGAACTCCTGCATGCGCTGGTTGACGTCAACGGCCAGGTCGGGGTCTACGTCGTAGTAGTCAGTGATGGCGTATGGTGAACCAGCCTTGCCCTTCATCACAGCGGGATGCTGGCGGGGGATGCCATAGGCTGAATAGTCTGTCTGCGTGGCGTGACGGATGACACCTGTATACCACACATGGCTGATACCCATCTGGGCAATGTCCTTCAGCACCTCCGGCGTCAGATCGGCAAACTTTCCACTACCGTTTTCGGCAATCGTACCGCGCTCCCTGCGGGAGACGTTGCGATTGCCGAAAAGACGAGTGAATATCTGGTAAATGATAACCTTCTCCATCCGTTCAAATCATAAACTTCTTGTGTCAAATATCAAACGGCCAAGAATCAAGCGATTCCGTGTGCAGAAACCTCGCGGTTGATCTTGCTAATCATGCCCTGCAGGGCCTTGCCGGGTCCACACTCCGTGAAGTCGTCGGCACCGTCGGCAATCATGTTCTGCACAATCTGTGTCCACAGCACGCTGCTGGTCAGCTGGGCTATCAGATTGGCCTTGATCTCAGCAGGGTCGGTATGGGGCTTGCCATCCACATTCTGGTAGACAGGACACTTCGGAGTCTTCACCTCGGTCTTCTCGATGGCGGCCTGCAACTCGTCCTTGGCGGGCTGCATCAGCGGAGAGTGGAAAGCACCACCCACCTTCAGCGGCAGGGCACGCTTGGCACCGGCAGCCTTCAACTGCTCGCAAGCCTCGTTGATAGCCTCCACATTGCCAGAGATGACCAACTGGCCGGGATTGTTGTAGTTGGCACACACACAGATGTGATCTTCGCGATTGATGCCGGCACAGATCTCCTCCACCTTCTCATCGGGCAGACCAATGATGGCAGCCATCGTCGAAGGCTGGGCCTCGCAGGCCTTCTGCATAGCCATAGCACGGGCATACACCAGACGCAGGCCGTCCTCAAACGACAAAGCGCCGGCAGCCACCAGTGCCGAGAACTCACCCAAGGAGTGACCAGCCACCATCTCGGGCTTGAAGTCGTCGCCCATGCAGATAGCCGAAATCACGCTGTGCAGGAAGACGGCGGGCTGAGTGACCTTCGTCTGCTTCAGGTCGTCGTCAGTACCATTGAACATAATATCGGTGATACTGTAACCCAGTATCTCGTTTGCTTTGTCAAACAGCTCCTTGGCTGTCTCGTTGTTGTCATACAAGTCCTTGCCCATACCAACAAACTGGGCACCCTGTCCGGGAAAAACAAATGCTTTCATTGTTACGTTTTATCCTAAAATTAATATAATAATGTATATATGCTTTCTAAACGGCTGCAAAATTACAAAATTCCAACGACATAGCCAAATATTTTCAAAAAACTACAAGATTATTTGGTCAATTCAGAAAAATGACTTACCTTTGCATCCGATTTTCAGAGGAAGACCGCTATTTGGATATATTGGAAGGTTCAAAATTATTTGACCTTCATTTCGCTCAGCCATTGATGCTAGCATCATGGCATTCGCTTATTAGGAAGGTTGGCAGAGTGATCGATCGCGCTGGACTCGAAATCCGGTATACCCTTTTCGGGTATCGGGGGTTTGAATCCCTCACCTTCCGCCAAAGGAGCCTCACTCTCCGCAAGTATCGTAAAAGGGAACCTAATCGGTTCCCTTTTTTAGTGTCTGATTGTCAGCACCTTACAATTGTAAGTATTTGAGAATGACCCTAATAGAGGGATGGACACCTCAAAAATGCAATGCCGCATTATGAAGCATCACGCAACATCATGACCAGCAAATGTATTAGAGCGTGTATTATAGCCCTCCGTAACAAAGGTCTAACTATAATACATTTTTACGTATGACAATCAAAACACCGCTTGTCCAGTACGTCTGGAACCGTTATGGGAAAGCAACCTCCAAGAAGGAGGCAGTCGTCGAACTTCGTATCACCTACGAACGCAGACAGAAGTACATTTCAACAAACATTTGGCTATTGCCCAAACATTGGCGCAACGGCACAGTAGTTAACCGTGTTGATGCTATCCAACTCAATCAGACTCTTGACAAACTGATTGTCGAAGTCAGGAAAGTCATCTTTGAGATGATGGAGGAAGACAACATCGACATTTTCTCTATTCCAAATCGGCTCAAACGCCTACGTAGTGGCGGAATCTCGTTTATAGAGTTCTGCCAAAAACGTGCAGAGATCAGGAGCTACAACAAGTCATCCGACAGTGCCAAGCGTTACGAGCGATTTATGCGTAAGTTCATTGAATGGGGTGAGATTGAGCACTGGGAGGACATTAACGAAGAGAATATCATTGCCTTTGATGGTTATCTCGCTGGCAAAGGGTTCAAGCCCTATTCAAAGTGGCAAAACTATCACCGCTTTCTAAATTCATTCATCATCGATGCTGTCAACGAAGGTCTTCTCACAAAGAACCCATACAAGTGGGTGCAGATTGAAAAGGAGAAGTCCAGAACAGGCATTGGTAAGTACCTTACTCCTGAAGAGTTTGAGAAGATTCGTTCTGTACGGATGACAACTGACAGTCTCGAAAGAGTCCGTGACCTCTTTGTATTTCAGACTTACACCTGTATGGCTTACACAGATATGGCGGCATTCGATGCCAGTAAGATCCAGGAGGTGAAGGGTATGAAGGTCTATAGTGCCAAACGTAATAAGACCAAAGAGACTTTCACCATTCCCTTGCTTTCTCCTGCTCTTGACATTCTGAAAAAGTACAAGAACAAGTTGCCGCTTATCAGCAACGTAAAGTACAACGAATACCTGAAGATTGTGGCTCAGGCAGCAGGCATCGACAAGCCCGTGTCAAGTCATTGGGCCAGGCATACGGGAGCGACATTACTTCTAAACCAAGGTGGACTTGATATGAAGATTGTAGCAAAGATATGCGGTCACTCATCTACCCGCATCACTGAAAAGGTGTATGCTAAGCTACTGGATGAATCCGTTGTAGATGCTATGGCTGGAATAAATGAGAAAATATAGAGTCACGCGTACATTATTATAATATATGGAAAATTGTATAATACGGCCTCATCCACCACCCCAAAGGTTCGATTTTAACATTTCTGTGCCACTTTGGGTCGTAAAATTGTTAATATACGACTTTTAATTTTTCAAGAACCTCTCACTGAGTCAAAAACTGTATTTTTGCGGCGTGAACAAATAAAACAATAAAAACGACTCGATATGGACATACAGCTCAGTGAAAAACAAATGGATTTGATTGCTCTAAAGACGGCAAAAATAATCCTACGGAAGATGAAGGAGGAAGAAGAACCTCCTCGTGAGATGGTTCGTTCAAAGGAGGCTGCTCGCATTCTTGGAATAAGTGAGAAGCATCTGAGACGTATCAAAGAACGCTTTCCCCACATAAAAAGTGGAAATAACAATCAGGGGCATCTACTCTTTGTAAAAGATGCGCTGCTAAAAGAATATGCAAAGTAACCCGTAAATGACAAACAATATGGAAGACGAACTAAAGAAGAAAATGGATGAACTCCGACAGTATGCTGTTGAGCACATCACTCGTAAAGGACTTCACACAGGACGTAAGTGGCTGGAGGATTCTTTTAACGAGTATTACCATGCTATAAGCACTCCTGAAGTCAAGATTTCCAGAAATAGCGACATTTGCCACCGCCAACTATTAGCACAACGCATAGCTATTGAGTGCATTCGTGACCTTGACACTAAACAATTGACACAACTCGATGACGTGTTGAGAGATATCGCACAACACCCACCAAACGAACAAACCAGAGGTTATAAAAGATAACAATGAGGATGACATTAACAAGATTACATCCATAAAAAAGAAAGTCCCGAGCATTTCTACTCGGGAAGCTGTTCAGAGAACTGCGTGAACTTTCATCTGTGGCGGAGGCAAAGTTACGCATAATTCTCTGAATAACCAAGCAGTTAGTCAAATTTTCGTATAATTTAATAATTTCAGAAGAATTATGAAACTTGATTTTGATTTTTTACCTGGTTATTTGCAAGAAATTGTGCAAAAACTGGCAGACGTTTTTCAGATTGATAGTGCTTATCCTCTAACAGGCTTGTTTGCTGCAGCTGCAGCTTCCCAAGGTGACCGCTATCAGATAATAGATCCTAAAGGATACCGCAATGCATCTGCACTATGGCTGTGTCAAGTAGGCATTAGCGGCTATGGTAAAAGTGAATGTGGCGCATGGTTAATGGATCCGTTATTGGAGCGTGATGAAGAATGGCACATGGAATATAAAAGAGAATATGGTCGCTGGCTGGCTTTGGATG
>ERZ842401.5768-NODE-5768-length-13537-cov-3.761756_pt1 | contig 13537 bp, 9 predicted proteins | sample MGYA00521270_ERZ842401 | MGnify/ENA primary metagenome ERZ842401 (study PRJEB31892, sample SAMEA3878208) | bioreactor metagenome | biome: Moose rumen | place: Sweden | collected 2011-10 | study: EMG produced TPA metagenomics assembly of the PRJEB12797 data set... | reverse complement strand
CGCTCTACCACTGCGCTATTTCCGCATTAATCTTTCACAGCTGCCCAGAGTGCACTGGATTAACTATGTCACCGATAATAAGGCATTTGAAAAAAACTGTCAATAGCTTTTATTCACAAAAGCTGATTTTTTGTGATTTTATCAGCGCAGCTTCTGGTACTGGGTGAGCGCTATCTGCCGTTTTTTGCTTTTCTCCTTTTCGATTTCGCGCTTTTCCTGCTGCTTTTGCTCGCGGCGGCTGGACGTGCTGTCGCTCATGTCCCATGCCACGTCTACCCGCCGGTGCTCAATGTCGGGAATGCGCAGGAAGGTGAGGCAGGATGCGGCGTGTATTGTGATCCCCCGCTTGCGGGAGATGTAACCCGCGATGGGGTCGCCGGGTTTAGGATTGCAGCACTGGGCAATCGTGATGAAAAAGTTCGTGGAATTGTCTATGCGGATTTTTCCCGTATAGTTCGGCTCCTCCGTCTTGTGGGGAGCCTTCTTGCGCTCCGCGGTGAGCTTTTCCGCCACCTGCTTTGAATGCAGTGTGTTTGCGGCAATTTCGGCGGCGCGCTTTTCTTCTGCCTCGCGGTCGATGAATGTAGGGTCGTTTTCCGAAAGCCATGCATGGATTTTCTGCCGTGCCTTGCTCGTCCGCACTGCCTTTAGCTGTCCCTGCGTGGGGTGTGCCTGCGGATTGGTGAGGATTTCAATGATCTGCGTGTTCTGGAGCGGCGCGGTGAGCGGAATAATTTTGCCGTCAGCCTTCGCGCCCACTACCTTTTCCCCCACTTCGGAATGGATGGCATAGGCAAAGTCTATGGCATTCGCCCCTGAGGGCAGCTGCTTTACGTCTCCCCGCGGGGTAAAGACGTAGATTTCATCGCCAAGCAGCTCTTCTTTAAGCTGTTTGAAAAAGTGCTCATCGCTCAGGTGCTCGTCCCGCAGCTCCCGCAGCTGGTTGATGATGCTCAGGTCTTCGGCTTTCACCATGTCGTGGTTTGTGCCTTTTTTGTAGAGCCAGTGGGAAGCAACGCCGCGCTCGGCTATGTTGTTCATTGCCTCCGTGCGGATCTGTATTTCAAGAGACTTGCCCTCGCACATCACCGTCGTGTGCAGGGACTGGTAACCGTTAGCTTTAGGCATGGCGATATAGTCCTTGAATCGTCCGTCAAGTGGCTTCCACAGGCTGTGCACTATGCCGATGAGCGTGTAGCATTCGCTTTCGGTGGCGCAGATGATGCGCAGGGCGAGCAAGTCATACAGCTCCCCCGGCTCCTTGTTGCGCTTCCGCATCTTCTGGTATATAGAATAAAAATGCTTGGCGCGGCTCTTGATGCTCACTTGAATGCCTGCCTGTTCTGAAGCCGTTTGGATTTTTTTGACAGCCTCCTGCAGATAGCCGTCCCGCTCGCCTTTTTTCTGCGCTACGATGGCCTTTATCTGCTGGAATGCCTCGGGATTGGTGTACTTGAGGCTCAAGTCCTCCAGTTCGTTTTTTACGCCGTTCATACCAAGCCTGCCCGCAAGCGGTGCCCAGATGTCTATGACTTCGTGAGCCACCGTCCGCTGTGCCTCCTTGTCCACGGATTTGAGGTTCCTCATACGGTCAAGGCGGTCGGCAAGCTTTACGAGGATAACGCGGATGTCATCGACCATGGCAAAAAGCATCTTGCGGATAGAGTCTGCTTCCTGCATGGTCTTGCTGTTGATTTTGAGCCCCGTTATCTTTGCTGTGCCGGAGCAGATTTTCGCGACATCTTTGCCGAACTTTTTTTCGATTTCTGGCAGGCAGTCGTTGTCAACATCGAGTATATTATGGAAGAAAGCTGCGATGATGGCATCGCTGCCAAGGTGGCTTCCCGCCAGCACGCATGCGACGCGCATGGGATGCAGATAATACGGCAGCCCGCACTTGCGCTTTATGTCCCCTGTCTTTGCGATGAGATAGTCCCATGCGCTGCGGATTTTTTCTTCATCCTCGCCGACATAGAGCTCCGCGTACTGCGTGAAAAAGGTGTCTATCAGCTTCTGCGGATTCGTTTCCGTCGTGTTGGTTTCAAAGGTTTCTGTCTTCATGTCTTGCCGCCTTGATTTACCATCAAATTACTAGATTATAGCATATTTTTTGTGGCTTGGCATAGACTCTTCCTAGGAATTCTTCAAATTCTCTTGACGAGCGTGAAGAGCTGTCTGCGGGTGATCGATGTGTAGACGGGGCGGCCGTGGGGGCAGTGGGGGTCGGGAAGTTTGAGCGCTTCTTCGGCAATCCATGCGGCGGTCTTGCTGTCTAGCACGGTGCCGTCCATCACTGCTGAACGACAGGCGGTGGAGGCTGCTGCCGCGTTTATCATATCGTGCGGATTGATGCGCTTGTCAAGCAGGTCGTGGGCAAGGTCTTCCTCGGTGCCCTTCCAGCGGACGGGAACAGTGCTGAACTCCCAGAGTCCGCATTCCACCTGCCTTCCCGTAAAGCCTGCCGCCTCCAATGCTGGCTGCAATTCTTCAAGAAAAGCATCGTCCGCTGCTGAATTGGTCTGTATGGTGTAGGGCACGAGCAGGCTCTGCTTTTCCCCCTCGTCTTCCATGATTTTGTTGTAGAGGTAACGCTCGTGCGCCGCGTGCTGGTCGATGATGTACAGCACATCGTCTTTTTCTGCGATGAGGAAAGTGCCCAGCGTGCTTCCGACAAAGTGAAAGCTGCCGTCAGCTTCGTAATCGTCGGGAAGGTAATTGGGCTTTGTGTCGTGCCCTTCGACAGAGGCAGTGTTTTGCGCCCGCGGGCTGAGGATTTCATCCATGCCCTGAGAAAAATCTTTTATGACAGCTTTTTCATATTGGCTTCCGGCATTGCCGAAGAATGAGGAGCGCATATCCCCGCCGCCGCGCGATACCGACGAATATGAAGCAGAGCTCCGCTGGGGAGAGAGGTAGCGGCTTGTTGTGCTTTGGCGGGCAAAGTCCGGCATACGCGGTTCTGCCACAAATTCCGTCCCATCGCTGAAAGCAAAACTTGCGTTTTGAGGAGCATCCTCGTCACAGCCCTCTACGATATTTTTGACGGTGTACTGCTTGAAGAATGAGCGGACAGTGCTGCTGACGTCGTGATGGAGCTTTGCCGTGTCTTTGAAACGTGCCTCCCGCTTTGCCGGATGGATGTTGAAGTCAACCAGAGACGGTTCCATCGTCATAAAGAGGCAGGCGACGGGGTGCATTCCGTTTGGAAAATAGCCCTGGCAGCCGTATTCAATGGCTTGGACGAGCGGATATTCGCTGATTTTACGTCCGTTCACATAGATGAAAATGTCCTTGCGGTTGTTCCTCGTGACAGAAGGTTCTCCGATAATCAGCGTGTATGACCAAGAGTCTGCTTTGTCATGCGATGAGGAGCGCAGTTCATAAAAGAGCTGTTCGTTTTCAGCAAGGTTACAGCATTGAACGAATCGTTCTATAAGGCTCTGACCTGCGGGCAGGTTTATTTTTTCTTCCCCATCAATGAAAAGGGAAAAGGCTATGTCGGGGCGCGGAAGCACTTTCTCTATAAAAGTCGCGCGGCACATCAATGCCTCGCTTGCCGGACGTTTGAGAAAGACCCGCCGTGCCGGAAAGTTTTCAAAAAGCCCTTCCATCTGCACGATGGTGCCCTCCACGGGGGTAACGGGGCTGAGCAGGTGGTCTTCGGTGACGGAGGCATTCATGCGCCAGCCTCCGCTTGTAATTTGGAGTCTGCCCACGGCTGCCATTGAAGACAGCGCCTCTCCGCGGAAGCCGAGCGTGGTCAGGTGGAGCAGGTCTGTTTCTGTCGTGATTTTGCTTGTTGCATGGGGGTGGGCGCAGAGCTGCAGGTCTTCCTTGCTCATACCGCAGCCATTGTCTATGATGCGGATTTTCTCTATGCCGCCGCCGTCTATTTCCACGGTGATACGGGTGGCGCCGCTGTCAACGGCGTTGTCCAGCAGTTCCCGCACGATGGCGTTTGGGCGGTCTATGACTTCTCCTGCGGCAATTTTGCGGGCAACTTCTGCGCTTAGCTGTCTTACGGGCATAATTTATGCGTTTCTGGTGCCGTTGAGTTCACTCGTGCCGTCAAAGAAGTCCAGCACGGGACCCTGTGTTGTTTTTTTCTTTGCTGATTTTTTCTTGGAGCTTTTGCTGTCCTCCGGGCTGTCTTTTTTTCCCTCGCTTTCGTCTACATCCGGAGTGTTCATAAGTATCTGAATTTTGTTTTCAATGCTGTCAAGCTCTTTTTCCATGCCCTTTGCCAGTTTGATTCCTTCTTCAAAATCCTTAAGGGCATCTTCAAGCGTGATGTCACTTTGCTTTATATCGCTTGCCAGCTCTTCAAGCCGCCGCAGCTTTTCTTCAAAATGCGTCATAGTATTATATATAGCATATTTTGCTTTATTGTGCAAATGGAAGTGCTGTGGATTTTCTGTGCTGGCATCAAGTCGCTGTCACTGTCGCAGAGACTATGCCTTTTGCCGGACGAATGGTGATTTGCTCTCCGACCGCTAGCTGAGAGCTACTTCTGATAACTATCCCCTTGCTGTCAGTTACCATCGAATAGCCCCTGTCGAAGATTGTCTGTGGGTTGCAGTTTTCCAGTGTCTGTACGGCGCGGGTGATGCGCTGGCGTCTGTCGGTAAGCAGGAGCGCTATGTTTTGGGCGAGCTGTTTTTTTGCCTCGTCAAAGCGCATGAGGTAGGGCTGCTCTATACTGCGGAATTGCAGCTCCATATTTTCAGGCGTAAAGGTTTTGAGCATGAGCTTTAAGCCCTGCAAACGCCCTTGTATAATAGAAGATAATTCCTCCTGCCGCTTGTGCAGAAGCTCTACGAGGTCCTGCTTGAGCGGAATGGCAAGCTCTGCCGCCGCGCTCGGCGTGGGGGCGCGGACATCTGCCGCAAAATCGCTGAGCGCCCAGTCTATTTCATGTCCCACAGCGGAGATGACGGGAATTTTTGATGCCGCTATGCAGCGGACCACAGCCTCATCGCTGAAAGGCAGCAAATCCTCCAGAGAGCCGCCGCCTCTGCCCACGATGAGCACATCGCACATCTGGTAGGCGTTTGCAATCTTTATCATGCGCAGTATGCTTGCCGCTGCTTCTTCACCCTGCACGAGCGCGGGGAAAATGGTGATGCTCACCTTGTCGTTGCGCCTTCGGGCTATCTGCATGATGTCCCTCAGCGCTGCTCCCGTGGGGCTGGTGACTATGCCCACCGTGCGGGGAAAGAAGGGCAGCTTCCGCTTCCTGCTCTGGTCAAAGAGCCCCTCCGCCGCAAGCTTCTTCTTGCGCTCTTCTATCATCTCCATGATGTCTCCCACACCTGCTTTGCTCATGGAGCTGATGATTATCTGGTAGTTGCCGCGGGGGGCGTAGACGCTGACGGCGCCCTGCACCTGCACAAGCATACCGTCTTTTGGAGTAAAAGAAAGCGATGCCGCCCTGCCGCGGAACATCACGGCGCTTATCTGCGCACCGCTGTCTTTGAGGACAAAGTAGAGGTGCCCGCTGGAATTGGGGCGGTAGTTGGAAATTTCTCCTTTGAGCAGGACTGAGGGAAAACTGCCCTCCAGCATAGTCTTGATAAGTCCGGTAAGCTGAGAGACTGTGTAAACGTTGTCGTCTGTTTGTGCCATCACTGCTATCATAAACATAAGTCTTAAATAACACAAGTCTTTTCCGATAATGAAAGAGATGAAAAACGTCGTTTTTTTGTATGCAGGCTTTCCCCTTGTCCATGCCTTTGATGTATTGTTTGCATCCCAGACGGCTTTTGACCGTGTGCTTGACTGGGCTTTGAGCATTCAGGACTGCGCAGAAATCGTCATCGCTACAACGGCTTCTCACGAGGGGGCAGTGCAAAAAGCCATTGCCGCCCACAACGCGGCACAGTGCAGGGTGCTAAGCCAGCCATCTTGGAATACGGCTTCAATGCTTGACTGCATGGCTCAGAGCGCGGCGGCTCAGCAGGCGGATTTTGTCCTGTATACCCTTGCAGACAGACCTTTTTTGGATAAAGAACTCACAGACCAGCTCATGGTGAACCACATCACCTACTTGTCGGAATATACCTTTGCGGATGGCTATCCCTCTGGCTTTGCGCCTGAACTTATCAGCACTGGGACGCTGAGCATACTGGCTTCGCTTGCCAAGGGTAGCCAGAAAGCGGCGGGAGATGCGCCCGTGGGGAACGAGAGCGTCTTCAATGTGCTGCGCGGTGACATAAATTCATTTGAAGTTGAAACGGTCATCGCCCCTAAGGATTACCGTATGCTCCGCTTCGACTTTTCCTGCTCTACAAAGCTGAATACAAACGCTTGCAAGGCTCTCTATGATGAAGCTGTAAAAAGCGGCTGTGTTTTTGAAGCTCAGGCGCTTTCAGACCTTGCCCTTGCGAGCGCCGCCGTACAGCAGACGGTGCCTGCGTTCTATAATATCCAGATTGCCGAAAACTGTTCGACGCTTACGACATATAACCCCTATCCAGAGGCATTTAAAGCAAAGCGGGGAGTGCTGCCGCTCAAGAAAGACAATCCCGAGCCGCACAATATGGACTTTGACCAGTTCCGCGTGCTCATAGACTGCATCACGCTCTATTCGGAAACAGCGGTTGTCGGGCTGAGCGCATTCAGCGAGCCGCTGACGAATGAAGCCATCACAGACTTTGTCGCCTGTGTGCTCAAAAGGCCGGGGCTTTCCGTGCTTATCGAGACGGACGGCACGCTTGTTACCCCCGCGCTGGCACAGAAGATTGCAGGAATTGCAGGCGAAGCCCCGGAGCGGACGAATGGCATGCTGCCCGTGATATGGATTGTTGGCATCGATGCCATGACTGAGGAATGCTATGCAAAGATTCATACGAACACGCTTGCCGATGTCCGCAGTTCCCGCTCCTTCCAGACAGCCACAGACGCGGTAAAGGTCTTGGAAAGCTATTTCCCCGATGCCGTCTATCCTCAGTTTGTCCGCATGAAAGACAACGAGGCTGAACTTGAAAGGTTCTACCGCTTTTACCATGACAAGGAATCTCCTTCAAAGGGCAGGCTGATTATCCAGAAATACGACAGCTATTGCGGTCTGCTCACCGAGCAGAAGACTGCCGACCTTGCCCCCTTGGAGCGCAATCCCTGCTGGCACCTCAAGCGGGATATGTTTGTGCTCTGCGATGGCTCTGTACCGCTCTGCCGCGAGCATGTGCTTGACGGCATTGTAGGCAACGCCTTTAGCGATGGCATTGACAAGGTGTGGGACTCCCTGCGTCCAGAGCTGGAAAAGCAAATCCGCAAAGACTATGGGGAAAAGTGCAAGGATTGCGATGAGTACTATACCTTTAACTTTTAACCAACGGCAGATAGCCCACACTGCGCTCGGCGGCAGGGAGAAAAACACCAAGGTCCTCATGCCGGTATCCTGTCTGGTTCTAAACAGGACAAGCAACCAATATCGCAGCCGTGTGTTTAAAAATCTGCTTGCCTGCGGATTTGAAAGCATAGTCAGCGTGGAGTTCCGCCATACAAGCCGTAATACGGAGCAGCTGGCAGCGCAGTTCCCCACGGTTAAATTCATCTGCGTTCAGGAGTCCGTGACTGTGGGCGACCTGATAAATGTGGGGATGGCAGAGATAGAAAGCCCCTATGTCCTGCTCGTGCAGGAAGATATGTGCATAGATAATTTCAAGTTCAACGCGACGCTGGCAAACAAGCTGATGGAATTCGGCCAGTTCTGCGTGTGCCCCCGCCTGATGACAGATGATATGCAGGGGCTTCCTGTGCGCTTTATGCCGAGTATGAAGGACTTTCAGTTTGATGTGGACTCTTCTCTGGGACTGGTGGACAAAGCGGCGACAATGTATCCTGTTGATTTAAATGGATTTTATGATTACAAGAAGTTCGTCCAGCTTGGCGGCTTTGATTATACGATAACGTCCCCCTACTGGCAGAAGACAGACCTCTTTTTCAGGGCATGGCTCTGGGGAGAGAAAGTGAACCTGTCGGCTGCTTTTTCCCTTTCGTATTCGGGGGAGGTTCCCATCGAGAACCGGACGACAGATATTTCTTATCTGATGTTTTACTTAAAAAACATTCTGCCTGCTTTCAAAAATGACCACGGAGAGATTTCCCTCTCGTCTTTCTGGCGCTTTCATTCCCGCAGTTCCTGCGGAATAAATGAAGCTGCGCGGCTCTTCTTTCGTGCCCGCAAATGGGTGAAGGTGAACCGTTACCGTTTCAAAATGGATGCCGTGTCCCTGATGGAAAACTGGGGTACGGTGGGAGAGATAAAATGAGGTTTAGAAACCTTTTTGACCGGAAAAAAAAGCGCATCGTGCTGATAATCCAGTGCCGCCTTTCTTCTACGCGGCTTCCCCGTAAGGCGCTGCTGCCTTTGGGCGGGAAGACTGTGCTTGAATGGACGCTGCAGGCTATGAAAAAGGTCAAGGTAGACAGGTACTACCTTGCCGTTGATACCGAAAGCGCCGATGAGCTTTCCGGCATTGCCAAGAAGTGCGGCTATGAGTTTTTTGCCGGTTCCCGTGACGATGTGCTTGACCGCTTCTGCAAGGTCATAGAGCTTTCCAAGGCGGATGTCGTCGTGCGTGCTACAGCGGACAATCCCTTCCTCTTTTATGAGGCGGCGCAGGCTTTGCTTGATGAATACAAAGACCGCTGTGCCAACGAAGGACAGGTGGACTACATCACCTGGACGGGACTGCCCCACGGCTCCGGCGTGGAACTCTTTGATGCCCACTCGCTTTTGAAGGCGGCTTCCATGACGGAGCTTGCCTATGACCATGAGCACGTCGGTCCCGCCCTGTACAACCATCAGGATTCGTTCAATTCGCTCTTTTTGAAAGCTCCGAGGGATTTTTACTTTCCCGAGCTCCGCACGACCATAGATGTCTACGGGGATTACCGCCGTGCGAATGCGCTCGTGAGCGTGATTTCCGGCAGCAAGACGGTGAAGGAACCGTACACGGCAAAGCAGATTTTGGAAGGTCTTGACTACGATGTGGTGAAGTACCCCATATTGCTTGTGCCGAGCGTGCAGAAAGGTCACGGAACAGGGCACCTGCGCCGCTGTCTGGACATCGCGGTGAAGACGGGTGCGGACATACTCATTCCGGGCGATGCCGATCTTGAACAGTGCTCCGCCCTTGTGAAAGAAGCGAAAAAGAAGGGCTTGCATGACTATCAGATTGTGCAGGACGCTGAGCACATAGATTTTTACAGCCTTGTCGTGACAGACCTCTTTGAAACGGAGCCTGCCGTTGCTTCTTCCTTGTCTGCCGCCCATGCGGTGGCTGCTCTTGATGAGGGGAGCCTCGATACGGAAGGGGTTGACTATCTGCTTGACATCATTCCTTCTCTAGGTGCAGAGCGTCCCGTCAATCTGGTGGAACCGGGCTTCATTGAGCTGGGGGAAAATGTCCGTTCTTCGGTGGATAAAAATGCTGTGCCCGTCAAAGCGCTCGTCGTGCTTGGCGGGGAAGATCCCGCATCGCTGACCATGCCTGCCGCCATTGCGCTCGCTTCATGCGGCCTTGAGGTGACTGCCATAGCGCCGCAGTCGGGCGACCCGCAGGCACAGGCTGGTGCCGTCCCCGAAGCATTGCAGGACAGGCTGAGCGTAACGGGCGCTGTGCTTGATTTGAAGAACCAGCTCTATACCTATGACCTTGTGGTGACACATTACGGCTTTACCGCGTTTGAGGCAGCGGCGGCGGGCTGTGCCGTTATCCTTCTGGGGACGACTTCCCTCCACGAGCAGCTTGCCGAGCGCTACGGCTTTGCGAGCATGAGCGCGGGCAGTGTGGGCGAGGAGGCTTTTAAAAAGCTTTTGGAAGAGCCTCAGAAGCTTTACCGCGACATTGCTTGGGAGCGGAAGGTCGCTATGCCGCTTTCAAACTTCGTTGTGGAGCTTTCCAAGGGTAGCCGCATCCAGTGCCCCGTGTGCCGCTCGCAGGGGGAAAACGGTGAAAAGCTGAATCCCGTAGTGGCGAGGACAAAGGAGCATACGTTCCGGCGCTGCCGCTCCTGCGGTATGCTGTATATGTCTTGGACGCTTTCGCCAAGCCAGACGGTGTACAACAGGGCGTATTTTTACGAGGATTACGAAAAGCAGTACGGCAAGACCTATGAGGAAGATTTCACCACCATAAAAGCGCAGTGCGTCCGGCGTATGAATGTGCTCGATTACATCTACCGCCACCGCAGGCATTATTCCTCTGTGACCCCTACGGTGCTCGATATAGGCTGCGCGCTCGGTCCCTTCCTTGATGCCGCCAACGATTCGGGATGGCAGGCGTTCGGCACTGATATTTCCGAGGATGCCGTAAGCTATGTAAAGGAAAAGCTGCACTATCCGGCTCTCTGTGCTTCGTTCCCGCAGACGGATATAGCTTCGTCCTTCGGCATAGATAAGTTTGATGCCATTACGATGTGGTATGTCATTGAGCATTTCCAGAATGTGGACGAAGTGCTCTCTGCTGTGTCCAAGCTGCTCAAGCGGGGCGGAATCTTTGCGTTCAGCACGCCGTCTGCTTCCGGTGTGAGTGCCCGCTATAACACGCAGTCATTTTTTGAGCAGAGTCCGGCAGACCACTATACTTTGTGGGAGCCTTCCCGCACGGCAAGCATTTTGAAGCGCTATGGCTTTGAGGTGGTGCGCATTGTGTCTACCGGCATTCATCCGGAACGCTTTCCTCAGGCGCAGAAGCCGGGGTTCAACGAAAAGTCTCTGCAGGCGCGGCTCCTGCGCTTTGCGAGCAAGGCATTCCGTCTGGGAGATACCTTTGAAGTCTACTGCCGCAAGGAGACGGTATGAGCGAATCGTATATTTTAATTTTAGGTGCAGGTTTGATGCAGCGCCCTTCCATAGAGGCTGCGCGGGAACTGGGATATAAAAGCTTGGTGGTTGATGGCAATCCCTATGCGCTCTGTGCGGGCTTTGCCGACCGCTTTGAGCCTGTTGATCTGAAGGACAAGGAAGGGCTTGTCAATCTGGCGCGGTCCTTGGGCAAGGACCTTGCCGCGGTGTTTACGGCGGGCACTGATTTTTCTGCCTCTGTTTCGTATGTGGCTGAGCACTGCGGTCTTCACGCCCACAGCTATGAAGCCGCCTGCAACGCGAGCGACAAGACCCGTATGCGTTCCTGCTTTGCAGCGGCGGGGGTGCCTTCTCCGTCGTTCTGCCGCATTACAAAAGAAGAGCTGCCTACGTTTCTTTCTCCTGAAAAACTCGCCTCACTGCGCTTTCCCAAGGTGGTAAAGCCGGTGGATAATATGGGGGCCCGCGGCTGCCGCTTGATTCGCGATGCTTCTGAATTTGCGGGAGCGCTCACTGACGCGGTGGCATATTCCCGCAGCGGCACTGCCATACTTGAAGACTATATGGCGGGACCGGAGTTTTCCATCGATGCGCTTGTTTTTGACGGAACGCTTACCATTACAGGCTTTGCTGACAGGCACATTTTCTACGAGCCGTATTTTATCGAAATGGGCCACACCATGCCCAGCTCCATTGACGAAGGCAAACGGCGCGAGCTGATTCAGTGCTTTGCGAAGGGCATACAGGCGCTGGGACTGCGCCATGGCGTTGCAAAGGCGGACATCAAGTACACAGCGAAAGGTCCTATGATAGGGGAGATTGCTGCACGCTTGTCCGGCGGCTATATGTCTGGCTGGACTTACCCCTATGCTTCGGGGCTTTTCCTCACAAAAGAGGCTATGCTGCTCGCCCTTGGCAAAAAGCCGGAAGAACTGCTTTCGCGGCGGGTGCCTGTTGAGGGGCTCGATGCGCCATTTGCGGTATATGATGTTCCCTGCGGCAAGACCTGTGCGGAGCGGGCATGGATTTCCATTCCCGGCAAGGTGCAGGATGTGCTCTGCCTGCAGCAGGCAAAAGATGAGCCTTTTGTGCGGGATGTATTGCCCCGCGTGCGTGCAGGGGAGGCGGTGGACTTTCCTCGCAACAATGTGGAAAAGTGTGGTAACTGCCTTGCGCTGGCGGCGGACCGCGAGCTGGCTGCTCAGGCTGCGGAGAAGGCGGTTTCTTCTATTATATTACGCCTGAAAGCAAATGAAAGGCGGACAGAAGATTTTTTGTTCGGCAAGGAAAAGGCTGGCGAACGCAGCTTCCCGCCTGATGCGTACACGCTGAGTGACGGGCAGCTGGCAGCCCTGATGGCAGTTCTGCGCGAAGTTCCCCGCATAGGCAGGAATGTTCCTGTTTCGTTTTTATGGGCTGAACATATTGCGGATTTTGCCGACAATGTAAAGGACTTCAATCACCGCAGCCTGACGGAATCTCTTGATGCGTTTGATGAAATCTGTCCTCTGCATACGGAATTGGACTCTTTCGAGTTTTGGAAAAAGCTCCTCCGTGGCGGTTTGCAGGGCATTGTCTATTATGCTGACTGCATGGCATCTGCCGAAGAAACTGTATGATGAAAAAGCTCTGTTTGCTGTTCGCTCTCTCATTGCTCTTTTTCCCCCTCTTTGCCGCAGAGGCAGAGATAAACCTGTCCCAAAAGGCTCAGGAAGCGGGGGTGAATGTGTACTGGGATCCCTTTACGCAGGCATGCGTTTTGGAAAAGGATGGCAAGCAGGTTTCATTCCAGTCGGGCGGAAACTACATCATTGAAGACTATACGACCATCGTGCAGAAAGCCGCTCCAGTGATAAAAAACGGCGAGCTGGTGACGACTGCTTCATTTTTCACCGAATTACAGCATTTTTTTAACAATACGGAAGAGACTGGAACAGGGGAGGCTGAACAGCCCTCTTTGACGCAGGCTGCTGAGGACTCTTTTGAACAGTCCTACCGCATCGGCGCGATTGTGATTGATCCCGGTCACGGGGGAAAAGACCCCGGAGCAAGCGCCACGCATACGGTCAAGGGCAAAAAAGTGACGGTTGTAGAGAAGGATGTCAATCTGAAAATAGGGCTCGCGCTTTATGAGCGGCTGAAAAAGGCGTATCCTCAGAAAAAAATCAAGTTGACCCGCGATAAAGATGTATTTATATCGCTGGAAGACCGCGCTAAATTTGCAAACACCATCAAGCTGGAGGAAGACGAAGCCATCCTCTATGTCTCTATCCATGTGAACGCAAGTCTGGATAAGTCTGCGAACGGCTACGAGGTGTGGTATCTTTCGCCCGGCTACCGTCGGCGCGTCATAGACCCTTCTGCAAGCGAAGACACGACCATTCTTTCTATATTGAACGGCATGATGGAGGAAGAGTTCACCGTAGAGTCACGGCTTATGGCTACCTTTATCCAGAACGGCATAAAGGCGCAGGTGGGCGAGCTGAGCGTGGACCGGAGCATCAAGGAGGAAGAATGGTTCGTTGTGAAAAACGTCAATATGCCGAGCGTGCTCATAGAGACGGGCTTTTTGACAAATGAGAAGGAGGCGCTTCTTTTAGCTGACCAAAGCTACTTGCAAAAACTGACCCTTGGGATATATAATGGTCTTCAGGCGTTTATAGCGCACTTTGAAGATACCAGGGGATTTACAGGTACACGATGAGGCGTGTTGCATCTTATATA
>ERZ842401.5767-NODE-5767-length-13538-cov-7.410220_pt1 | contig 13538 bp, 15 predicted proteins | sample MGYA00521270_ERZ842401 | MGnify/ENA primary metagenome ERZ842401 (study PRJEB31892, sample SAMEA3878208) | bioreactor metagenome | biome: Moose rumen | place: Sweden | collected 2011-10 | study: EMG produced TPA metagenomics assembly of the PRJEB12797 data set... | reverse complement strand
ACACTTGCTATGACTGCGTTTTGGCATATTCAATTATCCTCTCTTTTTCATAATCCTTATTATATTATTATTTATTTTTTTCAGGGTTTTGTCAAGAATTAAGATAAAAAAATAAAAAATGCTAAAATTATTATTTTATTACAACAGCAGTATAATCAGGATTTTGTGCCATTTTTTCTTCAATTTGCTCAAATGTCAAAAGTCCTTGAGTTGCGCCAAAAACAGAAACAACACCACTTGAATTTATTGAACCGGCCATTAAAGATTTTGCGACATCAAGATTATATGTTATCATACCTGCACAAAACGTTGAAGCAAAAGCATCTCCTGCACCTAAAGTAGAAACAACAGGTCCGTCAAAACAAGGACAGTAATAATAAGCTTTACCACTATAAGCATAAGCTCCATTCCCGCCATCTGTAATTACTACGACCTGATAATCCGAGACTTTAAGTTTTTTGAGCATTTCCTTCATATCCGGATGAATAATCTCTTTTGAATATTTAATTTCTTTTGTGTCCTGACGAAGATAAATACCTGTAGCCATTGATGCTTCTTCTTTATTCATAACAACAACATCCGCAAGAGCAAGAATTTTCTTTAAATAATTGAATCCTTTTTTAATACCTGTTGTACCTGCATTGAAGCAAACTCTTGTGTCATTTTCTTTTGCAAATTTTACCAAATCATCAAGCTGACGGTTACTTTCGCCATTTAATGGTGCGATATATAACAGTTTTGCATTTTTTATTGCCTCAAAATCAATTTCTAATTTTTTGATATGAGCATTTGCTCCACGGTGAGCCAAAACAGTTCTGTCACCCTCAAAACTTGTTAAAATAATAGAAAAACCCGTTTTATCATTTTTATCCTGAATGATTGAGTCAAGGCACACATTTTTATTGTTAAAAAAGTCTAACAATCCTTTTGAATATATATCATCACCCATTTTAAAAATAACTGATGTAGCAAATCCTAAATTTGCAAAATTCACTGCAGTATTGACACCGCCTCCGCCTACCTGAGTATCAAAAGCACCTATATCAAGCTTCGAACCGTACGGATAACTCATAAAATCAGTAGAATGATCTTTTTTACGAACAGAAACGATATTTGCATCATCACATTCTACAAAAACATCCATAGTGGCACTACCAATTGTTACTACATCACTCATACTTTTATACCCTCATAAATAATTTTAATAATACATTAAATAAAGCACAATAAATAAAAAATATTGAGCTTTTAATAAAATGTTACCACAAAGTAAAATAATAATAAATATTATCAAATACTAGATATTTTTAAAATGTTTTATACTCAGTTCCGGCAACAAAGTAATCGCAATAACATCAATTCTGTAATCACGGATATCATTTTCAGTTATATAAGTCAAAACACCTGTTTTTATATTATTATACTTCGCTTTGGTAACAGCCTCCGCCGGAGCACCAAACGCATTCGTTTTTCTAGTTTTGACTTCAGCAAAAACAATTGTATTTTTGTATTTGGCTATAATATCGATTTCACACAATTTTGAAAAGTGTTTATTTCTTTCAATTATTTCATAACCATTTTTTTTTAAATATTCACAGGCAATATCTTCGCCTTTTGAACCGAATTCACGATTATTCATCCATTAACCCTTCACACAAAACAAAACGCCCCAATAATACAACTTCACAATATTTTTTTAAAGAATCAACAAGACACCGGTTCTCACAAAACCCCCCGGATAAATACAATTTTTCAGGTTTTTTAGCGAAATTCCATGCATTATATGCAAGTCCATGTACAAATTTTGAAACGGCAACAGAAGGATTTTCACCCTTTGAAACTGAGTCCATAATTTTTTCCAGCCCAAAAATTCCACATGTAATATTAAACTTTTCAGGATTAAATACCAAATCATCAACATCCAGATCATAAAATTTTAACAGCATTTCAACTGTTGCACCGGTTGAGCTTGCACAGGAAGTATTCCAATCCATATCGTGGAATTTGCCGTCTTTAAAACTTATCCATTTGGCATCTCTGCTGCCCAAATCCAGCACAGTAGCATCATCATCTGTATATTTTTTAGCTCCTTTTGCAAGAGCAATAATCTCATTTTCGTGTCTGTCCATACCTGTCATATGCCCGCAGGAGGATGTGATTTTTAAATTTAAATCTTTAATATACTTAGATTCGAGTATGTAATAATTCAGATTATTTTTGACTGCAACGGCAGAAAGCGATTCTACACTGTCAGTAGAAATGATTTTTGAATAAGTTGTTCCTGCATCAACATAAACTGCCATAGACTAATTTTTTCACAATATTACGGGAATTGCAAATAATTTATAATTTGTGCTATATTTTAAACAGAGGTTAAGGGATATGATAAATAAAAAATCACGAGATGAGATAAAAAGAATGATTCATGCAGGACACATTGTTGCCCTTGTACATGAAAAAATGAAAGAAGTTTTAGAACCCGGGATTTCGACAAAAGAACTTGATAATTATGCTATGAAAGTTATCAAAGAAAATCGCGCAATCCCGACTTTTTTGGGATATAACGGATTTCCTGCAAGCATTTGCACTTCAATAAATGAACAGGTTGTCCACGGTATTCCGTCAGAAAAAGCAATAGTAAAAGAAGGCGACATTATTGCTATTGATGTTGGTGCAACATATGGCGGAATGGTAGGCGATAGTGCATGGTCCTATGAAGTTGGTAAAGTATCTGATGAAGTTCATAAATTAATGGAAGCAACAAAAGAATCACTATTTGCAGGTATTGAGCAAATGAAACCGGGGAACACTTTAGACGATATATCAAAAGCCATCGAAGCCGTTGCAAACAGGGACGGATACGGCATTGTAAGACAATACGGCGGACACGGAGTAGGGCATGTTATGCACGAAGATCCGTTTTTATACAATTACAGCGTCGGAGATAAAACGTTAATTAAATCAGGCTATGCAATTGCTATTGAACCAATGCTTAATTTAGGCGGCGATGATGTATTTGTAGGAGAAGACGAATGGCTTGTTTCAACAGTTGATGGCAAACCTTCAGCACACTTTGAACATACAGTAATCGCAACCGACGACGGCCCGATTATAACTACAAAACTTTAAATTTACAGGAGAAAAATGAATTACTACATAGGCTTATCACTTGCATCAAGTTCGGGAATGGACTCGGGAGTTGCAGTGATTGATGAAGATAATAACTTAATTACATTAGACAAATTGTATAAAATGAATGATGTAATTTATTTCTTTGAACATTTTACATCTCTGAATAATTCAAAAATATGTGCATCAGTTCCTTTCGACAGAACAATGCTAGAAGGCAAATGGAGAATTTTAGCTAAACCCTATCTTCCTGTCGCCACGAATAAAAATATCCCTAACAGAGATAACTGGACACAACGCCACAGCTCAAGAGGCTCTGACTATTTCAGAGAACTAACGCAACGTGGAATTACTGTTTCCAGATTTGATATCTACATGACAAGACAAAGTATGCACCTGAATTCTTGTTATAAAGACCGCTCTCCTGCAGACTGCAAATTTTTACAACTGGCACTCAGAAATGAATGGGGATTTAGTGATCTTCCTGCAAACATGATGCCAATGTCACATATGGAAGCGATTTTAGGAGCTATACTGGCAAAAGAGAATGAACTCCACCCTGATAAAATTCGTACATTGTATGAATTTAAGGGTTTGAATGTTATTGACATAAATCAAAATATAATGATTTCATCCGACATATATAATTTTGAAAAAGATATTTCTAAGACCGGAGTTTAAATTATGCAAAAAATAATAAAGCAATACATAGAAAACATAACTAATCCGCTTTTCTATTACATTGATAAGGATGGAAATTCAGTCTTCAGGAATTTTTGTATGTTTAAAAACAGCGGAAACTGTTATAATAAAATCATTCAGCTGAAAGATGCCGGCAAAATCATTGAATACAGAATAGATTTAGATAAAAAATTTACTCTTTATAATATAATAATTGCATTTTTTTTATATTTTTTGTTTCTTCATACAATATGTAATTTTTCAGGATTACTGCTATATGAAATAATTTTTATAATATTATTTTTCTCTGCCAGAATGCTTGCCGGCAAAAAATTTGAAAATATCCTGACTAAAACATTTGGGGAGTATTCAATATGTGAATTTAGACCAAATGTTACACCAGAGAAAAAAAAATCATTCAAAAGAAATTATTTATATAAAATTTCAACAATTATCATTGTAATATTTGGATTTTGGGGACTTTCCGCAGGAATGCAATCATTAATTAAACATTACGCGAATCAACAAAATCCAAATTATAAAAAAGCCATTGCGATTTCAAATATTTACACTTTGCTATACCCAAAAACATCTATAATATATGAAGTCAAAACATTTAAAAATTATATTGACGGAGAATTTGATCAGGCAGTAAAAAATTACACAACAGCTCTTGACATGAAAGGGAAAAATATTACAGATAAGGATTACATAAGATTTGCCAATTTACTATATTTAGTAAAAAAATCAGATGGTTCCCAAAGTGCAATTGATATATATAACGAATACACTACCAAGAAGAAAACTTCAACAGAACAGCAAACAAAGCTTTTATGGATAAAATCAATGTTTAGTATTGCAAACGGATTGACTGAATTTATTGATATTGATTATGACAATCTGCTGGAATCCGCAACAAACGAATATCGCAAATTCTATATACTAAACGACAAAGCATACATGCTATACTTAAAAAAAGATTATAAAGAGGCAATTAAAATATACAATACAATAATACCTTATTGCGCAACTAAACAAAATCTAAAAAAGGAGCAGGCAAGACTATATATAGAAAGAGGTTATGCAAAAAAACATGTTGGCGACAATATCGGAGCAAACTCTGATTTTATTGCTTCTAAAGTAAATTTATATGATGTGCAGAAATACGAGCCAAAACTGATGGTTCCTGAGTTTATGCTATATAAGATTTAAAAATATTTTTTACTTTTTCAAAAACTTCATCAATAGATTTTGTTGAATCAATAACTTTTACTCTTTCAGGTTCATTTACAGCAATTTGAAGATAACCATTTCTTACTCGATTAAAAAAATCATCTCCTGAGCTTTCCATTCTGTCTTTTTCCTTCCCGACTCTTTTCATAGAAGTTTCAATATCTACATCAAAAACATACGTTAAATCAGGCTTTAAACCGTCAGTTGCAAGATTATTCAGCATATTAATTTGTTCGATATTCAACCCCCTGCCATAACCCTGATAAGCAACTGTACTATCTGTATGTCGGTCACAAAGAACAATTATGCCATTTTCTAACGCAGGTTTAACAATCATATCAACATGCTGAGCCCTATCGGCAAGAAATAAAAATGATTCACATCGGTCAGAAACATCTCCTTCATAATTTAATAAAATATCTCTGAATTTTTCGCCCAAACCTTTTGCTCCGGGCTCTCTTGTGATCAAAACTTTGTATCCCTGTTCGAGTAAATAATCCTTCAATATGCCCAGCTGAGTTGTTTTACCACAACCATCTGCACCCTCAAATGTAATAAATAAACCTTTTTGCATCTTAATCTCCTAAAAAAATTATACAAAAAACAATTTAATAAATAATGTAACAATTTGTAAACAAAACGACAAGTCGTGAAATCGGTCATTCCCAAAATTTTTTATATAAGGGAGAGAGTACAAAGAGAGATCATTCATGTCAATTAACGTAAACGGCAATTCAAATCAAATAGATCTTAAAAAGCTGATGGGAGCCAGATTAAATGGCAAACCGGGCAGAACAAATATGGCTAAAAAAGCTCCCGGCATGTCTATGAATGAATCTATTTTTCAAAAAAATACTCAAATGATAAGCGGGAACACTGGTTCAGTAGGGAATACACCTTCAACAAATACTCCAAATAACGTAGCAACAGTAAATACATCAAGATCTATTTCTTCATTAAATAAAGCATCTGCGAAACCTGAAACAGGAAAAGCAGAAGGAAATAGTAATGGGGAAGAACAAAAACCAGAACTTAACATTGGAGACATTGATTTTGGTAACTTAGGTTCACTTTCGACAGAAGAATTACACGAAGTTAAAAGTGAATTACAATCTATGCTTGATGGAGATGCTCCATTTTTCTTAAGAAAACCTTTTGAAGCAAAATTAGATAAAGTAAATGCTGAAATTCAAAACAGAAATGAAGCAGATGGAGATAAACTATCAGCAGATAATAAAAAGGCAGCAGAACAAGAAGCTAAAAGTAACGATGAAATGACGGCTGATGCAAAAAGCGGAACATCCGAAGCAAATTCAGGTGCAAAAACAGCTGAAAAGGGCACCGCAACAATGAAAAGCATGGCTTCTGATACGGAAAATTTAGAAAAAGAAATAAAACAAGATGAAAAGAAATTAAAACAAGAAGAAAAAACAACTAAAACCCTTGTAGATAAAAACACAAAAGCTATAGCTAAAGAAAGTAAAAATATTGAATCATTAACAGCAGAAAATGAAACTATTGGATCTGAAATTGAAACAATCAACGGGCAGATTGAAAATTTGTCTCAAAGCGGAGATGAAGGAGCACAAGCTAAAATCGAAGAATTGAGCACCAGAACTACAACACTAAATCAAAAAAGCACTGTTAACTCAGCAAAGATTGGTAAATCAGATGTTGCTATAAAAAAACATACAGCAACAATGAATACAAAAATCAGAAGATTGACAAAAACTGCTAAACAGTATAACAGAACTATGGTTAGCAACCAAAAACAAATTGAAAGCAATCAGCAAGAATCGAACAAAGTGCTTGATGTTGCTACAAAAGTTGAAGAAGTTTCACAAAAGGTTGCAACCGTTGGGACAATAACAAAATATACAGGTATGGTACTTGGTAAAGTGCCTTGGACAGCAGCAGTTGGTGCGGTAATGGAAACAACAGGTACAATCGCTGAAACTGCAGGCAACTATGGTGTATGTGCCGCAAACATTACTAAAACTGCAGTATATGCAGCTCAAGGGAACATCACAGGAGCTTTAATGTCTGCAGGCACAGCAATCATGTCAGGTGCAACTGCAGTACAAGGGACTAAGCAAATGGCAAGTGCTGCAAAAGCAGCTAAAGCAGCAGGGACTCAAAGTAAACAATTAGCAGCAGTAGGCAAAAATTTAGCAAACTCTCAAGGAAATGATGCTATAAATAAAGGAATGCGAGAAGTTGGCAACCAAATGCAAAACCAAGCTGCGGAACTGGCAAAAAACGCAGGCGTAAAAGGATTTGTAAAAAATATGGCAACAGGCGGAGCTAAAAAATTGGGTATGCAGGAATTAATGCAATTTGGCAGTGCTTTTACTAATGCAGCCGCAATATTTGGAGGGAATAACCAAACAGGTTCCGCAGCAACTACTACAAGAGGACACGGAATTGCACAACACTCTCAAAGAAGAAGAGTTGCTTAATAAACAATTTAAAAGTTACTAATAATGCCTTATATGCAATATTGAGCATACAAGGCATTATTTTATATACTATTATTATACTTTTTTCAACACCACATAACAAATTGCAATAATTACGGATGCAATAAAAGCACTTAACGGATTTTCAAGATGATATTGCGGTATAAAATAGGCAACTGCATACAGAATTGCCAAATTTATAACTAAATTAAATAAACCAAAAGACAACAAATTTATAGGAAAAGAAATTAATTTTAGCAATGGCTTTATAAAAATATTAACAACAGTTAAAACAGCCGCTATGAGCATAGCAAACTGAAAACCATCCACTCCAATTCCGGGCAGATAACAAGTCCCCATTATAACTAGAGCAAATAAAATCCACTTTATAACTAATTTAAGCATTATAACCTACTATTTTGACGAATCCTGGATAATAATATTACCGTTTTCATCTTTTGTAAATTTCATATTTTTACTGTTTCTGCGGAATTTTAAAAATCCTGTAGATTTTTCATAATCAGGATTGAAATTTTTATTACCTGCTCTGTATTCATTTTGTGCATCTTTTTGTTCACGTTTTTGTTTATAATTTTCAGAGTCATTAGTAAAATCAAGAGTTTCCTGCTTTTCCATTTGATACTGCATCATCGGATAAAAATCCATATTCCCTACAGACGGATTTGAAAAAGTGGGAGAAACAGCAAACGCGTCGCCTATTGAAATCATAGATAATATAAATACAATTGATAAAAATTTTTTCATAATTAACTCCTTAACCATACATCTACAATAATATAATACCACATTTTGAATGAATTAATCAATCATATACACATAAAGTATTAAATTATTAAATATTTATTAACAAAAAGTCCGATGAAATTGTGAAGTGCAAAACGTATCATTTAAATATAAATCCTCAACTCTTCTGATTGCTCAGCTGCCCTCATTTACATATGGGGGCTTTTCCTTTCTTAACAAAGTGACAATTTAAACAAAAATATGTATAATAAATTTTATAATAGTAAGATATGAAAAAGAGAGGGCATAAATGAGAGAATTAGTTGTTGAAGGACAAGAAGCAATTATAATACCATCTAATTACAAATTTGCAAACAGGGGGGTGATTACGTCTGTAAGTGCAGGCGATTTTACGCTTGAGCTTGAAAAGGAACCTGAAAATATTTTACCGGATACATACTTTGAAATTTATACCCAAACAAAGCATGGAAAATTGTATTTTGATTCTTATGCAAAAAAAATCAATGGAAAAACATTGCTAATAGCAAGTCCGGCAAAACATAAATTCCTTCAAAGACGACAATACACCCGTATTAAATTCATGCACGATTTGGAAATAAAATCTAATACTGGCAATATTAATATTTCAACTTTAGATATTTCTGCCGGCGGTATGAAAATGCACAGTACAGACAAAATTGATATAGGTACAGTGTATGAAATCGAAATCCCAATATCTGAAACAAAGAATATAAAATGCTTTTTTGATCCGATAAGAATTGAAAAAGCAGAAGATGGAGGCTACACTGTTTCAGGTCAGTTTAAGTATGAATCCGGTTACGACAAAATGCTTATTACACAGTATTGTGCAAAAAGAAATGTTGAATTAAAAAATAAATAATGAAGGGAAACAGAATGAGTCTTGTAAGGTTACTTGAAAAAAAAAACAAAAAAATTCTGTTTACAACCCCCTCTCACGGACAAAAAAATGGGATATATCAACCATTATCAGGGATGTATAAAATAGACATATCTGAGACCGATTGTCAAAATCCGCAGGAGGAATTGCAACGCATTCAGCTTTGGGCAAGGTCAGTATATCAAACATATTCGACAACTTTTTTAACAAACGGATCTACAAGCGGTATAATTGCAGCCGTTTTGTCATGTACATCTGTCGGAGACAAGGTTTTAATAGCATCCAATGCGCACCCTTGCCATTTTAATGCAGTTAAACTGGCAGGAGCAAGAGCGCTCACTTATGATCTTGAAATAGATGAAGAATGGGGTGTACCGAAAGAAACAAAGCCTGAAGTAATAGAAAACTTTTTAAACAGGTATGACATTAAAACGGTTATAATTACATCTCCGACATACGAAGGCATAATATCGGACATTGAAGAAATTAAATCAATATGTGAAAGACATGAGGCTTTCCTCATAGTAGATGAAGCACATGGGGCATTATATCCATTTTCTGATAATTTGCCGCTATCTGCTGTTAATATTGCAGATTTTACCGTTCAGTCACTTCACAAAACTGCTGGCGGACTTAATCCTACAGCTTTACTGCATTGTAATTGTGAAATAGATGTTAAACCTGCACTTGATATGTTTATGACAACATCTCCGTCATATCCGCTTTTAGCCTCAATTGAAGAAAATATTGCCTATCTTGACTCTAAAGAAGGCAGACGCGAAATTGAGAATTTAATAACAAGGCTGGATAAAATAAGAATTAAAACTACAGGATGTGAATTTTACGGAGATGACCCGACAAAATTGCTAATCAAGGTTAATGGACTTTCTGGTTATGAATTATCACAAATTCTGTATGAAGATTTTGACATTGAAGATGAAAGAACAAATGAAAAATCAACAATGTTATTGTGTGGAATCGGAACAGATAACAAAAAATTAGATAAACTACAAAACGCACTAAGTAAATTCAGATAAAACATGAATTTACAGATAATTAGCAAGTACTTTTTTTACATAAGTTTGTGTTTCTTTATATGGCGGGACATCACCATACTTATCAACCGCATTTGGACCTGCGTTATATGCTGCAAGGGCAAGTACAACATTCCCGTTGTATTTTTTTAGCATAGATTTTAAATATTTTACGCCGCCTTCAACATTTTGCTGAGGGTTATAAGGGTCTTTTACACCAAGTGATTTCGCAGTGGAAGGCATTAACTGCATCAGCCCCATAGCACCAACTTTTGACTTAGCCTTAGGATTGAATCCAGATTCCTGCTTAATCAGAGCCTGCACAAGTTTTTCATCAACACCATGTTTTCTTGCTACATTATTAACCATATCAAGAATTTGACTGTTTGACGTACGAATTTGCGGTTTTGAATAATCCCTTTTTGCATCATTTACTTCCTGAATTGCTCTTTTTAAAACATCATTAGTCAGACTGCTTGTATCTATATCATCAGTATCATAAATATTTGCATTTACATTTAATGATGCCGGAGATAATTTAGTTTTATTCAATATTTCAGGATTTAACAAAATTGAGCCAAAATTTGACTGTTTTGTCTTTGATAAAACTTTTTCAAATGACTGGATTTCAGAATTTGAAGTTGGGTACAGAGTATCCAACGGATTATTTTTACCCTGCGCAGGATTAACAACTCTGCTTTTTGAATTAACATAAGCATTTATCTGAGTTGCTCTTTGCATTGCTGCACTTTTACCGCCGGAATTCAACAAATTCTGTATCATTTGTGAAAACATGTAATTACTACCTCCCAACTACATTTATATTGTAGCGAATATTTCAGATAAGTGTATCCACCAAATGATTTAATGATAAAAAATAAAAAGTCAAAATTACATAATAAACATACAATCGCCATAACTGAAGAAACGATATTTATTATCAACAGCTTCATTATATGCTTTAAAAATAAAATCTTTACCTGCTAACGCACTTACAAGCATTAATAACGTAGATTTTGGCAAATGAAAATTCGTAATTAATTTATCCACAACCTTAAATTCATAAGGCGGGTATATGAACAATTCAGAAGAATCATGACAAGATTTTATTTGGCCGAATTTTTGAAAAGCCGTTTCCAAAGTTCTGACTGATGTCGTACCAACTGCAACGATATTTTTACCTTTTGATTTTGCTTGATTAATTTTATCTGCCGCATCCTGAGAAATTTCAAAAGTTTCAGAATGCATTTTATGTTCTAAGATGTTCTCACATTTAACAGGTCTGAATGTCCCCAATCCTACATTCAATGTTACATAAGCAATATCAACACCTTTATCTTTCAACTTTTGCAAAATTTCCTCAGTAAAATGTAGTCCGGCAGTAGGTGCTGCAACAGAACCTTCATTATGTGCATAAACAGTCTGATAGCGTTCATTATCGAATTTCCTTAGTTCTTCAGTTTGAGATTTACGCTCAATATAAGGAGGAAGCGGAATATTTCCAACTTTATGCAATATATCAAACAAATTTCCGTTACAATTTAACTTTACCTGCCACTCGCCTGCATCTTCGAGCCTTTTTATCGGTACTATCTGCAAATCATCACAAATAGTAATGACTGTATCACTTTTGACTCTTTTAGAAGGCTTAATCAAAACATCCCAAATATCAGATGGTGAATTTTTTGAAGGATTTAATAAAAATACCTCAATCTTAGCACCTGTCTCTGATTTCGTTCCATAAAGCCTTGCAGGGATAACTTTAGTATCATTCAAAACAAGTAAATCATTATCATCAAGATAATCGGTTATATCATAAAAATGTTTATCAGAAATAGAATGATTTGCCTTATCAAGCACCATCATTCTTGAATTTTCTCTTTTATCCGCCGGCATTTGAGCTATTAAATCCAACGGCAACTCATAATCGAATTCTGATATATTCATATTACACAACCTGTTTCTTTCCGAAATATCAAAATTTGCATTTAGTTAATCTTTTTTGCATTATTTAATTCGGAATCATCAACAGCTTCTTTTTTTGCATTTAGTTCGGCATCAATCTGCTTGTTTATCATAATAGTCTGTATTATCTGAATGATATTACTTGTAATTAAATAAAGCAATACACCTGCAGGAATTGGGATTATGACAAATGTTGCAAGAATCATCAATGGCATAAATGTGCCCATAGATTTTTGCAACGCAGCCTGCGCGGCATCCTGATTGTCAGTTTTTGTCATAGCCATCATAATCTTTTGAGATATAAACATTGTGACTGCAAACAATACAATAAGAATAATCACATCCCAATGCCATGATTTGTTAATAGGTACGGTCGGAACAGTTGCTTCCATGTAGTCATCATTATTTCTTGTGAATAATATATCTTCATTTTCTCTAATATTAGAATTAGTAACTGTAACTTTTGCCTTATCAACTTTGGCTAATTCACTGAATTTTAAGTTTTTATCTAAAACGAAATTATCTAAACTGAAAGATAATTTAACATCTTCTCCGGGTTTTAGACCACCTACGATATGCAAAGCCTGTCCACCATCTTTAATTTTCGCGGATTTTACAATATCGCCTATATAAACAGATGCGTTATTGCCAAGAATGAATTTATCCCCGACAGAAGCACCTAATTTACCATCATTTGATATTCCTGCAGTTGCTCTTAATGTGGTAGCTAAACTATCTATAAACAAGAATTTTTGATTTCCCGCCTGAGATATAAACTGAGGACTTATCAATGCTGAATATAACAAAATGAAAATCGGCATTTGAATTAAAAGAGGCAAACAACCGCTCATAGGATTGAATTGATGTTCTTTATAAAATTCCATCATTTTTTGCTGCATCATTTGAGGATTGCTTTTATACCTATCTTGAATTGCTTTTAATTTAGGCTGCAAAGTCTGCATCATTTTCATTGAACGCTGTTGCTTAACGTTCAAATTCCATAAAGCAAGCCTAACCATAATAGTTAAAACAATGATTGCAATGCCATAGCCCCCAACAATTTTAGCTAATGCACTTAAAAATAAAATAGTTAATGATATAAAATCCACAATAAATCCCTCACTTACATAATATATCCGACTGATTAAGTCCCAAAAATCGTAACATAAACATTATATATAAACAAGCTTTAATATATCTGCAGTAAAAATTTGTAACGTACATATAACACAATATTAAATCAATCGTGGCAGAACGACATACTAAAAAAGGCTCAACTTTGTTGAGTCTTTTTAATGGTCGGGATGATGCTTGGGTAGTAGGCGAAGAATGAGCCGTACTAATCAAGTATGCGAAAGACAGATTTTCAGCGTA
>ERZ842401.5766-NODE-5766-length-13540-cov-58.017723_pt1 | contig 13540 bp, 14 predicted proteins | sample MGYA00521270_ERZ842401 | MGnify/ENA primary metagenome ERZ842401 (study PRJEB31892, sample SAMEA3878208) | bioreactor metagenome | biome: Moose rumen | place: Sweden | collected 2011-10 | study: EMG produced TPA metagenomics assembly of the PRJEB12797 data set... | reverse complement strand
AGTGACACCCCGTTTCGCTTTATTGCAATGGGGCACCTTAACGGCAAAGCCTTCGCCGCAATGCAAGAGAGCCTCTGCGGCAATGCAAGAGAGCCTCTGCGGCAATGCAAGAGAGCCTCTGCGGCAATGCAAGAGAGCCTCTGCGGCAATACAAGAGAGCCTTCGCGCCACAGCGGCGAAGGCTCTCTTGCCAAATGATAGAACGGGCTTCAATGAGTATTGCTAATGGCAAAAGGTTTCTTTTAATGATTTTAAACAATTAGAATGGCGCTTAACCAATAATTATTCGTATCTTTGTAGCCATAAAGAACTATTACTAATTATTAACCAATTAAGTTACAAAGCGTTATGAAACTTTTAGGAAACATTCTATGGGTTATCTTCGGAGGCCTGTTCCTTGCGTTGGGCTATGTCTTTTCCGGCCTTTTGCTGTGTTGTACCATCATAGGCATTCCGTTCGGATGGCAAATCATCAAGCTATCGGGCCTTGCCCTGTGGCCTTTTGGCAAGGAGGTTGTGCAGAAGGAGAATGCCTCTGGCTGCCTGAACACTGGCATGAATGTGCTGTGGATTCTGATAGGCGGTATCTGGATAGCTCTGGAGCACGCCATCTTAGGCCTTATTTTCTGCATCACCATCATCGGCATTCCCTTTGGTAAGCAGCATTTCAAGCTGGCTGGCATGATTCTCACCCCGTTTGGCCGCACGGTGATTTCGTCGAAGAAGAATGAGGACGAAGCAGAGGCTGTTCCTGCTGAGTAACCCTATGGCTTAATGCTACGTTTTTGCATATAGATTCAGCCACGACTTTTTACGATCCTTATTATTAAAGGACGAAAAAGCCGTGGCTGAGTTTTAAGGCCGTTTGGTTAGTGTTGTCTCACCATACGCGTGCCGCCGTAATTGAGCACATCACCCTGCAGTTCGACGTAGACGCTGTCGGTGTACCAGTCTTCTTCAGGGAAGTCACTCTTCTCCCATCCCATGTCTACGCCGTTTTCGATGAACTTGTTCCAGAAGTACTTCCAGGTGAAGAGCATCAGGTTCTTGCTCAGGTCTACGGTGTACGTGCCTCCGCGACGCTCAATCTGTTGGATAGTCTTGTGGACAAAGCTGCCGTCAGGCTGCTGTTCGTCCCACTCGTTCTTCATGTTGAAGTCCATCCATCCGTTGCCGTCGGCACCCAGGTGGAGCGAAGGGGCGTGGGGTGTAAAGATAGTGTCGGGTAGCACCCAGTCGCCAACTACACGCGAGTCAACGTTTGTGGGCACAACGGGTGTTGTACTGTTGTCATCGTCATCGCCACAAGCGGTAAACGTGAATGATACTGTGGCCATTGCCACTGCCAAGCCCATAAGGCTCAGGAAACGGAATTTCTTCATTGCTTTGTTTTTTGAGTTTAAGAGAAATAATTGTCTTGTTTAACGCGTTGCAAAGGTAGTCAACTTTACCGAAACATTACTACCATATTTGCAGAACGTTCTACCAGATATGCAGAAAGTTGCAAGAAGGGCATAAAAATTCGATAAGAAGGGCATTTAAATGCGGCAAAAAGGGCATTAAAAGGCGACACCGACGCAAACAAACGTGTTGTTTTAGCCGGTGTCGCCATGTGCCGCGAGCGGGACTCGAACCCGCACAACCATTCCTGGTCAAGGGATTTTAAGTCCCTCGTGTCTACCATTCCACCATCGCGGCAGCGGAATGCGGATGCAAAGGTAAGGTGTTTTTTCGTAACCGCCAAACGATTTGGCAGTTTTTTTCAGTTGTAGCAGTACAGTCGCTGTCCGTTGTACTCCACTCGATACTCTATGAGTCGTGGCGTGTGCTCGTTGCCGTTGACGGGCTGTCCCTCGGCGTTGGGGTTGTAGACGATGTGGCACTTCTTGCAGTCCAGCATCTCTCCGTTTTCAGTCCACGTGAGCGGGTTGTTGGGCGAGGTAGTGTTCTCCAGGCAGTAGGGGCACTGCCCGTCGTAGCATTTCGGTCCGTTGAACTTAGAGCAGCCAATGATGAGCCTACGGTTGGCTCCCATGTTGTCGTAGGTCAGTCGCTCGTTCTCGATGACGGTGCGCATGGCTATGTCGGTCTGGTTCTCTTCCCATTGTCCCTGGTTGGGTGTCAGTTTCAGGTGGGTGACACCAGCCACGAACTTTGGCTCTACGATGACATAATGTCCGGGATTGGTGAGCGACAGGGTCAGGGCGCTGGTGGTGTGGTCGCTGGCATAGTAGACGAAGCTGCATCTGTACTTTGTGCTGAACTGCGGCTCGCCTTCGCAGGCAAGGATGAGCAGCAAAAGGAGAACAGCGGTAAGCAGCGAAGGACGATGGGTGAGCGTCCTCGCACTAAGCTTTTTCAGAATGCCATTAATATTCATAAAAAGGATCCTGTTGTGGCTGTCTGCCTTAATCTGCTACGCCTCGCCAACCAGCTTTTCCTCGGCCTGTCTTACGCGCTCGAAGCCAAACTGTTGCATGGTCTGTTGCATGAGCGCTTCTATGCGGTCGTTGCACAGGTTGCCTATGGAGCCTTCGTGGGTGTGGTGGATATCCTTGCAGGGTGTAAACCGGCCCGCTTCGATGTCCAGCCCCACCTTTTTGTAGGCATCGCGGAAAGGCATGCCGTTGGCGGCCAGGCGGTTCACCTCTTCTACCGAGAACATCGGGTCGTACATCGGGTTGTCCAGCAGGTGCTCGTTCACCTTGATGCGGTTGATGATATAGGCCGTCATGTGCAGGCAGTCGAGCAGCTCGTCGAAGGCAGGCAGGAATACCTCCTTGATGATTTGCAGATCGCGGAAGTAGCCTACAGGCAAGTTGTTCTTGATGAGCGTTATCTGCTGCGGCAGGGCCTGCAGCTTATTCATCTTGGCCCTTATCAGCTCGAACACGTCGGGGTTCTTCTTGTGTGGCATGATGCTCGAGCCAGTGGTGCACTCCTTAGGCAGGGTGATGAAACTGAAGTTCTGCGAGTTGAACAAGCAAGCGTCCATGGCCAGCTTGGCCAGCGTGGCGGCGATGTTGGCCATGGCCATGGCCACGCCCGTTTCCATCTTGCCGCGCCCCATCTGCGCATAGACAACGTTGTAGTCCATCGAGTCGAAGCCCAGTAGGTCGGTGGTCATCTGTCGGTTCAGGGGGAAGCTTGAGCCATAGCCTGCCGCCGACCCCAGTGGGTTGCGGTTGGTGGTGCGCCAGGCAGCCAGCAGAAACTGCATGTCGTCGGCGAGGCTTTCAGCGTATGCCCCCAGCCACAGGCCAAAGCTGCTTGGCATGGCCACCTGCAGATGGGTATAACCCGGCATGAGCACGTCCTTGTACTGGTTGCTCTTCTGTATGAGCTGGCTGAACAGTTCGCCAACGCCCTCGGCCACCTCTTTTATCTTTGCGCGTGTGAAGAGCTTCAGGTCTACGAGCACCTGGTCGTTGCGCGAGCGGCCCGAGTGAATCTTCTTGCCCATGTCGCCCAGCCGTCGGGTGAGCATCAGCTCCACCTGCGAGTGCACGTCTTCCACACCCTCTTCTATTACGAACTCGCCGCTGACGGCCTGACGGTAGATGGTGCGCAGCTCTTTCAGCAGCACGGGTAGCTCGTCCTTGCCCAGCAGTCCGATGCTTTCGAGCATGGTGATATGTGCCATCGACCCCAGCACGTCGTAGGGAGCCAGATAGAGGTCCATCTCGCGGTCTCGTCCCACGGTGAAGCGCTCTATCTCGCTGTTTATCTCAAAGTCTTTCTCCCAGAGTTTCATATTATTCTGCTTTTTAGACAATTAGACGTTTTAGACATAACATGCCCAATGTCATGGGTTGCAAAGTTGTTCAATGCTACACCGCGCTATGTTGTTGCACTGGCAGACAAAGGGTGGCAGCAGGAGTATACCCCGCTTTGGGTGTAGGCTATTCGTAGGGTATCAGTGCCAGCACGTCGGCTATTTTCTCGACACCGTCTTGCAGCGGGCCGCTCACCATGCCCTTGAGCATAAAGGGTATATCGGCCTTGACGGTGACCTTCATTTTCGATGCCGTCTCGCTGACGGGCAGCACCTGTATCCACAGGTTGAAGGGCAGTGGCGAGTCGACACTCTCAAACTTCACGCACTTGGGTTCTTCGCGCTCGACGATGTGCAGCGTTATCTGGCCCACAGGGGGCACGCTCACCGACACGTTGTCCTTGTCGAACGAGAAACTGTCTATCTTGTCTTCGGGCACACGGTCGCGCACCCGCTCCAGGTTGCTCAGGTCGCTGATGTCGCGATAGACGGCCTCCTGAGCATAGGGCACCTGCTTAACACTACTTTCAAACTTTGTCATCTCTCCTCCATTCGCTTGGGTTCTGGCGCCACTCGCTCAGTAGTGCCTTGTCTTCTTCTTTTATATAGCCTGTCTTGGCAGCCTGTTCGACCACGGCCTCATAGTCGGTGAGGGTGAGCAGACGTACGCCAGCCTGACGGAAAGCCTCTTCGGCCACAGGGAATCCGTAGGTGTAGCTGGCCACCATGCCCACCACCTCGACGCCGGCCTGGCGCAGTGCCTCGACGGCCTTCAGCGACGAGCCGCCCGTGGAGATGAGATCTTCTACCACTACCACCTTGGCGCCTGCCTTCACTTCGCCTTCTATCAGGTTCTGCATGCCGTGGTCCTTGGCTTTCGACCGCACGTAGCAGAAGGGCAGCCCCAGCTGGTCGGCCACCAGTGCTCCTTGTGCAATGGCGCCAGTAGCTACGCCTGCCACGGCTTCGGCCTGGGGAAATTCGGCCTGGATGAGATGGCACAGCTCCAGTTTTACAAACGAACGTAATGAGGGGAACGAGAGGGTCTTGCGGTTGTCGCAATAGAAAGGCGACTTCCAGCCCGATGCCCAAGTGAAGGGGTCGTTGGGCTGCAGCTTGATGGCCTGTACCTCAAGCAGTCGCGAGGCAAAAATCTTCTTGATTGAGTCCATTCTGTTGTATGATAAATTTTTCTTTAAGCCTTGCTTAACGGGCGTATCAACATACGCACTGCGCTGCAAAGGTACGAATAAGCAGGCAAAAAGCCAAATGTTTCGCAAATTATTTGTATATTTGCAGGCAGATTGCGAAAAGAAGAAATGAGACAACTGCTACTGATATTGCTGGTTGTGGTCACCATGGCCCATGCTCAGCGGCAGCCCGTTATGCCGCCGTCGCTGGCAGAGGGCGACACCATTGCCATCATCTCGCCGTCGAGCACACCCGATGCGGCTACGATAGAACGCGGTTGCGAGGTGCTTAGGCAGTGGGGCTATGTGCCTGTGGTGGGGCGCAATGCGCTGAACAGCTATCACGGCTTTGCCGGCACTGCCGACGAGCGCACTGCCGACCTGCTGTGGGCGCTACGCTCGCCGGGCATAAAGGCTGTGATGTGCAGCCGTGGTGGCGATGGTGCCGTGCAGGTGCTCAGGCGTGTGCCGTTGCGCGAGTTTGCTCACCATCCCAAGTGGCTCATCGGCTTCAGCGACGTGACGGCGTTGCACAGTGCTCAGGTGTCGGCAGGCGTTATGAGTATTCACGGCTCCATGTGCGATGGAATTGCCCTGCGAGGCGAGCGCGACATGGTGAACGCCCTGATGCGCCATCTGCTGCAGGGCCGTCTGCCGCGCTACAGGGTGCCACACCATCCGCTCGACCAGCCTGGGCGGGCTGCGGGTATACTGGTGGGCGGCAATATGTCGGTGTTCTGCGGGCTGGCAGGCTCGCGCTATGACTTCCTGAATCGTGCCGACGAGGGGCTTGTACTCTTCATTGAGGATACCAATGAACCCATGGCCAAGGTAGACCGCATGCTCCATCTGCTCGAGATTCGCGGCATCCTGTCCAAGCTGAGGGGCATCATCGTGGGGCATTTCTCTAAGTACAGGAGTCCTGAAAATGGCTTTGCCGACATGTACCACATGCTACACGAATATCTGCAACACTACGACATTCCTGTGTGCTACGACTTCCCAGTGGGCCATCACAGCGGACTCAACTACCCCATGGTAGAGGGTTGCCGAGTGCAGCTGACCGTGGGTGCCGACGGTACGCAGGTGGAGTTTGTGAACAGAAACAAGGTAGAGTGAGGCTCAGGCGCCCTTGTGCCAGGCTCTCGACGACTGCAGCAGTACGCTGAGCAGAATAAGGGCTATGCCCAGATAGAACGAGAAGTTCAGCTCGCGGCCTTCGCCAAAGATGAGGAATGCCAGTACAATGGTGTAGCAAGGCTCCAGATTGTAGGTCAGGTTTACGGTGAAGGCCGACAGCCGCTTCAAGGCTTGTATCTGCAAAAGATACATGCCTACGGTGCAGAACAGCGCATGGCAGAGCATGAACCACAGGTTGCTGCCTTCGGGCACAACCATCACCGGCTGGTTGCTGGGAAAGCAAAGCAGGTAGACGGGAATGATGGCCGACACTGCTACCAGACCTCCCGACATCTGATACATGAGCACCGTGCGGCTGCGCACATCAACGCTGGCCCGCTTGTTGCACACCGCATAGAGAGCGCACACGGCCGATGACACCACGCCGATGGCAATGCCGTAGCGATAGCGGGCATCGAGCGAGAAGATGCAGAGCACGCCCGCTACCGTGACGAGCGAGAACAACAGCTCGGCCCATGAAAAGCGACGCTTCAGCACCAACGGCTCGAACAGCGCGGTAAAGAAGCCTACCAGCGAAAAGCATATCACGCCGATGGACACATTCGATGCCTTGATAGACCCATAGAACAGCATCCAGTGCAACCCCAGCAGTGCGCCGCAGCCAGTCAGCTCGGCAAACTTCTTCCAGCCCACCCGCGGCAGGCCGGTGAACACAAGCAGGATGAGGCTGGTGAAGAGCATGCGATACCACACAATGTCAACCTCGTTCAGTGTAATCAGCTTGCCGAAGAGGCCCGTGAAGCCAGCCAACAGTACGCTCAGATGCAGTTGTATGAAGCCGCGTTTCGTCTCGTTCATCTTGTTCTTTATTGTTGTTTTGCGGACGCAAAAGTAGTCATTTCCCCCTGCATGGCCAAATATAGACAGCCGTTTTTTGCCGTTTGAACTTAGTTTTTGCTCCGACAGGGGCTTTATTCGGTTTTTTTTGCCTAATTTTGCAGGCATGTTTCGAACAACTGGCGTTTTTGTATTTGCCATGCTTGCCATGGCTTCGGCTGTGGCACAGCCGAAGTTCACTGGCCGTATGGACTCTGTGCAGCATGTGAGCGAGGTGGTAGTGACGTCGAAGCTGGTGTTTCGCGAAGTGATGCCATCGCAGAAACTCACTGGCGAGCAGCTTGAACGGCTCAGCAGTGAGAGCGTGGCCGACGCCCTGCGCTACTTCAGCGGCGTGCAGCTCAAGGACTATGGAGGCGTAGGTGGCGTGAAGACCGTAGACGTGCGCTCCATGGGCACCAACCATTTGGCTGTCTCCTACGATGGCATCGTGCTGGGCAATGCACAGAACGGGCAGATAGACCTGGGGCAGTTCTCGCTCGATAATGTTGATGAAATCACGCTTTTCAATGGTCAGAAGAGTGCCATCTTCCAGCCTGCCAGCGACTTCGCTTCGGCCTCGTCGGTCTATATCCGTACCCGTGCACCACGCTTCGAGGTGGGCAAGGACACCAACTGGAAACTGCGCGCTAAGTATGGCGCCAGCGACCTGCTGCGAATATCGGCTCTATGCGAGCATCGCTTTAGCAACGACCTGAGCCTGAGCAGCAATGCTGAAGTGCTTACTGCCAGTGGTCGCTATAAGTTTCGCTACCAGCGTCGCAATCTTGACGGCACTACCGCTTGGGACACCACGGCTACCCGACAGAACGGCGATATACACGCCGAGCGGTTGGAGCTGAACCTGCACGGACTGCTTACACAGGGAGCTTGGCAACTGAAGGGCTATGCCTACAACTCGTCGCGCGGCATTCCTGGGGCTATTGTCAACAACGTGTGGCTGCGTGGCGAGCGCCAGCAAGACCTGAACGCCTTTGTGCAGGGTCATTTCCAGAAAAGCATTGGCGAGCGTTTCAGCACACAGTGGCTCGCCAAGTATGCGTTCTACAAGACTCATTACGTGAACCGCGACTCTACCCGATTCCCCGTCGACAATACCTATCGGCAACAAGAATTTTATCTGTCTACGGCCAATGTGGTGGAGCTGCTGCCACATTGGAGCGCCAGCATGAGCTACGACCTGCGCTGGAACAAGTTGTGGGCCGACACCTATCGCTTTGTCTTTCCTACCCGTTTCACCCACATGCTGTCGGTGGCCACTGCTGCCGACCTGCACCACCTGAAGGTGCAAGGCTCAGTGGTAGGCACGCTCGTCAGCGACCGCACCAAAGCATCGGCGGCCTCGACGCTCTCGCGCCTCACGCCCGCCATCTTTGCCAACGTCTATCCGCTCAGGGGCAAGTGGCTCTCGTTGCGTGCCTACATGAAACAGAGTTTCCGCATGCCCACCTTCAACGATCTCTACTACACTGAGATTGGCAATGCCTCGCTGTTGCCTGAGAAAGCCACGCAATATGATGTCGGCATGGTCATAGACCGCCACTTTGCTCAGTCGGAAATCTCGTCGCCGATAGCCCTGAGCCACTTCGACCTGCACTTCGATGTATATTATAATAAGGTGCGCGACAAGATCATTGCCTATCCCAAAGGTCAGCAGTTCCGCTGGACAATGCTCAACCTGGGCGAGGTCAATATCCGCGGTATCGACCTTACCACCAGTGCTGCCATCACCGTGTGCCGCAATCTTGTTGCAACTATCCGTGGCCAGTATACCTATCAGGATGCCCGCGATGTGACCGACCCGCGCACGCCCTACTATCGCCACCAGATACCCTATATACCGCGCCACAACGGCTCGGTCATTGCAGGCTTTGACTGGCGCAGCGTCACGCTGAACTACAGCTTCCTCTATACAGGCGAGCGCTGGAACGAGCAAGAGAATATTGCCTACAACCACATGCAGCCCTGGTATACCAGCGATCTGTCTGCCACGTGGCAGCTACCCATTCGCCGCTATCGGTTGCGCATCACGGCAGAGGTGAACAATCTCTTCGACCAGCAATACGACGTAATCCTGAACTACCCGATGCCCGGTCGCAATGCTGCTCTGGGCCTTGACCTTAATTTCTGACAACAATGAAGCAAAAACCACTAACAACCAGACATAGTCTTCATAAGCCTTATAAGCCCTATCAGCCTTGCCTTCTTGTACTCTTGGCACTGCTGACCCTCTGCTCGTGCGGCAATCGACGCACGGCAACAGCCAACACCGCCGTCGACACCGTGACCTTCAAATATGCCCGTCTTATCCACATCGAGCACCACGATGCCTATACCGTGGCTCGCGTAGACAATCCGTGGAAGCCGGGCAAGGCGCTGCACACCTACGTCCTCGTGCCGTATGGTGCTGAACAGCCGGAAGCTCTGCCTCAGGGCACCGTAGTGCGCACACCGTTGCGCCGCAGCATCATCTTTACCAGTGTGCATGCGGCCCTGGTCGACGTGCTGGGCGCCCAACAGCAAGTGGCTGGTGTGGCAGACCGCAAGTACATCAAGGTGCCGTTCGTGCAGCAAGGCTGCGCAGACGGTACACTGGCCGACTGCGGCGACGGTATGAACCCGCTGGTAGAGAAGATTATCGATGCTGAGGCCGACGCCATTCTGCTCTCGCCCTTCGAGAACTCGGGCGGCTACGGTCGGCTGGAGGATATCAGCATACCGCTCATAGAGTGCGCCGAATATATGGAGGCATCGCCGCTGGCAAGAGCCGAGTGGATGCGCTTCTACGGCATGCTCTACGGTCAGGAGCGCAGAGCCGACTCACTCTTTGCTGCCGTAGACAGCAGCTACCATGCTCTGCGCCGTCTGGCAGCCACGTCGGCCACACAGCCAACCGTACTCATGGACAAACAGACTGGTTCGGTGTGGTATGTGCCTGGCGGGCGCAGCACCATCGGCCAGATGCTCAGCGACGCTCATTGTAGTTATCCCTTTGCCCAGGATAACCATAGCGGCAGTTTGTCACTGCCTTTCGAAGCGGTGCTCGAGCGTGCTGGACAGGCCGACGTGTGGCTGTTCCGCTACGACAGTCGCGACAGCCTAACCCGTCGGCAGTTGCTTGCTGAGCAGGCGGGCTACACCCAGCTGCGACCCGTTCGCGATGGCAAGCTCTATGGCTGCAACGTCACTACCTCTATGTTCTACGAAGAGTCGCCCTTCCGTCCCGATCTGCTGTTGCAAGACTTCATCAGCATCTTCCACCACGACTTGTCTGGCATGCCACCGCTGCGCTATTATCATCAAGTGAAGTAACCACCTCATAATCCCCATCGTCAATGAAGCGAACCACTCTCTTACTGCTTTTGCTTGCACTGCTCATCGTCGTGCTCTTTGCGTTGTCGCTGCTGGTGGGTGCCATACGCATACCAGCAGCCGATGTGCTGGCCATCGTTACTGGACGTGCCGAGGACTTGAAACCCTCGTGGCACTTCATCGTCATGGAGAGCCGTCTGCCGCAGGCTATCACAGCCATGCTCTGTGGCGGTGCACTGGCTGTGAGCGGACTGATGCTGCAGACCGCTTTCCGCAACCCTTTGGCCGACCCATCCATCTTCGGCATCTCCAGTGGAGCAGGCTTGGGTGTCGCTTTGGTCATGCTGTTGTTGGGCGGCTCGATGTCGGTGGGAGCTGTCAGTGTGAGTGGTTTCGTAGCCGTCATTTTGGCCGCTTTCATCGGTGCCATGAGCGTCATGGCCATCATCTTTTTCTTCTCGACCATGGTGCGCAACAACGTCATGCTGCTCATCATCGGCATTATGATTGGCTACCTCTCGGCCAGCGCCATTTCGCTGCTCAACTTCTTTGCCACCGACGAGGGCGTCAAGTCGTTCATGGTGTGGGGCATGGGTTCGTTCGGAGGTGTCACCATGAGTCACATGCCAGTGTTTGCCACGGCCACCGTGCTGGGCATCGGCTGCTCACTGCTGCTCGTAAAGCCACTCAACGCCCTGATGCTGGGCGACCGCTATGCCGAGAACTTGGGTGTCAGCATTCACCTTACGCGCAATCTGCTGCTCATCGTCACAGGCCTGCTTACGGCCATTATCACCGCCTTCTGCGGCCCTGTGAGTTTCATCGGACTGGCTGTGCCACATATAGCCCGACTTATCTTCCAGACTGACAACCACCGCGTGCTCATGCCTGCCACCATACTGTGTGGCTCGGCCACGGCACTGCTCTGCAACATTGTGTGTTTCCTTCCTGGCGAGAGCGGCGTCATACCATTGGGAGCCGTCACTCCGCTGATGGGGGCACCAGTCATTATCTATGTTATTGTGAAAGGGAGGGGTGCGCGATGACCGACCGTCAGTATCTCTTAGGACTCATTAGTGAGGGCGAGCACCAGCAGCAAGACTTCAAATACAAGGTGCAGGACGCCGTGAAGCTGGCCCGCTCGGTGTCGGCCTTTGCCAATACAGAGGGCGGACGCCTGCTCATTGGCGTACGCGACGACGGCCATCTTTCGGGTGTGCGGTCGGAGGAAGAAATCTATATGATGCACCAGGCTGCCTATCGCTACTGTCGGCCTGAAGCCAGCATACGCTTCGACACCTATCGTGTGGCACCCACACAGCCCGTGTCTGCCGGTCCGCGAGGGTCGGCGCTACGCACCATCGTCGTGGCTACTGTGCCGCGCAGCGATCGCCGACCTGTCATGGCGCTCGACGAGGATGGTCGCCAGCGTGCCTATGTGCGTATTGCCGACGAGAATATCGTGGCCTCGCCTGTCCACCTGTCCATCTGGCGCGAGGAGCAGTCGCCGCGTGGCGTGTCGTTTGTCTATGGCGACGACGAGCGCAGTCTGCTGGCCGCCTTGCAGCATAATCAGCCACTCACGCTCAGCCAGGTGGTGCGCGCCTCAGGACTGCCGCGTCCACGCGCTGTCAGGCTGCTGGCCCGCATGGTGCGCTATGGCCTTGCTGGCATGCACTACGCTGGTTCGCAGTTTGTCTTTCAGTTAAGTAACTAATCAACTTTTGCAAGTTGAGCGAATGCGAAACTTGAATTCAATTAATATAAACAACAGACCGATGAAGAGTATTAGCAGACTTGTAGGCATTGTTGTGTTGCTGATGGCCAGTGTTGTCATGGTCAGCGCGCAAACAGTACCACCCGCGCAGACACCACAGCTGGAATTTGTGATGCAGCTGCGGGTGACGCTTGGCCAGCCCTACAGCGTTGGCGAGACACCCCATGGCCGTCGCAACGTGGTCCCCATCACAGGTGGCACCTTTGAAGGGCCTCGCCTGAAAGGCACCATTCTTAATGGCGGTGCCGACTATCAGCTCAGCTCAGCCGATGGCAGCCGCACAGAGCTGGAGGCCATCTACAACATTCAAACCGACGACGGCTCGTTCATCCATGTGCGCAACCGCGGCATCATCGCCAACACCAAGGATGCGCAGGGCCAGCTTTCGTTCTACTTCAAGGCAGCTCCGCAGTTCGAGGCACCTGTCGACAGCCCCTATGCCTGGCTGAACAATGCCATCTACGTGTGCCAGCCTGAGTGGACACAGCAGTTTCAGGGCATTGTATTGAATGTGTGGATGGTGAAGTGACAGGCTACTGCACCTGCTCGTAGATGCGCACGTAGTCTATCTCGTAGCGCAGTGGCAGTGCAGCATCGTCTATTGGGCCACCATTATCGCCCCCAAGCGCCAGGTTTAGCAGTATGTATTGTGGGCTGTCGAAGGGGTTGGCGTGGTTGCCGATGCTGCCGTTTATGGTCGTGGAAAGCGGCACCTCGTTGAGCAGCTCGCCGTCGAGATAGAGGCGTATGGCCTCAGCGTCCCAGTCCATGCGCCACAGGTGGAAGCTCTGTGCCCAGTGGGCATCACGGCTGGTAAAGTGGCTGAAGGGCACGCGGCGGCTGTTCCACACAGCATCGAACTGGCGGTCGTTGCCCCATGCCACGTTGGCCAGAATATGTGGCACACCATCAATGCGATAGTACTCCATCAGGTCTATTTCGCCGCACGAGGGCCACGGCATACCCTTGCCCAGCGTCCAGATGGCAGGCCAGGCGCCGTTGGCAGTAGGTATGCGTGCGCTCACCTCCAGTCGGCCATAGCGAAACTCGCGCTTGCCCATCGTGGTGAGGCAGGCCGAGGTATAGTCTATGGTGGGGCGCTGTTGGCCCCACTGTCGGCTGTCGGCCCTGTAGGTGGGGTTTGGGCGGTTGTCGCGCCGCGCTTCTATGACGAGCAGACCGTCCTGCTGCCATGCATTCTCCTCCTGATACCATTGCGCTTCGTTGTTGCGCACAAAACCGTGTTCAAAGTTCCACGTCGTGGGGTCGGGTCTGCCAGTGCTGTCGAACTCGTCGCTCCACACCAGGCGCCATTGCTGTGCCGACACAGGCAGGCAACTCAGCAGGAGCATAAGTAATGGGAAATGATGTTTCATATACGCATTGTTTTAATGTCAAATTGCAGTGCGGATATTTGAAACTACTTGTGCGGATAGTCCGCACAACTTG
>ERZ842401.5764-NODE-5764-length-13543-cov-5.925860_pt1 | contig 13543 bp, 11 predicted proteins | sample MGYA00521270_ERZ842401 | MGnify/ENA primary metagenome ERZ842401 (study PRJEB31892, sample SAMEA3878208) | bioreactor metagenome | biome: Moose rumen | place: Sweden | collected 2011-10 | study: EMG produced TPA metagenomics assembly of the PRJEB12797 data set... | reverse complement strand
AATAAAAATCAATCAACAAAAAAATCTTTTCCTCCACCTAAAAATAATAATATCAAAAGTAAATTCGCACCTAATAATAATAAAAAAAAACAAAATATAAAAAAGCAAAAAAATGAACAAGTAAAATTCAAACAGTAACTTGACAATTGAATATGGGATCAGGAGTTACGTTGTTTCCGATGGTGGGGCGGTGAGCCGTACCAGCCCAGAGATGCGCGATGACCCGCAAGGCGAGCGATAACATCTCTGGTTTCACATAGCGCAGATGTGAAGTAAGCGATGAAAGTCGGGAACGGATACTTACACTCAGCCACAGTCCGAGCGTGATAAAACCGTCGCAGGCAATGGGAGTGTGCCGGGGCAGCCGAGCATTTAAGCTGCCTATGAGTCCGATGTGCAGTCGGGCGGCTTCTGATTCGGTCAGGCAAGAGTGCGGCGGATACCACCGTGAGTTTGTTAGGTTCGTGAGTGTCCTTAAGCCGGATTGGTTCTTGTTTGAGAATGTAGAGGGTTTCATGCGTTTCGAGAAGGGGAAAATCAGAAATCTTGTTAAGAAATGTTTTGAGGACCTCGGTTATAAAGTTAGTGACGCGCTATTGACAGCCTCGGATTATGGTGTGCCACAACATCGCAATCGCTTTATAATGGTCGGGAATAGACATGGCATTGATTTTACATTTCCAGAGAAGCATGATAAAACATACACGGTTGCAGATGCCATTAGTGATTTGCCTATTCTTGAGAATGGGCAGATGGAAGAAACAATGCCATACCGGCTTCCGGCTTCAAAAGCCAGTGAGTATGCCCGTTTGATGCGCAAAGGCTCAAAGTCTGCAAAACAAAATTACGTTTCTCGCAATGCAGATTATGTGATAGAACGATACAAATATATCGGACAAGGACAAAATTGGGAGGCTATTCCTTCTGAATTAATGCAGAATTACAAAGACCGAACAAATTGTCATAGCGGTATATACAAGCGCTTATTGCCCGATAAACCATCTGTCGTGATTTCTAATTATAGAAAAAACATGCTGATTCACCCTTGGGCAGATAGAGGATTATCAGTTCGTGAGGCTGCACGTATACAAAGTTTTCCGGATACATTTATTTTCAAAGGAACTCTTATGGATATTCAGCAACAAATAGGGAATGCAGTTCCTCCTTTTTTGGCGGAAGCGGTTTTTGAACAAATTTTAACAACAGAAGCAAACTAAAACAACCATGTGGATAGAAACTGAATTGGAGAAATTTATGCATAAAAAACTCAACGAAGAGTTTAATGAACAAGCAGGGACAACCTACTTCTCGCAATATGATATCGCGAGAAGCTATCTCGTGAATAATATATTCTCATATATTGCCTCAATTGAACCTGATTTAACGGACCATTCAGATAAACATATCGAAAACGTATTAAATAATGTATGGTACCTAATTCAAGATGATTTAGACAAGTTTAATGCTATTGAACTATACTTGCTATGTCTAAGTGTTTTATTTCATGATTCTGGTAATATCAATGGACGTAATGGGCATAATAAAAAGATAGCAGAAATCTACAGTGAAGTTGTTGGAACTAATTCTAACAGAAACCAAGAGAAAAGATTAGTTATTATGATTGTCAAAGCTCATTGCGGCAAATCAAAAAAGAATGATTCCGACACATTGACAGAGGTCGAGGAGGTGTCTGATTTATACTCTAGAGAAATCCATGTGCGCGAAATTGCGAGTATTATCCGGTTTGCGGATGAATTAGCCGAGGGCCCCCAAAGAACATCTGATTTTTTGATTAAACAAAATAAAATAAATGAAACATCGCTGATATATCACCAATACGCTGCCATTACCAATATGTTTATTGATAAACGCAATCGACGAATCGCTGTTACATATAATATAGAATTACCCATTGATAACACTACTTTCCAGACACTTATGCAATTTGTATATAATCGCATAATAAAATTAGATATGGAAAGAAGATATTGTAAATACTATGCATCAGTACTAGATAAATTTAAGACCACAGAAGCACAAATTAATATTTTAAATAATGGAGAAGATATTGTAGATTTACCTAAAATTCTATTAGGTGACAAATACATATTATCTAATGAATCAGTAGAAGATATAATTTATGATAGATATCCTGAACTAAAAATAGAATCTATAATACAAAAAATAGGAGATTAATATCATGAGCAAATTTATGAGAAATCCTTTTGAATACACCGGAGCTAATAACATTCCAGATGGAGACATCATCGATTATTTTGTTGATGATAATAACTTTGCACGATTTATTAATTCTACGAAAAATGTTTTTTTAATCGGAGAACGTGGTTCTGGGAAAACTATCACATTGCTTTATTATTCCTTTAAAATACAATATCGAATAGCAAAAATGGAGGGGAAAGAGCCTCCTTACGACAAAATCGGCATTCACATAACATGTAAAGAATCATTATTTGACAAAGGTGAATATTTGTTGGCCCAAACTGAATATAAGCGTATTATTTTTAACGAACATTTCTTGGTAGGAACTTTGCTCTATGCCATCGCTAAAACTTTGGGAGAGATACCAGAAATTGTATCTGAATCTAATAAAATTCAAGAAAAATTATTTTCTGATGTTGAATATTTATGGGATATTCAATTAAACCATTCTTCCAAGAACTTTTTTGAAGCAATCACCCAGTTTGTTGATAAAGAAATTAAAGCTTCACAAAAAAGGATTAACTCTTCTAATTCAAATACTTTTTATGAGAATGCGATGTCATTTGCATCAACAATCTTGCCATTTTTGGAAATTGTACGTCAAATAGACATGCTATCTTCTTCTCATTTTATGCTTATGATAGATGATGCCCAAGATTTAAATGAATATCATCATATGATATTAAACTCTTGGATTGCATACCGTGATCATTCACTTTTTAGTTTTAAGGTAGCCAGTGTTCAAGTTACAAATCCCATTCGTTACACTTCCTCTCATGGCTCCATTATTGAGGGGCATGATTATATTACTGTTAATTTGGAGCAAGCATATCAAAATCAAGAGACTGATTTTTATACTCTTTCAAAGAAGATAATAGAAAGACGCTTACAAAAAGTTGGAATCATACAATCAGCAGACAGTTTCTTCCCAACAAATAAATCTTTTGTAGAAGATATTTATCGATATAAAGAATTGGCTCGAGAAAAAGCGATTGTCAAATATGGAGAAGGCAACAAGAAATCTATCAGCGATTATGTATATAAATACCATAGAGCGATGTATTTCCGCGACAGAGACTCTAAAGCCAATCGACCTCCATATTCTGGATTTGACACAATTATTGACATTTCCACAGGAATTATACGAAACATGTTGGATCCATGCTATTGGATGTATGATAGTGCCCTCAATGATAATAAAAAAGAGATTAGTGAGATTAGTCCTACTATCCAAAATAAAATTATATTGGAACGGAGTGAATTTTTATGGAAACAGTTAATGGTAATAGGACTCGATTGTATTATTCCTGATTGTACAAAGCAACAAAGTACTTATATATACAACTTTTTAGATCAATTAATGATTTTATTTAAACAGAGACTACAATCTGATATCTCTGAACCATGTGCAATCGTTTTCTCCATTTCTCAGGCAGATTCATATCCTAATCAATACGAGGAAATATTACAATTGATTGAAATCGCTAGACGAGCTCAATACATTTATATACGGCTCGGAAATGCAAAAGACAAAGGGAAAAGGGAAATTTACTATGTCCCAAATAGAATGCTTTTGCCAAGTCGAGGATTAGATCCACATGGGCAATTTGCTCGTGTGTCTCTAAAAGTAAGCGATATTTATAACGCGGCACATAATAAGACTGCGTTCCCTTTTAATGCTTCTGACGATAACATTGAAACAAATGACCAATTAACATTATTTTGAAACATGAAAAATATTTTGATATTATATCCTAGTTGGGAATCTCGTTCGTACGATGGCTTTTTAAGAGATATAGAAAAATCTGCTTTTACAGATTGCATTATTATACGCAACGAAACACACCATTGTGAGGCAGCTTTAAAACAAGTAGATGAAATCCAACAAAAATGTACAGCAAATCACATTCGTACCTCGTATTTGAATATAGATCACGACGTAACGAATAATTGGAGAATTATTGAGGAAAAGATAAGCACATTTGTAGACAACGAAGATAAAATATATTTGGATATAACGACGATGTCTAGAAATGTCGTATGGTCACTGTTATATTTTTTAAGGGCAAAAGTAAGAACTGTGGACATTGTATATCACATGCCAGAAACATACAATAATGATTGGATTAGCCGAGAACCGGAACAACCGAGATTACTATTTAAACATTCTGGCATTTACGATTTGGCTAAGAGGACTACCCTTGTACTAGTGACCGGTTTTGATGAGGAACGCACAAAATATATGCTATATAAATATGAGCCTCAGAAAGTATATTTATTAGTACAAGAAGGTGAACAGTTTAATAATAATGAACGCAATAATGAAGGTATCCATAGACTTGTTTGTGAGGATTTTGGACTGAATAAAGACAACATAATATCAATGTCCATTAATTCATATTCTTCAGATTTTGGTTTTGACGCTATTGAATCTGTTATTCAAGAAGAAAGTCTATCAAACATTATATTAGCTTCTTTCGGTCCCAAACCAAGTGCCATTGCAGCATATCAATGCTATATGCAACATCCGGAGATAGCTTTATGTTATTTACCATGCAAAGACTATAATATTGATTACTGCCAAGGGATAGGCGATAGTGTATCCTATACTCTCAATTTTCCCGAAGAAGTTAAAACATGCTTGACTTAACAACATATGAAATAATATCTATAGTTCTTGCTATTGTAACAATTCTGTTTGCTGCGATTTCGGTGTGCATAGCAGTATGGAGTAGCCGGCAAGCAACAAAAGAAGTTAATCGCCTGATCAATGACACTAACCACGCTACGCGAGCTAACATTGCAGTAGAGATTGACAAATTAGAGGTAGGGAAATTTCGTCTTTCTATGTAGATATTAGATTTAGAAGCACAAAAGAAACAGATAGCAAATGAGCCAAGAAGAACTTTCGATATGGCAGGCGGAGACGGAGTTGATGCACAGACAAAATTAATTGATGAACAAATTGTACATTGCGAAAGGCTTTACAAACAGATGAGCCTCATGCAATTAAATATGCAAAAGGCGCTAAATAATTATAAATGAAGAAGTATACTTTCATAGATTTATTTGCTGGCATCGGAGGTTTTCACCAAGCAATGCATTATGCAGGAGCAGAATGTGTGTTCGCTAGTGAATGGAACAAATATGCTCGGCAGTCATACGAAGCAAACTATAAAAAGATTGCTCCAAAAGTGTTTGCAGAGAATGCACAACTGTTTAACGAAGATATCCACGATGCAGACCCATATAAAATTCCGAACTTTGATGTTGGCTGTGCCGGTTTCCCTTGTCAGCCATTCTCTATAGCTGGGCATCGTTTAGGATTTGAAGATACTCGCGGAACATTGTTCTTTGAAATTATGAGGATTGTTAAGGCTAAAATAGAAGCTGGATATCCTCCAAGAGTATTGTTCTTAGAGAATGTCCGGGGATTAAAGAATCACGATAAGGGTAATACGCTAAAAGTCATTTTAGCAGCTTTAGATGATTTAGGATATAATTGCTCGATCGAAGTGCTGAATGCCAAATATTTTGGTGTTCCTCAAAATCGTGAACGTTTGTTTATTGTTGCATGGTATCGTGACCTAATTAAATGTGAGGGTTTCAAATTTCCTTATGGCATAGATGAGAAGGGAAATCCTATTTACGAAAAGAAAGATGTTGCAGAAAAGGCTATAAAAACTCACGTTTCTGCAATTTTTGAGCCCCAAGAAACGATAGATCCTTACTACACAATTAGTGATAAAATGTGGATAGGACACCAGAATCGCAAAGAGAGAAATCGTCAAAATGGTAAAGGTTTTGGTTATTCTCTTTTCACAGGGGATAGCCCTTATGCAAGCACTATTTCAGCTCGATATTGGAAAGACGGAAGTGAAATTCTTATTGACCAATCTGAGTTAGGCTTAAATCCAAGAAAACTAACGCCAACTGAAGCAGGGCGTTTGCAAGGATACAATATTAAGGGAAATGGATGGGCTAATTCACCAGACCCAATTATCTCCAAGCAAGAAGAATATACGATTGTTGTGTCCCGCAAAGAAGCGTATCAGCAATTTGGGAATAGTGTAGCTGTCCCTGTAATCAAAGCTTTAGCAAAAGAAATCGTTAATCAATTATTAGCAAAATAAGTTATGTTAAAGGATTTGCATGAATTAGGAGTATCTCTACAAAACTCCTACCAAACGACATTTACCCAAGAGGATAAAGAACTCCCATCTTTATTCAAGCAACTAGTCCATAATATAGAAGGAAGCGTTATCAATTACAATCGCAATTCCTTTGTCGTGACGGTTAATTATTCTAACCAAAAGATTTATTTCCCTAATCAACTATGGTACATTGCTGCCTATTTTGCAGACTACTATAAATCTCTCTTGGAGTATGCTCAAATAGTTAAGACTCATTTAAAGTTATCAGATGAAAATATCAAAAAGGCGAAAGACAATAGAGAACTGGCTAATAATTTGATATCTTCCACATCTGTCAATGAAGAAGATAAAGAATATTTAATTCGTTTTCTTTCTGATTACGAATGGTGGTTTGGAGGAAAAGGGATAGAACGAGCCGACTATTATGTGTCCCCTATCCTATCACTTTCTAAATTAGTTAACGCATCGCAAAGTTATGTAGCAGAATTATGCAAGTTCTTGGCAAAAAATGACGATGCACTAAATGTTCTCAAACAGGTAAATGAAAAAAGGGGGCTAAATAAAATTCAGATTCTCGAGGATTCTGTATTAAATTCTTTTGTTTATAAACTGTTTAAATATATAGAAAAAGAAGATTCACTTAATGCCCTTATTCCGTATGCGAAATACTCAAATGCAAATAGACTTGGGTTGGACGACACTTTGATACATCTTGAATTAGAAGACAAAAGGACACATAGCATCTTTATTCAAGCTACAGACCAATCAAATATTAGCGCTCGAAATAGTGGAAAAATTAAAAGATGGTATGAAGATATTTTCCATTTTGACCAAAAGGAAGTATATTTAACAACCCAATGGAGTGCTGAGGCGTTAGATATATTGATGTTCATTATCAATCATGCATACAAGGGTAAAATCCAAATAGGGAAAATAGGAGAGAAGTACATTCTCTATACCTTTAAAAATCAGCAAACGGGATTGCCAGATATAGAATCTTCTTATCTCCCCTATTTGACGGCATTGCGGACGAAGCCGTTTATGCTGTTAGCGGGCATATCTGGAACGGGAAAAAGCCGTATCGTGCGAGAGATGGCGAAAGCGTGCTGGGCTTCGGGCGAGGAAGACTACGGCAAGAACTGCCCGAGGAATTTCTGCATGGTTCAGGTCAAGCCTAACTGGCACGACTCATCCGATCTCATCGGTTACGTGAGCCGTATCAATGGAGAGAAATATGTGGTGGGTCCGTTCCTGCGCTTTATCGCCAAGGCGATGCGGGAGCCCAAGCGTCCGTATTTTCTTTGTCTGGACGAGATGAACCTTGCGCCTGTGGAGCAGTATTTTGCGGAATACCTCTCGGTTATCGAGAGCCGCAAGCTGCAAGACAGACATATCGAGACCGACCCTATTGTGCCGTTTGAGAACACAGAGGCATATGGCAGTCTGATTGACCAACTCTTTGATTCAGACGAAGAGCGCAAGGCTTATAAGACGGAAGATGGCGGCAAGCGGCTGACTATTCCGGAGAACCTCTTTGTAGTCGGAACGGTCAATATGGACGAGACTACTTTCTCGTTCTCGCGCAAGGTGCTTGACCGCGCCATGACGATTGAGATGAACGAGGTGAACCTGCATGGCGGTCTGGAAGTCGGCGGTTCTGCCGAGTTCGGCTATATAGGCGAGGATCTGATGGGCGAAGCTGCCGAGGGATGCGATATCTATGCCGATAACCAAGCCCTCTGCGAGGAAGTGATTACTTATCTGGGCAAAGTGAATGATATACTTGACGGCACGCCGTTCAAGATTGCGTACCGTACGCGCAACGAGTTCCTGCTCTACGCCGTCAACCGTCTGCATTTCGCACCGGAGTCGGAGACTTGGCAGACACTGGATGAGATGACGTCCATGAAGATCCTCTCGCGTATCGAGGGCGACAATGAGCGTTGCGAACATGTGCTACGGGAGCTGAAGAACCTGCTGACGGAGACCGTCGGCGATCATGCTTCGGACAGCGCTTCGCTCAAGAAGATTGACGAGATGCTTGCCAAACTCAAATCCAGCTACACCAGTTACTGGGCGTAAAAACAGCTAAATATTGTACCTATGAGCGAATATATTATTCCCACATTACCTCTACCCTATGATTTGGAAACAAAAGAAATCTTACGCCAGGTCAATCGCGCCAACCGCAAACTGGCGGAACTAAAAGGTGTGGCGCTGACCATCCCTAACGAGCAGATTCTGATTAGTTCGCTGACACTACAGGAAGCCAAAGACAGTTCCGAAGTGGAAAATATTGTAACCACCCAGGATGACTTGTACCGGGCAGAGTTAAATTTGAAAGAGACAGCAATTAACGCCTCTACGAAGGAAGTGCTGAATTACAGGCAGGCAATGCAAAAAGGATTTGCCTTGGTGCGTAAGAACAAGCTGCTGACTCTTAATTATATCAAACAAATACAAGAGGTATTAGAGGAGAACAAAGGCGGCTTTCGGGCAGGGCCTGGTACTACTCTGCAAAATCAACGCAAAGAGATTGTTTACACTCCGCCTCAAAGCAAGGTACAAATAGAGGAATTCATGCATAATTTGGAACTATACATCAATGATCCGGAATTGCATGATATAGACCCCTTGATCAAAATGGCGATTATTCACCATCAGTTTGAAAGCATCCATCCTTTTCTTGACGGAAATGGACGTACAGGACGTATTATTTCCATTTTATACCTTGTCATTAATAATCTTTTAGACCTGCCTATTTTATATTTAAGCAGATACATCACCCATAATAAGGGAGAGTATTATCGTCTTATCCAGAAAGTAAGGGATGCAGGCCGGAATAACCAGACAGAATGGGAAGAATGGATATTGTTTATGCTAAAGGGAGTGGAGGAAACGGCGGAAGAAACTATTCGTTTAATCAAAGGTATATCCCAGCTGATGGCGGAATACAAAAATATTCTTCGCCCTCTATTCGGAAGGCAATATAAACACGAACTACTGAACAATCTGTTTTATCACCCCTATACCAAGATAGAATTTATTCAGCAAGATATGTTGGTACAAAGAAAAACAGCAACCAAATACTTGGATATGATAGTTGAAACCGGATTGTTGGAGAAAGTCAAAATCAAACATACCAACTATTATATGAATGTGCGGCTCATCGAATTGTTTATGAACCACGACCTTCCGGTAGCTGATAAAAATATGGATATAATAGAATCGGTTTCGTCTAATATATAATGTACCCATATTGCGCGAAATGGATACATAAACTCATGTTAATGTACCCAAAATCGCCTTTTCGGGTACATAAGTGGGGCTAAATGTACCCAAAATCGCCCTTTCGAGTACATAACAAGTTAAAAAAATCGAAAAAATGTAACACGGTGTAGTTTTCATGTTACGAAATTTGAAAAAATGTAACATATAATATTTGTGGACATCCTGCGGATTACACATACGGATTTTGTGCTGACCTTCGAGTGCAACTCACTCCAACGGGTTTGGGAGAAAGGTTGCCAGAGACTCGGAGCACACCGGCTGACCTCTATTTATACGTGGTCGGACGACTGTACTGTGGAGCGGATGGACCAATACGAGCGGAAGACAGCGGCGATTACACAGGAAGCCAACAATCAGGAAGCTTTTTTCTTTGAGCAGACTGATTACAGTATCTGGATTGAGTTCAAGGAAGGCATTACCGAGGCAGAATTAGACACACCTCGCCAGGATGTCAACGAACGCTTCTCGTGGAAAAAAACGCAGCGCATCTTAATGGGCTTTGTCAATTACGGCAACGAGATCGGCCGTGCGGACTTTCCGATACTATATACCATCAACGGCGTGAAGAAACGCTTCGTCTTCTCTTACGATGTACTTTCTGCCAAACTTGATTACCACCACGATTGGAAAATCATTCTCCGTGATATCGAATCTGAATACAGGATGCTTTCTCTTGACTATCTGCGCAAGACATATCACGGCATTTCAGAGGGCGAAGGCGAATCATTTGACTTAATCTGGTGGAACATCTTCCGAAGCCTGCAAGAGCAATACATCCGCGCGTGCAGGAATATTATTGAGCGCCCGCGCCATCGCCTGCGCGCGGTGAACACTTACAAACGTGCAGACCAAATAAAGCGGTTTACACCTGTTCTGGAACAGCAGTTCGCGGAGCATAAAACAGAGGAACGGCATCTCTATTATGTAGAGGAGCAGCAGACCTCCCATAACACGCTGGAGAACCGTTTTCTCAAATACACATTGGGTATCATCGAGAAACATTACCGCTCGTTGGCGGACCGGATTCTGTCGGATTCGGCATACCAGATTGCGGACAACGAAAAGGCTTATATCCGGCAGACAAGGGACGAACTGCAACACCTCGTGCGCAATCCTTTCTTCCGTACGATAGGCAAGTTCGAGGGACTGAAACAAGAATCGCTGATACTCCAGCGTGATGTCAATTATTCCAATGTCTTCCGTACGTACATTATTCTCCGCAAGTCGTTCAACCTGAACGACGGCTTGTACAGAATGGAGACCAAAGATATTGCTATGTTGTACGAGATATGGTGTTTCATACAGGTTGAGAAAGTAGTCAAAGAATTGTTCGGCGATTCTGTTTCTGTCGAGCACCCCAGCCGGCCGGAGATGAACGGACTCTTTACGCACGACCTGAAATGGGGAGAGCAATCCAGGATTGTGTTCAAGCAGGGCGATATCACGTTAGCCGAGCTCTTCTATAATCCGCAACACGGAGATTTGGTTAACGGTCTGAGAGGTATTCAAGGTCTTCGGACATACACCGTTCCGCAGCGTCCGGATATTGTGCTGCAACTGACCAAAGATGACTTGCAGCGAGGTATGCAGATGACTTATCTCTTTGATGCGAAATACCGTGTAGAAGTGGCTCCCAACGGCGTAGAGATGCCGCCGCAGGATACCATCAACCAGATGCACCGATACCGCGATGCTATCTATTACAAACGCGCAGAAGGAGAACCGAGAAAAGAGGTGCTGGGCGGATATATTCTCTTCCCTAGCAACATGACCGATTCGGACAAATACCGCCGCTCGGTGGATGAAGTCAATATAGGAGCCTTCCCAATGCAGCCGGGCGATGAGGCACACGCAATGCTCAAATCGTTTATCAGCGACCTCATGCAACGGAACGCCGTACAAATCATCGAACAAGTCATTCCGCAGAAAGGCACTTTTGTAGAGGTCGGCAACCGCGTACTGATAGGAGTGGTCAAACCCAGTACCAGAGCCGGATATTACGAGGCCTTTGAGAATAGCAATGCAGAACTCTATTACACCGGCGTACAATTCCCAACGACAGTCTCTTTGCACGATTTGCATTTCTTTATGCCGTACATGAAGAACAAAGGTATCCGCGATGTGTACGAGGTAATCAAAGTGCGAACCACTACAAGCAAAGAAGCACACCAAGTACCTACCGACCCAGACAACGATATGCGCATTGCGTTCCAACTGAAATTCCATCACCGCCTGTATAGAGATTTCCGCATGATTGACCATACGCAATGGAAAGGACATACTTTTATTGATACTACGTTCGGAGAAATAGACTCTTTATTAACAGACTAACATGCTCGATGTCCTGACACCTGCACAACGCCACCGCTGCATGTCACATATCCGCAGCAAGGCGACCAAGCCGGAAATGACGGTGAGGAGATGGTTGTGGGCACACGGATATCGTTACAGGCTCAATGTCAAGAGCGTGCCGGGCAAGCCGGACATAGTAATGCGCAGATACAGAACGGCAATCTTCGTCAACGGCTGTTTCTGGCACGGCCACGAAGGATGCAAACAGTTTGTACTGCCCAAGACCAACACGGCGTTCTGGAAGGCGAAGATAGACCGCAACCGCGAACGCGACCAACGGAACTACAATATACTGATAGAAAACGGCTGGCAGGTAATCGTCCTCTGGGCGTGCAAACTGACCAAAGACAAACTGGAATCGACTATGCAGCAGACAGCAGTTGCCCTAAGCCGACGCTTATTGGCATTATTGCAAAAAAAAATGAAAATAAGTTGCTTTAGAACTGATAGACGTCTTTGTTCGCCACTCTCTAACGATCGGCAAGCCGTACTTATTCCAAAGGAAACGATTACTGCGTGTGGGGTCTTTTTGACTTATATTATGGAGGGGGATATTTTAGATACGTCAACCTCTCCGCCCTCAACCGCGGCAACCTGACAACAACGCCCTTCTTCACCACATGGTCAGAACTGATGGGGTGAAAGAGAAAATGAATATCAACATCAACATATTAACACATACAAAATATGGCATTACCTATTAATATCAATGATTTGCTGAACAAGAACAAAGTGGAATCCAACCGAATCGAATTTAAGAAAAGTTGGAATCCTGTATCTGTGTATCATAGTATCTGCGCTTTTGCCAATGATTTCGACAATATAGGAGGAGGCTATATCCTTATTGGTGTGGAAGAGGAAAACGGTATTGCCAAACGCCCCGTATGCGGTTTGCCTACAGAACAACTGGATGCGATACAAAGAGAAATGGTCGGTTACAACAACCTCATTGAGCCATATTATGCACCACGCTTGTCATGATTGAAACTCCTGTCATTAAAGGACCTGTACCCGTCATGATACAAGCTGCTTTATCCCACTTGCATTAGCTGTAAGTTTGAAAGTAAGCAGACAAACGATATTCAAGGAAATTACTATACTTCGCAAAAAAAATATAATTGAACATATTGGGTCTCTACGTCGTGGGGACTGGCTTATTATAAATCGTAATGAAATATTATAAGTTTACTAAAAGTTTACTAAAAGTTTACTATAAAGTTTACTATTTTATGCCCGATGTCCTGACACCTGCCCAACGCCACCGCTGTATGGCGCATATACGCAGCAAGGCGACCAAGCAGGATATATTGGTTCGGAATTACACAACCTTTTCCCTCAAATCCCTATATAAATCACTAACATCCTCCAAAACCCACCAAAACCTTTATAACTGAGAATATTTGACCATTACGCCCCCCTAAAAAAAAGACCGCAAAAGCGGTCTTTCTCGTTGAGCTGACACAGGCAGAAACCTGCCGTTCCGATTACTTACGGATACCAAGCTCTTTGATGATTGCACGATAGCG
>ERZ842401.5761-NODE-5761-length-13545-cov-4.466642_pt1 | contig 13545 bp, 21 predicted proteins | sample MGYA00521270_ERZ842401 | MGnify/ENA primary metagenome ERZ842401 (study PRJEB31892, sample SAMEA3878208) | bioreactor metagenome | biome: Moose rumen | place: Sweden | collected 2011-10 | study: EMG produced TPA metagenomics assembly of the PRJEB12797 data set... | reverse complement strand
CTGGCAATTAGGAAAAATTATCGCTGAAGGTAAAAAAATCAGCGTTGAAATATTGAATCCGACTGAATATGCAACTGAAGTTGAATATGGGCATAGAATTATGGGTGGTACGGGGCATAGCGTTGAGGTTGGTTGGAAAGATGGCAGATTCATGCTAACAACTAGCGTTAATGAAATTAGAAATCAAATGCCAATGCGATTTGCTCAACAATGGAAAGATTTTTGTAAAAAATGGGGATTGTAAATGATTGAATTGACTGGCGAAAACGTAAAGCAAGCGATTGTTCAACAACTTCTTAAAACTTTTCCTAATATAAAGGTTTATAAGGAGGCTATTACTACTCCACAATATCCACATTTTTTTGTTTATCAAATATCTGTTGTTGATACTGAAGAAAGGAAAAAATATCATCTTATGTCTTATGCAATGGATGTGAGATACAGAGTGAAACCCGACTCGTCTACAGATTTGAAGTTGGAGCAGAATCTTGACGACATGGGAATGAAACTTTTGCAGAATTTCAATATAATTGATTTTGCAGATGAAAAAATAAGGGTAAAAGAAAAGAATACAGAAAAGGTTGATGGGGTATTACATTTTACCTTTAATGTTGATATATTAGGAAAGGAAATACCTGATGGTGAATCAGTAAAACAGAATAAATTGGAGGTTGTAATTCATGGCTGATAGTTATGGTAAACAATATAAAACGGTACAAGAAGAAGTAACCGCCATTCAGTTAAAAATAAGCACTATGGAAAATGTTTATCATTTTATGAATAATGCTGATACTACACTTAGAATTGCTCATGGTAATATTACTGCAACTATAACTGATAAGAACAGCACTAAATTCAATGTTTCAAAATTTGAATGGATTGTAAAAGATTCTAATGATGGAATTTCTGTATGGAAAGATGCAGACTTTAAGAAAAAGTTTATTGAAGTATAATCAAACAGTGTTATACTGTTTGATTATAAAATCTTAAATAAGGAGTAAAATATGGCAGGTGGTACTTGGTTATCTCAGAACAAAGTAAGACCGGGTGCGTATATCAATTTTAAGGCAGTTCCAAAATCAAAAATGACTGTTGGTGATAGAGGAATTGTTGCAATTGGTTTACCGTTGTCTTGGGGAAAAAGTGGTTCTTTGATTGAAGTTCTTTCAAGTGATATGCTTGATGGTAAATCAAAGGCAAAGGTTGGATTTACTGCATTTGACAGTGATTCAAAATTGCTTGCAGGTGCGTTGAATTATTGCTATAAAGCATTGGTTTACAGAATGGATGCAGGTGGTGTAAAGGCTAGTGCAACACTTGGAAATCTCACTGCAACTGCAAAATATGCAGGAACTTTTGGAAATAAAATTCTTGTAAGTATTGTTGAAAATGCAAATGAAACTTTCAATGTAATTACTTATGTTGATGGTGCAGTTGTTGACAATCAGAATGTTTCTGAAATAAGTGAACTTGTAAACAGTGATTATGTTGATTTTAGTGGTTCAGGTGCTCTTGTTGCTGATGCAGGTACATCATTGGTAAATGGTGCTAATGGTACAGTAACAGAAGACACTGCATATCCTGCAATGCTTGCCCTGCTTAAAATGGCAAGATGGCAGGTTCTTGCTTGCCTTTCATCAACAACAACAATTAAGGCTAATATTCAGACTTTTATCAAAGCAATGCGTGATGATGAAGGAAGATATGTTCAGGCAGTTGTTGCTGATTATGATGGTGCAGATTGTGAAGGTGTTATCAATTCAATCAATGGTGCAGTTATTGATGATGTAACATTCACAAAAGAAGATTTTGTTGCAGTTGTTGCAGGTATGAGTGCAGGTGCTAACATCAATGAAAGTAATACTGCAAGGGAAGTTGTTGGTGCAACTTCTATTGTTGGTGAACTTGATGATGCAGGCATTAAAGATGCACTGAAGAATGGTAAATTTGTACTTTCTACTTCAGCAAGTGGAAAAATTAAAGTGGAGCAGGATATAAATTCACTTCACACATTTACTCAGGATAGAAATTACAACTTCACTAAAAACAGAGTTATCAGAACACTTGATGAGATTGGAACATCTACAGAGATTGTTTGGGAAGACTCTTATATGGGTAAGGTTGATAATAATGATGTTGGAAGAGGAATTTTCAAATCAGACCTTATTGCCTATGGTAATGAAATACAAAGAATCAATGCCATTCAGGAATTTGCAGGTGCAGATGATATAACAGTTGCTCAGGGTGAAAATCTTGATGCAGTTGTGGTTGAATGGAACGTTAAACCCGTTGATTCAATGGAAAAACTTTACATGACAGTCAATGTCAAAAACTAATAAAGGAGGTGTAAACTATGTACATGAAAGCAAGTGACGCCATCTCAGGAAAAGAAGGTTCACTTTATGCGACAATTGATGGCAAAGTTATTGAAGTTGCTGAATGTAAGAATATTAATGCCAAAATAACCAAAAACAAAACTGAATTTAAGGCTTTAGGTTATCGAGGAACTCAGCATAAAGCAACGGGTTGGAGCGGAACTGGTTCAATGGTCATTCATTACGCTAGTTCACGGTGGGCAAAAATGATGATTAATTATGCCAAAACAGGTAAAGATACTTATTTCAAATTAGTTGTCACCAATGAAGACCCAACCTCATCTATTGGTAGACAACAAGTAACCTTGCTTGATTGTAACATGGATGAATCGGAAATTGCCAAACTTGATACAGATGCAGAATTTCTTGACGAATCCGCAAACTTTACTTTCAGCGATGTTGACCTTAATGAAGAATTTGGTGATTTGTCATAGTTTTTTAATAAACCCTCATACTTTATTTTTATGAGGGTTTGTTTTATATTATTATCAGTGTAAAACTTATTTATTTTTGGAGGATTAAAAAATGAGTAAACTTGATGATTTTTTGGACATGCCTGATATTTCCGAAATTAGAGAAACGGTAAAAGAAGTTGTAAACGGCAAAGAGTATGAATTTGTTGTTAGACCTTTATTGCAAGAGGAACATTCTGAATTTCAGAAAAGGGCGAATAGCGTAAAAGGCAAGAATATTACATTTGATTTAGGTAAATATAACAGACTTGTTCTTGATACTTGTATCGTTGAGCCTAATTTTGCGGATGAGAAATTCTTGCAGAAAGTCAAATGCAATTCAGCAAGTGAATTCTTAAATAAAAAATTTCCTGCTGGAATACTTTCCGATATTGCTGAAAAAATTCAGAAACTTTCAGGATTTGAGGCAATCGAAGCGGATATTGAAGAAGCAAAAAACTAATCAAAGAGGACGGTGAAGCCTTATATTGTCAATATGCCGTCCTCAGATTCCGTTGGCGACCTACAGATTTTTCTAGGTTGCCACAAAAAGAAAAAGCATTTGTAATCGCTTGTATTGACAATCAAATTGAGGCAGAAAAACAAGCGGAAAGAAAAATGAAAACGAGGTGAAACAATGGCTACAATTAATATGGTTTTTAACGGTGTCGATAATGTTTCTCAAATCGTTTCAAACATCAATCAGCAAATGCAAAAGGCAGAAAAAAAAGCCGAAACGTTATCAAGCAAATTGATGGGTGTTGCGTCAGCATTGCAAATAATCGGTACTGCAAAATCTTTTGTTGATAGATTGGCTCAATCTGTTAGTGGATTAGTCGGTGAATATGAGCATGAACTTGAAATGGAAACTCGTTTAACAACAGTTATGGGTGCTAGATTTGGTGCAACTAGTGAAATGATTCAAAGCGTCAAAGATACTTTACACGCTCAGGAATCAGCAACGGGTTATTCTTACGAAATGTTAACCAACGGTGCTCAGGAATTAGCAACGTATATTTCTAGTGCTGAAACTTTGAAAGGCTTAATGCCGATTCTCGCTAACATGGCAAAACAGGCTAATGTTAATTCAGAGGAAGGCATGATGTCATACGCTACAATGCTTGGTAAAGTTATGGGCGGTGACATGGGTGGAATGTCCAAACGTGGTTATGTTTTCACTGATGCTGAAAAACAAGCCTTTAAGTTGATGAATGAAGAAGAAAGGCTTGCATTTATCACTAAAACTGTAACATCAAGTATCGGTGACCAGGCTAATGCTTTGAACGCATTAAATCCTCAATCTGTACAATCTATAGGTAATGCGTTAGGCGATACTAGAAAAGCATTGGGAAAGACATTAAAACCTTTCCTAAATTTCTTTCAAATGGTAACAATGAAGTGGAAAATTTCTTTTTTTGAAACTATAAATAATGGTTTACAATGGGTTCAGAAACATATAAACGGAGTAGTCATTGCGTTAGGGGCTTTAGTTGCTGGACTTGTTGCGGTTGGAGTAGCTTATCTTGCACTTCACGCTCAACAAATCGTATCAATCGCATTAGCTATACGACAAGCAATCGTAAACAATCTTGCATGGCTTCCAATTGTAGGAATCATACTTCTTGTTATAGGAGCGTTAGGTTTATTTCTCGCATTTTCGGAACAAACGTTCACGGCAGTTGGAAGAATAATAGGTTCTTTAATTGCATTTGTTATGAATGGTTTTGGAAATGTGTGGAATTTTATTGTAGATTTTGCTGAATTTTTTGCAAATGTTTTCATTGACCCTATCAACAGTGTAGGCCGTCTGTTTTTTAATGTTTTTGATAAAATATTAAGTGTAATACAGAATGTTGCTGGAAGTATCGGTGCGATTTTTGGACAAGATTGGAGTTCAGGAATTGAAAATTTTAGAACGAATCTTGAAAAATTAAAGGATAACGCTTATGGTAAACCAAAAATCTCACTTGATAATAGGCGTTATGAGGAGAAAAGTGCTTTAGAATTTGCTAATAAAGGTGGTGATATTGGAAAATCAATATCAGACAAATTTCAAGGTTCTATTGATAAATTAACAGGTAATTTCAAAAACGTACTCACTCCTGCCGTTGAATCGGGTGTTGCTAACGGTATGAATGATACTGCTATTGGCGACATGTCAATCGGTTCTAACGGTGCGTTATTGACAAAAAACGTTGATGAAGTTGATATTGCACAGGATTACAAAGATTTACTTTCAACTAGAGCGACTGAAAAATTCTTTTTCAAGCAGTCAAACATGAGACCTGAAATAAATATCGAAATGAATGGTACGAATGTAACTGCCGATGATGTACGTGATAAAGTTGCTTCGGTTATTAGCGAAATGACTAACACTATGACCGAAGGATTATATGGAGCGACATAATGGAACTTTACAAACAAGATACTTTCATACCGATTTATATAACTCTCACTTATGATAAATGGAAAACATTGAAATTTCCAATCAACCCTGAAACATTGAAAAAAGCAATTCCTAGTTCAAGTGAAACTGTTAATATCGTTGGATTAGGTGAAGTTAGTATTCCTCAGACGCCCAAATTGGCAGAAATAAATATTGAATCGTTCTTTTGGCAAGAGTTATCTACATTAGTGCCTCCAGCACTTTATGTGAATTGGCTTGAGGAATGGCAGAAAAGTAAAAAGCCTGCATTTATGATTGTTACTAGATTTAATTATTCGATGTGGGTCACTTGTGAGAATTTTGAGCATTGGATAAAGGCGGGTGAAGAAGAGGACATTTATTACAGTTTGAGTCTAAAAGAATACAAACAGCATGAAGCAAAAAAACTCAACGGAAGCACGAATCAAACACTTTTGGATAAAGTCAACACTGCTTTGGAGGCGGTTGGTAAATACGCTGGTTATAGTGTTTTGATTGATATTCCTAGACCTAGTAGAACTTCAAATAAAGAATCGATTCATAATCCTTACATTGTTAAAAAAGGTGATACACTTTCAAGCATTACCAAAAAAATCACAGGTAAATCTGAAAATTGGAATGATTTGTATTTGCAAAATAAGGAATCTATCGGAGAAGCCATTATTTCAGATGAACTTGTTGTTGGCACTAAATTAACTTTACCTGATAGTTGGGTTAATAATAAATCTTATAACATTGTTAATGGGTGATAGAAATGAAAGTGGACATGAAAATTATAGGAAAAGTTGATACATTTGATGTTTCTGAAATCATCCATGACATTGAATATTCTACCTCACTGAAAGGCTACCCAGGCAAACTAACATTCAAATTGGGTAAAAGTGATGTTTTGACTATGAGTTTAGGCGATACTGTTGAATTTCGTTTCAATGACCTAGACGTTTTTAAGGGATATGTTTTTACATTATCCACAACTGATGATGAAGAATATTCAGTGACTGCTTATGACCAAATGCGTTATTTGCAGAATCACGATTATTATTTCACCGATGGAACTGAAAGTGCTAGCGATATTTTTACTAAGATTTGCAACAATGCGGGATTCAAAGGGTATGATTTTTCCAATAAAAAGATGATAAACTCTTTTAAAGTTGTGAATCCATCAACTACAAGAATTGACGCTCATACATTTTCAGATATGTCCTATTTTGATATTTTGGCTTATGCAATTGAACAAACTCATATTGTAAATGTTAAAAAGGATTATAAATCAACACCTGAATTATCGGTTGGGTTGAAAATAAATTATTCAGGCGGTAATTCTTGGACTAATCCGAACGATATTATACCAGCTACAACAAATAGAACTAGTGGAACAGCAAAAATAACAATTATTGATAAATCAAAAACTCATCCTTATCATTTAATCGGTGTTTCAAGTAATGTTTATGGTTGGTGCGATGAAACTCAAATCAGTGCTATTCAAGAACAATTCTTTCCAAATAATAATCATTATTATATCCGTGATAATTTTGGAAAACTTGAGTTCAAGGCATTGTCTACAGAACCGAAGATGTCGGAGCGTGATGAGGGCAAATTGAGTGTCGACCCATTGATTATTGGAGATGAATCGCTTTTAATGTCTTATGACTATTCCATCGATATTGACAAAAAAACACACAATGAAATTATGTTGCTTGCTGATGATGATAAAAAAGATTCTAAAGGTGGTAAGGCTAAAAAATTAGTTTATGCTACACAGGCAGGCACTGTTTCAGCTTGGGGTAGATTAAGAAAAATTGTTACTGTTAAAAAAGGAGCAACAAAACAAGAACTTGAAAATTATGCTAAACTTGTTCTTGATGTAGAGAATAACCCTACTAAATCAATGAAATTGAATTGTTTAGGTTATGATGGGCTTTATGCTGGAAATGCTTTTGTACTTAGATTAAGTTCACTTGGAATAAATGATATTTCAGTGTATATATTGCAGGCAACTCACCATTATGAAGGTGATAATCATACTATGGATTTGGAAATAACGACCGAGGGAAATTTCCCTGAAGGATTGTGATATGGCTGATTTGAGTATTGAAACTAGAAATTTTGCAAATGCTATCAGAAAAATGATGAAACAAAACCGACCAAACACAATGATATATGGAACTGTCAAAACGATAGACCCATTAAGTATTGATATTGGTAATGGTATTGTTCTGCCGAAGGAGTTTTTATTTTTAGGTCAGATGTGTAGACCTCACAAAGTAAAGATTCCACATACCCATCAAATCAATGGTGTTACTGAATTTGCTTCAGCGAGTTCAGTGGCTACCGACCCGACATTGACTCAAAAAGGTGATTTAACTTTTGCAGGACAAGGTTCTTTAACTGAAACACAAGGTCATAAACATGATATAAAAGAACAAGTTACAGAAAATGTACATAAAGAGGGTACAGATTTTGAAGAATATGTTACAATAGAGATAGAACCTAAATTAAAAGTTGGTGATACTGTTTTAATGTTTGCATTTAACGATTATCAGAAGTATTATGTTGCTGAAAGGATTGAGGAGGAATAAATGGAATCACAAATAACTCCACAAATTGAAAATCAATTAGTGGGTGATTCAATTCAATACAGACAACCTAATCTAACTTATAGAATTGGTGAAAATACTGTAAATGGTAGAATTACAGATAAAATTGAATCAATCAGGCAGGCGGTTAAATGTATTCTTGAAACTGAAAGATATTCAAACCCTATTTATGGTGATGATTACGGAATTGAACTTGAACAATATAAGGGAGCAGATTATGGTAAAATAGTTGCGGGCATTGAAACAACTTTAAGAGATGCCTTATTACAAGATGATAGAATTACTAATGTTATTGTAACAAATGTTGAAAAACTTGATACTGATTCTTGTAAAGTTGAATTTGATGTATATACTATTTATGGTAATTATCAGGAGGAATTGAATGTATAGTGATGGAAATTCTTTTGCCGAAATTCTTGATAGAACTTTAAGCAATGAACTTTTAATAAATATGGATAAAAGAGAAGGTTCGATTGTTTATGATACCCTTGCTCCCGTTTGTCTTGAATTGGCTGAGGCTTATGCCAAATTAGATATTCTTGAAAGTCAATTAAGTTTACTTACTGCAACGGGAACTAATCTTGATAATCGTGCTTATGAGCAGGGAATGGCGAGAGAGCAAGAAACACAGGCTGAAAGAATCGGAACTTTCAAAAAATATCAGACCGATGAGAATGGCGAATATGTGAAAGATGAAGATGGCAACAAGATTCTGATTGACATGGATATTGATGAAGGCAGTCGGTTCGTTTCACCCGATGATAGTTCAATCGTCTATGAATTTACGGGTAAAAACGATGATGGTAAAAACATTCTGAAATGCGAAACTTACGGAACTGTCGGAAATGAATATATTGGTACTATTCTGCCGTTGACTGCAATTACTGATTTAGTTGAGGCTAAAATAACGGGAACTTATGTTCCTGCACAAGATACAGAAAGTGATGATGAATTAAGAACAAGAGTTATTAATAAACTGAATTCACTTTCATTCGGTGGTAACATTGATTCTTACATTGAAAAAGTAAGTAGTATTGATGGTGTTGGAACTTGTAAGGTGTTTCCCGCTTGGCAGTATAATGGTTCAGTGTTGCTTTCTGTTGTTGATAGTAGTTATGAACCTATCACGGAATCATTTGCCAGCAGAATCAAAGAGGAGATTGACCCTGAAGAATCCAGCGGACAAGGTGTTGGATTTGCACCAATTGGGCATTATGTAACAATTACAACACCGATTAAATCAAATGTAAAAGTTCAATTCCATCTTGATTTAGAGGCTGATGTAAATGCAGGTAATGTTCAGGAAGAATGTGAACAAAAAATTGAAGAATATTTTAATTCTGTAAGACATGAATTCTATCAGGATAAAACATTGGGGATTTATCGTGCTAGAATTATTGATAAAATTCTTGAAATTCCTGAAGTTATAAATATTACAGATGTTTTGTTAAATGATACGGATGCTGATATAATCTACACAGATGAAGGTCTGCTCGAACATCAATATTTACCTTATGTTTCGGAGGTTATAATTGAGTAATTATGTAAAACGATATGAGCCTAAGATTGTTCAGAATAATGATGAAATGAATAATATTTATGGTGTACATAAGCAGGAAGTTGAAAGATTACAAGGCTCAATAAATCAGATAAGATTGAATGCCTATGTTCAAAGTATGAATATTCAGCATATTAAGATGTGGGAAAAAATCTTAAATGTTAAAAGTAATGATACATATACTTTGCAACAAAGAAGGGAAAATGTTTTAAATGCATTATTATTCAAACCTCCTTTTACAAGACAAAGGTTGAATGATATTTTATATAATACATGGGGTGAGGGTAATTATCAGTTTGAAATTTATCCTGATGATTTTAGGGTTATCATTGATATTGATACACAAGACCCTATTATTTATTTACAGTTTACAAAATTAGTTAGAAGAGTTATTCCTGCTAATATGTTTTTAATCTTTTCAATTCAGTATACACATCTGTTTTTACAAAGAAATAAAACTTATAATCAAATGCAGGAATTAACCTATCAGGAATTAAGTCAATATAACAATAATTAAAATATAAAGGAGTAAAATATGTGGTACAGTACAAACTTTAATATGAATAAGCCTGAATTAAGTGAGCAATACAAACTTAATCATTGGAACGAAAATACAGATATTATTGATACTGAAATGCAGGCAATAAGAAGTGGTACAGATGATGTAATGAAAAAAACCTTACTTAATTTCTGTTATCCAATCGGTTCTATTTATTGGAGTGGTGTTGCGACTAATCCGCATGATTTATTTGGTGGTACATGGGTTCAGATTAAAGATAAGTTTATATGGGCAAAGGGTGATTCAGATACAGTCAACGCAACGGGTGGTGAAAAGACCCATACTCTTACGGAATCTGAAATTCCAAGTCATACTCATAGTTTTACACCTACTGGAAATGTAAGTAGTCATACACATACGATTAACAACGGAAACACGTCATCGGAAGGAACTATTACCACGGCAGGAATCAGGCACAGCGGAAGCACTGACGAAATGAGTGATAATGCAATAGGTGAAATAGAATTTGCAACAAGGAACGTAACTCTAATAATGGCTGGCACTACTACAGGTATAAATGATGGTAACTATGCTTATCATAGCGGTAACCTTTCGTTTGGTAAATCACATCTGTCTATGTCAACGGCCTGGCGTCCCGACCATGAAGGATGGTCGGGAACAAGAAAATGTATTCATCTTGACGTTTCTCATACCCATACCTTACCTGCCTCATACATATATGGTTCAACAGACAGTACTCAGCCGACTTTCACGGGTACGGCAGGAACTACGGGTGGTACGGGTGGTGGTGAGGCACATAATAATATGCCTCCTTATGTTGTAAAATATTGTTGGGAAAGAACTGCTTAATTTAAGAATAAAATTATATAATTATATTTGGAGGATTTATATGATTATTAAAATTGAAAGAGCAGATGGTGAAACTGAAATTTTTAATTCTGATAATTACAGAATCAGTAAATCAAAAGATTTTCACCCTTTAATTTGTACTGTAAGTGTTTATGATAACGGTGTAAAAATTAAAACTGTAAAAAGACCTTTTAAGTTTTGTTACAAACATTTTACATTCACATCCAAAAAAGTGCAGGAACAATTAGAAAAAGAGATGCTCGCAAATCAGCAAGCAACACCTGAAAAGTGATGATTAAATTATTCATATTATAGCAGACCTGATAACAATAGTTGCAAGTCTGCTTTTTAATAAGGAGTATAAAATGAAAGCAAAAGACACTTCGCATATTGGAATGATTATTGGCGCAGTTGGTTTAATTCTAACCTTTGTAGTTGTACTCCTGAAGTTTATCCTGCACAACACCTGCCCATCAGTAGAAGATGTAAAGGCACTTATTTTAATAGGTGCTGCACCATCAATTCCATTTTGCCCTATATTTATTTCAACTTGGTTTGATAAAATCATTGAATTGAAGAATGGTAAAACAGAATACACTTGTTGTACACACAATATTGAACCTAATGAAGATGCAGAAATGTAATTAGTCTTTATTATTCAATAACAGATAAACTAATATTATTATAGCAGTTATAAAACCTATGCCAAATAATTTAATGATACCAAACATTATTTATTTGCTCCTGCTATAATAATATAAGATTTTTATTTAAAATATTCCACAATACTACTTTATTTATTTATATTCATAAGTTATAATTAAATTATGAAATTAGATGAATTCATTAACAGATACATTAATACAAAAGTAGATTTTGACGGTGCTTATGGTGCTCAATGCGTTGATTTGTTCAGGCAATACTGTAAAGATGTTCTACAAATTCCACACACTGGAGCGGTTGAGGGTGCTAAAGATTTATATTTGAATTACAACAAGTTGCCTTTGGAAAAACTTCATTTTGAAAAGTGTAATAACAAAAGTTTTAGATGTGGTGATGTGATTGTTTGGGATAAGACGGATTTCAACAGATATGGTCATGTTGCTATAGTTATTTCAAAAACAGATGATAAAGTTCTAGTTTTCGAGCAGAACGGAATCAAGCAGGACGGTGCTAAACTTGTATTTAAGCCGTTGCAGAATGTTTTAGGAATACTAAGATTCAGAGGAGGTACAAAATGAATCCGCCAGTTGATTTCAACACATTAACCATAGGCAATGTAATTAGTTTTGTTACTGGCACTGGAATTATAGCAGGGTTCATGTACAAGATTTTTTCACTTTTCAATCAGGTGAAGAAAAATGAAATTTCAGTTCAGCGTTGCCATGAAAGGATTGACAACCTGAAAGCCTCATCTGAAAACCAAAAATCAGAACTGATTGATAAAGTTGAACAGACTAATGATGCCGTGAATCTGTTATGTTCAGCCGTTTCAGCGTTGATTGATGATTCGTTACTTGATAATAATGAATCTAAACAACAGTTGCGGGAAATAAAGCATAAACTTGACAATAAAAAGGAAATTATATGAAAACTCTGGACATTGAGATAAGCGAAAAGGTTGCTGAGGAAGCAAGCAAGCAGATGAATATTCTTAAAAAAGAAATCGAACAAGATAAGAACGCTCATATATCCTTATTGGAGGATATTTTATCTGATGTTAAGGAACAAAGAAAATTTCTAAAATCAATTTCAATATCACTTTTTATTCTACTTTTTATTGTTATCGCAGGCTCATTCGGATTAAGCCTGTACAATCAGAAACTTTTGAAGGATTGTTCAGTTGAGAATGCTGAAAAGATTTTTGATTTTATATCAGCTACAGACTTCAATTTTAATGCTGAAATGAAAACTGATAATAATTCTGAAAATAACGGTAATTTATCAATTACAAAATAAGGTGTAAAATATGGGTGTTAAAATGAAGGTGAGTAAAAGTATTTCACCTAAAGATAAAAGTAAAATAAAAAGAACTATATCTAACACTGTTTCTATAAGGACTGATGGAAATAAAATTCTGTCTGTTAGTAGGAGCAGAAATGTCAAAAATAATAAAAAAGATAAATGATTTTTTCAGAAACGCAATTAAAAAAGATGTTGATAAAATTAACAGTGAACTTGTTCTATCAGAAAGACAACGAAAAATATTTGAAATGTTTTATCTGAAAAAACAAAACGTTGATTTTATCGCTGATTCGTTATGTGTTTGTAAAATGGTTGTAAATAATGAATTAAAAATAATCAGGAATAAAATAGTAAGAATTCTTGAATTAGAAGAATAAAAAAAGACCTGAACTGCCAACGACAATTCAGGTCAAAGGAGATGTATGAATTACATTTTTAATTCCCTATGTTTCAGCATAGTGTCTGCAATATTATAGCATGATTCAGCAACTTTGTTTAGGTCTTCACGGTTTTGCATCAGGTATTCACCCATGCCCGCAAGTGCTTGCCCCGCAAAATAATCACGCAAAGTAAAATTATCAATTTTTCTAGCAATATTCTGAATGGATTGCATTGTTCGAGATTCTTCAATAGTTGTCATTTTCCAGTGCTCCCAAAACCATTTTCATCACGATTTGTTTCAGATAATTCAGAAACAACTTCAAATTCAATCTCAGGCACTTCACGAATGGCAATCTGACAGATTCTCTCCTCATTGTTTATTGTCCTTGCACCAATCGTATTATTGATTAAGCAAGCCTTAAC
>ERZ842401.5760-NODE-5760-length-13545-cov-8.423499_pt1 | contig 13545 bp, 15 predicted proteins | sample MGYA00521270_ERZ842401 | MGnify/ENA primary metagenome ERZ842401 (study PRJEB31892, sample SAMEA3878208) | bioreactor metagenome | biome: Moose rumen | place: Sweden | collected 2011-10 | study: EMG produced TPA metagenomics assembly of the PRJEB12797 data set... | reverse complement strand
TGCGCAGGATGTCATCCCTCTTTCTTTTCTCTACCAGCGGGATGATGCTCTTCACATCCTCCGGCTTGTAATAGGTTTTACGTTCGATTTGCGAATAGGCTAATGTCCCGTTGTCCCTGAGCGTCTGTAATGTTCTCGGACTGATGTTCAGCATCTGACACACGTCCTGATTGTCGAGCCAGTCGCCCAGCTTTTTGTCTGTGCCTCTGCTGGCCATCTTTTTCATTTGTTCGACGAAGTTGTTGAAACTCGTCAGCAGCTCCTCGTAGGTGCTGCGCTCTATCGAAATTACCTCCATTTTGATATAGTTTTTGTGTTGTACTTTTTATTCTGGCGGCAAAGGTAATTAAAAAGGAAGAAACAGACTGTGGCTGTAAATTTTGAATTAATTTTTAACCATTCATTGAAATGAAGTGCCTCTCTCCATTACCATGATATTTCGGTGAAACGTTAAAAACAGAACCATTTTTTACAGAGGCCACCTATTCGGATGCTTTGTCTTACCTTTGCTCCCGGTTTTCCGATTGTAACAAATCGAAATAATGTTGACAGCAGTCACCCGACAACCGAAACACATTATTGTAAACTAAAATAGACTGATTATGGAACAACAAAGAAACACCCGAAAGGGCAGCCGCCTGCAAAGGCAAATTGAGGAACTCCAGAAACGCATGGATGCAGTGGAGGACATCCTTGACAATGCTAAGGAAGTCTTGACAGTGGAAGAAGCATCCCGCTTCATGGACATAGCCCGCAGTTCACTCTACAAGATGACATCCGACAGGAGCATCCCTTTCTACCGTCCGAATGGCAAGATGATCTACTTTAAGAAATCGGACATTCTGGCATGGATCCGGCAGAATCGTGTAGTTGCTATAAAAAAAGACGACGGGACTGATCAGGAGCCTGAGCTTAATGACGATTCTCAGGAGGGAAAATGTGAGTAACATGGATGAGTATAATTCAAAATCGAAATAAAAATGAAGAACGAAGTATTCTATTGTCTCGTCCTGTCTGAAAGTCAGACGAGATTCCTTGCGACAAGCAAGTACGGCATTGACCGCATGAAGGCCCTTGTGTCTCTTATCGGACAGGCATCCACTTCTTATCATGAGTATAAGAAGAAGGGTTTTGAAACTTACGTCCAAATTGGACAAGTGGTAATCTCTGAGGTAGAGCTTTCCCGTTTGTGGGGATGCGACCGCAAGACCGTTTCCAGGGTTCTCGATACGATGAACGAACTGGAACTTGTCTCAACCGAACAGAACAATCGTACAAGCATCCATACCCTGCTGTGCGTTTCTGCCTGGTATATCGACGGTCAGAAGATTCTCAATCCCTTTTATGTTCCTATGAAAGAACGTTTCCCGGAGAATAATCCCCCTGCCATTGACAATACCGTCAATACGGTTGCTGGTCCCGCTGATTCCACAGTAAATTTTACACAACCGGAACAAAATCAAGCAATCGTTTCAGAAGAAAACGTTCGCAGCGGACAGGCTCCTATATCTCCACAGTCTATATCTCACGGCAGTCCCACAATATATAATAATGTGGAGGATGCCGAGGATGATGGTCGCTACACTTCCGGCGATGGCGCTTCAGGAATGTATCAACCAGAGGGAAAAGAAGTAGAGACCAGTCACTCCATGCCAGACCAACAGACAGGTAGGACGAACCAGCTGGAGAAGAAATAATAAAATGTCAGTTCCATGCGCAGCGGGCACAGTGTCGAAAGCATTGTGGATTGTCATACACGACAAAACGTTCCTTATTAGCAAGAAGTTCCAATGTCGTACAAAAGGGGCGAAACCCTTTGTACTTCTCATTGGATTCTTGAACGCTCGCAAGCTCACATTGGGCTGACCACGAATTCTTGAAAAGATTATCTAATGTAAATATTTGAGAAGAATGAAAAGAAAAAGAACTATCGAAAAGGTCGCCAAGCGCGACCGCCGTGTTGAATTTCGTCTAAATGACGAAGAGTATGCCATCGGACTGAAGAATGCGACAGCCTGTGGCATGACAATAAGTGAGTATGGCCGCAAGTGTTTCGTAGACCAGACCCCAAAACTGCATTTGACGGAGCGTGAGATAGAAGCTTACAAGAGCCTTGCTGACGCTCGTGGTGACTTGGTCCATGTACGCAATGCCCTGAAAGGCAGGACACAGGAGCAGATCAAGAACTACTTCAATGATGATGAGTTCATGCGAAACTGGATCCTGGCCATCAACAACATCATTACGCAATGGGACACCATTATCGAGCAGTTAAGGGACTAAAACTTGTGCAGCCATGATAGCGAAAGCTGATACTATCACACACGGCAGCAATGCCGTCAGATACTCAGCCGATAAGGAGTTGGCTGAGATCGTGAAAGTCGGTCACCTGCCCGAAGGTCTCACCACCTCGTCCATCTGGTCGAGGATGATGCTCCATCAGGCGCAGTTCAGGGAGAAGCAGCGGGGACATCGCCGTATCAAGAATACGTCGATAAGAATAGAACTGTCCCCAGCCCCGGAAGAGACGGAAGACTGGACGATGGCTGACTGGCAGAAACTCGCGGACGACTTCATCCGCGAGTTCGATGTCGTCAGCCTGAAACGTAGGGACAGGGATGAGGACGAGCACACTCACCTTGCCAACAGCCAGTATGTCGTGTCGCTTCATCACGACAGCAAGGGCAGGATTCTCCACCTCCATATCAACGCCAACCGCATCGACATGGAGGGCAACACGAACAACGAATATATGATTGGCAAGCGGGCCACGATGGCTGCGAACAGAATCAACGAGCAGCGGGGATGGATTCAGTCGATGACCAAGCGTGAATGGAACATCGACGAGATTACCAATGCCTGCATCGAAGCCTTGAAGTCGATGGACTCGTTCGACTTCAACACCTACGAGGCAAAGCTGAGGGCCAGGGGCTATGGTGTGAAGGTGATGCGCGACAGTATTGGCAAGGTCTGCGGCTACTCCGTGAAGAAGGGGAACTCTACATACAAGTCCTCAGAGTTGGCCCACAGCCGCAGCCTCACTCCGTCGAGACTGAGAACGACCTGGGAGAAGCTGCATAGAGACAAGAGTGTTCACGCTCAGACGCTCAATCCGAAGGGAACGCAGTTTGTCAGCCGTCCTGTCACACCAGGAATAGCGAAAGTTGTTCAGCCGAATCAACAGTCATCGCCCAGGCAAATGCCGTTACATTCTACAACTACATCAGAACCAGCAAAGCAGCAGCCTGTCATGGTTCATCACGACATTGATGTTGAAGGCAAGCACTATTCGGTTGACATACCTGAAAAGGCCAACGACATTCTGATGAAAGAGGCAACTCTGCCTGATGACGTTCTTTGGTCAAGATTGGCCGATGTGCAGAACACGGCACTGCTCCTTTTTGCCAACTATGTTGATGCCGCCACTCAGATGTCCGAATCTTGTGGCGGAGGTGGCAGCAGCGCCATGGAGTCCGGCTGGGGAAGAAAAGAAGACGAGGACGATATTGAATGGACTCGCCGTTGTGCCCAGCAGGCCTTCGGTATGCACAAGCGTCGTTCACGGGGAGTCCACAGATAAACCAACAAACAAAACAATACAGCTATGGGAACAAACAACAAGAGACAATCTGGTCTTGACATTGAAGCACTGAATGCCAAGATGAACGCGCTCGACCAGAAGGCCGAGAAGGAGAAGGAAGTACATCAGGAGGCGGTGGATCTTCAGGAACTGGCAGAGGAACTCCGGCAGGTTGCCAGTGATGTCCGCCACCTGGTTCCGAAAGTACGGGAACTGAGTGCTTCAATAGAACATGCCGGGCAGCAGCTGGAGGTAGCAGGAAAGGAAGGCGACATGACCTATTCGCTCTTCCAGTGTGCACTTGCCAAAGCCAATGCGGAGGGTATTAGGATTGAAGCCTCCGCAGAGAGTCTGAATGCGCTGAACAGTCAATGCGACACCATCAAGGATGCTGTTATTGATGAGTTGAGGAAGAAACTCGATTTGTCAAATTCAACGTTCATATCCGACCACAAGACCAATCTCGATGAGTTGGCCAGAGTTTAAAAGCAACAGCTGCTCACCTTCCGTTGCGATATGAACAACGCCCTTTCCCACTATGGCTTCTGGTGTTCGCCAAATGTCTTTTTGTGGCTTCTCGGCTTTTTCGGATTTTGCCTTCTGGTTACAGTCATGACTATAACCCTGTTAATTGCTGGTAACCTTCAATTCAAGGTAATAGATTAGGCAAAAAGCAAGAGACTGCTAGAGTCGACCGCATAGTATTATTGGAATAATGAAAGCTAATGATGCTAAGTAATGACCCTTGCTCGTTTTTTGGACAAGCAAGGGCCATAATTCAGAAGTCCTTTCTTGACCCTATATCATCCAGTTTTCCAACCACCTTATCTACTGGAAGCAAAAGATCATGGACTTCGACATCAAGGCATTTCGCAATCTGCATCAACGTCTCAACGCTTGGCTGTGACGAGTTCGTACACCACTTCGAAATGGTGGCAGGGTCTTTGCCCAACTGTTCCGCCAACCACTTGTTGGTCTTCTTGTGCTCTACCAGCACCACTTTTATCCGATTAATGTCTTTTGTCATATATTTAAATTTTGTTGTTTCGTATCAATTACTATCTCCACAGTTCCATGTCTAACTTCGACTCAACCTCATTCTCTATGTCATCAGGAAGAGCTGGAAAGAAATCTATCCCAGTTATTCGTTCAACCTGGTCGATGGAGTTATAGTATAAGTCTCTTTTTCTGTTCCCTTCGGCGTTTCGCACAACGAAGCCCATTCCTTTTGGTTCTCCGTTCAGGCATAAGACCACCTTGAAAAACGCTTCGGGTACCACCACTTGGTTTACTCCTATTGTTTCATGCTCCTGTCTCATGAGTAGTGGCCCACAAACGATATAGATATCTCCAAACTGATTCGCCCACCTTCTACAGTCAATCTCGATGCTATTCCACAATCCACTGTTCAAACTTGCGTTTTGGGGACATACGTTGACAAGGCTAAACGACTCATACATCGCGTCCTCATCCCATTTATTGTCACCAGCAGGACACATGTGACCGCGTGACCAACCACTTCCTCGATAGTCTTCAAGTGTGGCACGAGGTGTAGGAACGTCCATCTCTTCATGGAAATTACCAAGTCTTCTGTATGGCCCATCGGTATGTTCTGCCGTCAAATGCCAGGCTACCCAGTTTGGCATTTTCGTCTTCGTATTATACGACACAATATAATTCTTGCGTCGAAGAATAATTTCTGGAGTGTTATCAAGTGGAGATGGCTTCAGTAGTTCTACGACATTCTCCTGAAGTCCGCCGTCCTGCTTAGAGTGCTGTTTCGAGCTCTCAACATTAGTGGCATACAGAGTAACCGATAGCCCCAATACCAAGAAGACAGAGATGCATATTATCAGTAACTTTTTCATACGCTCTCCTTAATAGGTTTAACTCCTTCAAACCGAATTCTCGACGTGGTAAAGAAACCACAACACTCGCTTTTTACACGACATTCCTCACATTCAGGACCATAATTGTTCTTCCAATCAGAGATGCTTTTTCGTGCATAGTCATGCAGATACTTGGGTAACAGACATAAAGGCACATTGAAGATGCTCACCTTGTAGTTCCAATCTGCCAGATACTTGACGGCTCTAAGCAGCTCTTGTTGGTATTCCAACGGCTCTATCCAAACATGCTTTCTGTTTTTCGTTGCCCAGCCAGTGTCTTCCATACCCATGAATGCTATCCACCCAACAAATGGTAGATACCGATGTATAAACTCAGCTATATGATAGAACCTTTTATAGTTTAATGCGCACATGATAATGCGTAGTTCTACTGGAATCCCACAAGTGGCCAGGTTATACAGTCCCCTCATGGTTTCTTGATAAGCCCCTTTCTTTCCGGCTATAGCATCGTGGTCTTTATAGTAGTCAGAATGTAGTACTACTCCCACGTAAATCATATTTTCCCCCGCTTCAGCGATTCTTCTCGTATAATCGATGTCAACAAACCGCCTGCCGTTAGATAGTAGTTGTATCTCTGTTGATGGAAGGAGCGTCCTGATTTCTTTAATCAATGTAACAAGTTTCTCACCAAGCAACGTTGGCTCACCACCAGTGATACCAATCAATGGCAAGTCTTTCGGTGCAGTTCTGATTCGCAGCAAGTTCTCTTCAAACAGTTCATCTATGTCATCAACCTTCAGCGGAGGCTGACAGCACATCACACATCTGTTGTTACACTGCGATGTGCAAAACAGCGTGTTGTCGTTCGATTGTATGTCAATAGCTCGCTGTTTCATAAGAACCAACTTTTGAACACGGGCAGGACTTCGTCTCCCCTTGTGATGATTAACTCGATGATGTACTCAATAATAGCCTTGTTCTTTTTGCAAAGCAAGGAATTAGGCCTATAGCCGTACATATCTCCCTGCGTAGAATAATTGCGTACAGGGTCAGCCCCACAATACACTTTCAATGCACAGTCAGAACATCCGGCAAGAGTCTCGTTAGACCAGACTTTGGCCATTTCCCTGACCTTTGCCCCATACACTATTTGCTCATAGTCATCATCAACGCTTCCAAGCCTGAAAGTATAGTCACCCATTTCCGCAAGCATACGAGATTCGTCAGAGGCATATACATAGCCATCATAGTTGTAAACGATTACTGAATTGACAACTCCAGCAGGCGACTGTAGGTCAACAAATCCGGAATTAAACGATGTAATCATCTTCTTTAATATGATGGCGGCATAGTCCTCTCGGAAGAAAGTTCCCCTAAGATTCAAGTCCATGATGTGGTTCAACGCTTTCTTATAGAAATCGATGAAGCGCTCTGTATATTCCTCCCAGTCATCATTCTCTGTCGCAAGTCCATACGGGTTCAATGCACGAATAAAGACATCGCAAAATCCAAGTTTCACATACTCATCAACGATTTCTATTGGATAGTTCAGCCCCTCTACCGATGTTGTCATTAGGGCTGATACCCGTTCAAATCCAAGTATTTCTCTCGCTTTAGCAATTCCGGCAACCACCTTCTCGTAACTATCTGTCTTTCCACGATTTTTGTTATGCAAGAAAGCTGGCCCATCAAGGGAAGTTGAAATAAGGACATTATATTGTTTGCATAAGTCCAGGACCCGTTCTGTCAGATTGATGGAGTTGGTACACAGAACGTAGGTGATATGCCTTTTCTCTGTTATGTTCTTCTCTTCTGCTTTTTCAATGCCATACTTCAACAAATCGTATTCCAGACTTGGTTCTCCGCCTTGGAACTCCATTGTTAGGTGCTGTGAACGCGACTTGAACATCAGTTCCACACCTTTTTCCATCGTATGCTTCGACATGCTGACGTGGCAACTGCTTTCCTGCTGACTCGATGCCTGACAGTACACACAATTCTGGTTACATCTCAATGTCAGCACAAAGATATGCAAGGCCGTATGGTCATCCAGAAAGCTCTTCTTCTCGCTAAGCCGCTCTATGTAGATGTCGAACAGCGGATGAATGGTGGTGTCTGTCAAAAAGAAATTAGCATGTAGCGTTTTGTACAGTTCACTTTTCTCATCCATTTTTTTCTCCACAATCTGCAGGACTGTTCCTATTGGGACAATCTGCATATCGCCAACTTCATTCACTATCACTTCCTGATTGGCAATTCTGGTAAAATTGAATGGCAGCAGTCTGTACATCGCCTTAATCTAAATCAGTTTCGTCAATATCTTCACAATCAGAGAATGCTTTTGCATAAAGGATTGTTCTTATGTCATGCGTCTCTTTTTCAATGATGCACCGCAATTTATAGTCGTTCAAATTGTCGAAAACATCCGCTTTTACGATGTCTTCTTCAGCATCCGCTTTAGGGATTACAGTTAGTTCCTCTTCAACTTCAGACAATAGAGAACGCTTAAAACTATATCTTGCAGCCAAAGCATAGATTGCTTTGGAGACACACTCGTCTGAATATATTCTTCTGTCAATTCGCAGTGTCATTTTGTCTGCTTCTTTATAGATTTCACAAACGCCTCATCCACTATACCTGTATCAACCATATCATTAGAAGCTTGATATAATTTGACAGCCATTTCGATGTCTTTTGTGAATACGGCATAACCATTCTTCTTTTCGATTTCTGAAGCCTCTGGCATCAAACCATTCTTCCCCAGTAGTTGCACGAGTTCATCCACATCAGTCCCAAACATTGGCATACTTTCTATATAGTATAAATCACGTACTCCAAGTGCTGCGGTTGTCTTTTCTTTATCCCATTGCCTTAGGCTCTGAAGATCGGTAGCCGTCACTTGGCCTGTCTGTGAGACCCCAGCATCTTTCTGAAAGTGTTTCACTGCAGCCTCTACCTTGCCGTCATACAGCAATAGTCCCTCTTTCTTCGATACCCATTTTGCACGGATATAGAATTTCTCTTCGAGCAGTTTAACTAGCAAGTTAATGTCGTTGCCATAAAGGTTAAGACTCATCGTACGGTCACCAAGTGCAACTGTTTTTGGATCAACTGGCTTTGGGGTTGAATATAATCCAGAGATGGTGCTTGTACTGCGTGAAGTACTTGTTCCTGAAGTTCCAGTCGAACGGCTTGAAGATGATGTTCCAGTACTTCTTGTTGACGTACCTGTTGACCTTGACGGAGTAGATGTTCCGTATCCATAGCTACTTGAACTATGAGATGAGTGCGAATAGTGATTACGCCTGTAAGAACTTGAACTATGTGAACTGTGCGAACGGTGTGATGAATGCGAACGGTGGCTGTCTACAGCAACTACATTTCCAGATGGACTCATCTTCAACACATTCTTATACACACGACTTGAAGAACTTTCTAGTTCCTTCACTCCGTTCTCGTCTGAGCCGCTGATTGCGGGCATGGCTACTTCTTCGGCATTTGCGTGAGTACCGAACATTGAGGCTATTGCTGACAGCAATACGCCTTTCAAAATTTGTTTGGGCTTACGTTTCATGACACTTATTTTTACAAATCATACGGACCAATATCAATTTTTGCGAACTCTTTACCTCGACTATCTTTATACACATATACTATGTGAATCTTTTCCTTGACAATCTCTTTCTTGTGCGCCATAAGAAGGCCTTCATTCTTGAGGTCTTCAATGAGACCTTCCTTCATTTCTCTCAAGTCTGAGCTTGACAAATCAGACGCATCTATTTCATTTTCTATTGTAGCTATATAGTATATCTTGTTTCCTTCAATATAGGCATCAGTCATCCACACACCCTCTTCAATTTGTGACGGAATTTCCATCTTGGCAATTTCCATTTGGGATAATTCTATCATTGTGTATGGCTGTAACTCCCCCGAATCTACTTTATCCCTTATTTCCTTCATCTTGTCTGCTGACATTTCTACTTCTAGAAGTGTCTCACCAGTCTCTTCTGACGTGTAGATATACTTGAGGCCCAAGCCATGCTCTATGAATTTATCAACAGCTTCGCTTGAAACGTTTGATATGACTCGTGCCATGTTCCGGTCTGTATTAGACATTTCTGAAGCTAAAGACATAGCATCCCAATCTTCGCTGCCGACCCTACAAGTATATACTATAATATCATTATCTACTTCAATATCAGTTATCGATATAGATGTGCTTGGTATGTTGAAGGGTAGTTTGTCTTTATAGGACATTATTTCCTTCAGTAACTCTTCTCGTTCTTTCTGGGACTTTGCTGAGTTTGCCCCACAAGAAGTAAGAAACAATGCTAATAGCAGACCTACTATAAAACTTATTGATGAAGGGATTTTTCTCATGAATAATTGGAATTAGAAATAATAAACAAAAGATGTTCCTATGAATTTGTCTTCGAGATGATAATCGTTTTCAAGGTCCTGTTTGTAGTACAATGCAAACCAGTCCCACTTCTTCCACGCAAATCCTGCTCCACCTCCTAGAGAGTATTCGTTCTCTAATTGTTTATCTCTCACGGCATTATATGTACCAAGCCCTGCTATGTAAAATTTGCTTCTTCCAGCATCACAGATGTTAAGTTTTAGTTTAGCATAGACTGGCATGTGAAAGAATGTCTTAGTTTCACTGGTTTCATATCCATAGTCATAATCATAATATGAACCATGATACCATGATTCAAATTCAGTATGAACGACACCTGGCTTGATTCCCACTTCAAATTGAACAGGGGCTTTGTAATTACCAAATTTAACGCTAAGGCCCATATTATAGTACATTGTGGATTGTCCTTCTCCAGATGTTGTACCTGCAAAAGCTAAATCCATTATCTCTAAACCAAACTTGACATAACCGCCATTTGCCATAACCCTCTTATGTCTTTGCTGTCTTTTGTATTGGCTATATGATTTCTTAGTGTTGTCAATATAACTTTGGACAGTATTCTTTGTGGTCTTGTCTTTTGCATAAGACATTGCTTCATTAAAAGTGTATGAACTTGCATACATGGAGAAGTTCTTAGCCTTGGCAATTGCCACCATGTTTGACACCTGGTCATAATATCTGCTTGATGGATATTTTTTCAGGAATGCAAGTAAGTCACTTTCTTTCGTATATGAATTTAGCTTCTTATATTCCACATACTCTAAGCACTCATCATATTTTGAACGATTTGAGTATTCTACAGAATACCTGCCTCCTGCTGCCTCGAATTTATCGTATGCATGTTGTAGATCTCCTTGCCCATATAATTCAACGGCAGTTAGTTCATTTAGACGTTTATTCGCTTCAGGCAAGCAAGATGACTTCGGATATTTCTGTATAAAATTCTCTATGACTGATTTTGACGACGATTGCTTGATGGCGTTCCATGCATCCTTTGACTCCAAATCTGTGATGGCATCATTGGCAAGTTGGGCAAAACTCTTGTTCTTTGATGTACTTAGGTAATTACGATATGCAGCAATCGTATTTGCAGATTTGGCTTTTTTCCATAGTTCCATATCTTCCAAACGTCCTCTTGCTTCTTGGGCAAATCGTCCGTTTGGATATTTTTTCAGGTATGCCTCATACGCTTGTGCTGTCTCAACCTTTGCTGCATAATCATACAGATCTTGCTCGTTCTTCCTTTCGATTTCAGCTACACGCTTTCTTACATCTTGCACATATTTGCCTTTAGGATACATGGATAGGTATTCATTATACGCAGCCAATGTGTTCTTTTGACAAGCCTTCTCGTAGTTCGTTTTTTCCATTCTTTGTCTCTCTGCGAGCTCCTGATTACGCTGTTTGGCATAATTCTTTAATGTTTGGGCGTTAGCATCAAAACACATTCCACCCAACATACAACAACTGATTAATGCTATACAAACACCTTTCTTCATAAATTATTCTCCGTTTTAAGACATTCTTGTAATTCGTTGGCAACCTTGTCAAAATCGACTTTGCTGGTCTGACCTCTATATTCATTTAGCTGCTTTTCTATGGCTATAATCCTACTGCCAAGGAAAGTAGACTCCCAACCTTCAAATGCACGATAGGCTGCATAGAAACGCTTTGTTTTTAAGACCTTTATTGCATCATTAGCATCTTTAGCAAAAGGATTGCTAAGAACCTTTTTCATTTCAGTGAGACAAGAAATGAATTCCACGATATGCTCCTTATATTTTAAAAGCAGTTCATATCTGGATTTATATTTCACCTTAAGTCCTTCATCGGATACCATCTGAAATGCGGGAATCGCTATTTCTTTAACACTATATGCTTCGTATGGGATATAGATAAAATTGGATGCCACATTGATAAGACAAGTATCTGCTTTTAGTAACTGTTTTTTCCACCCATTGACCGTATTGTGAATAGCAAGACTGTCAGCTCTCAAGTTTGATATACGAGCTTTCAACTTTCCAATCGTTACAGAATCGTTACTTAGCTTAATCTCTTGCTCCAGAATTCTCTTATTAGCAGAGCTAAGTCTTCCTTCTGCCAGTTTCTTAGCATTCTCAAGCTCTGTCAATTGACTCATGCTTATCTTCACTTCCATATTATCTATGGAGTCCTTTTTACCGGCCTCGTCCTCAACGTTTTGCCCAAACAGGTGGAGGGGGAATACCATTAGTATAAGAAATACTTTCTTCATCTCTTTCATTGTTTTTAATTACCTTGGAAAAACAAGGAAGCATCATTATAATAGGACTTAGCCCTATTCCATAGTGCATCAACATTCTTCTTAGAGCCATACAGTGCAGATGCTTTGTTGTCATATTCAGAAACAGCGGCATCTACTTGTGGCACGAGAGTGTTATCGTAGTAATCTTTTGAATAATAGCGATACTGGGATAATTTTTCGACCATGGATGACGCATAGTTATAATGAGATTCTGCGATACTTGGCTTCACATTGTTCAACGCGCGTACTAAGTCTGTACAATTAGACAGCCATGTGTCATTAGCAAATTGTCGGGCTTGACTAATAGTGCTTTGAGCATTTGCGACCCCAGAGAAGTGTGTGTGCTTACTAATTGCACGTGCTTGGTTGTAGCGACTAATAATGTTCTCTACTTGGGTAAGAGAGTCCTTTGTCGTTTGCTTTAAAGCCAATGATCCGTCAGCATGTTTAATTTTACTTAGTTCCTTTATAGTCCAAAGCATATACTGATGGTCGTTCTCGTACCAAGTACTCTGCTTAAACAAAGCAAAAGAACGCTTCAAAAACAAAGGGGTATACCTTCCAAGAAGCACGTCTAAACCGTTATCCGCCTCCTTCTTAGAAATTTTGTCTTCTTGGGCATAAATGTTGATTCGATTCCACGTTACAAACAGGATAGAATCTTCTTGCACTCCATTGTTGACCTTTCCAAAGGAATTGTAACACTTCGACAAATCATTCATATACTGATTCGTCTGATGTGGAGCCTGTGGAGGCTCCACTTTCGTCTTGGCATATATCATTACACCACCTATGGCCAGCGTAACAGCCAAGATTAGTATGACTATTTTAACAGCTACTTTCATCTTTTACTTTAATTTATTTTACGACCATTATTCTTGGGCAGCTCAGGCTTTTCGTTTCCTACTTGTGGAGTAACTTTTTTAGAACCCTCTTTAATTCTACTTGGTGCCGTAGGTTGCTCTTGTTTTGGAATGTCCTTGGAATGATCTTTGGAAAGCCAATCTATATAGTTGGGAACTGAAATTTTCTTATCATTGGCTGGATTATATTTCCCATCATTAGCCTCTTTTCCGATACGAGGATTATAGCCTTTATTAAAATTATCAATTAACGCTTTTCTAACCTGTTCGAACCTTGATGATGTTCTCAATTGTGGATTGTATTTTGAATCGACATTTGACGAATGGAAATCATTTAGGTCGTCAAACAATTCTCTGGTTGCAGGATAAGTCTCAAGACTATCCTTATTCCAAATCTCATTGTTATTCAGATAGTTAATTGCAAGAGCCAGAGAGTCAACTGGCACATTATCTGTTCCAACTTCATCTTGGTTGTTATCATTGTTATTCCACTTTTCAGTATGTTGCTGGGACACTTTCTTAAATGGAGGCCAGTCAAGTTGGAATTC
>ERZ842401.5758-NODE-5758-length-13547-cov-5.111325_pt1 | contig 13547 bp, 10 predicted proteins | sample MGYA00521270_ERZ842401 | MGnify/ENA primary metagenome ERZ842401 (study PRJEB31892, sample SAMEA3878208) | bioreactor metagenome | biome: Moose rumen | place: Sweden | collected 2011-10 | study: EMG produced TPA metagenomics assembly of the PRJEB12797 data set... | reverse complement strand
CCCGAGAACGAGAGTGGGAAGATGGTGATGGAGCTGTAAGCGTAGCCATCCCCCGCCTCGCCTTCTTAGGTGTATAAGTAATAAGGCTGCAAAGACATCATTCACGTCTTTGCAGCCTTAACTTCTTTATAACGTGGCGCTGCTTACTTTATTAACGTGAGTTCTCACCATCAAACGAAGCATCCGAAAGCATCGCGGTGACTTCCGCTGCGACCATCCGTAAATATATTATTTTTGAAAATTTCAGCGAAAAGTTTGGAGGATTCATCATTTCTTCTTATTTTTGCAAACGACTCTCAAGAAGTCTTGCTCCACTTTGGAAAGTGAACGCGTTCACGCCCCATTCTGTCAAGACAGTCCACGCCGAGCCAAGAGAGGCTATGCCGCCAGTCAATAGACGGGCATAAGGGTGGGAGCATGAGAGTCACGACATATTAAAAAGGCGTTTGCAATACGCTTTGTTCTTGACGGACTGAAATCTCGCAAATTACAGGAATTGTCATGAACATAGCAACGGCAGATGTCCTCGGGATGTGTTTATACGCATCCCCTTTGTTAAGCCAGCATCTATTATTTACTTATATGATGCAGGTGGAGATAGAGGGGTGTACTATATACATATCGGCGTGGGCTATTGACGTTGCTCGTTCAACAATTCCGGGCAATGCGAGAGCCTCAGTTCGTGGGACGGGCAGCAGAACGGTTCCCACGTCTTCTTTTTATGCCATAGCTCAGCAATCAAAAACCTAAAACATTCTTGCAGGGAATCGCAAGATTACAAGAATTCAGGGCCAATATGCCCTGCAAGAAGTATGACCAACATGTATTAATTTTTTATGGTTATGAAGAAACTGATTGTTACTACATTTATGTCATTACTGGTGACATGCGGTGTGTATGCACAAAGTGCGGACGAATGGATTGGAGACTCCATCAGAAGGAGCCCTGAGAACTATGATGCCATTTCCGAGGCGCATATTGAAGGGCTGGGAACGGTGAACTGCTATGTTGACAGCATCATGCTATCACACTTGGAGTTTGGGAAAAAGTCCGAATTCTCCAACGAGAAGGAGATGGGCATGGCAATACGTTTCCTGTTAGCCACAAAGAATATGAAAGACCGAAAGCTTGTTATTGCCGTTTTCTTTTACGACCAATACATGAGAAAGATAGAAGGCCCCGGCTTAGCAGGATCCTTTTTCAAGGAATCGCTGAAGTGCAAGACCAATATTTTCAAATTTATAGAGAGGGAAGCCTTCATTCCATACAGCATGCTCGACATTCTTTCGAATAGACCAAAAAAATTGTTGTTCCGCATTGTTGTCTATGATTACGACACAGAAAAGATTATTGGCAGGACATCCTATCGTGAGGCTATTATCAATGGAGCTCAGAGAATTTGGGAAAAATAAAGTGATGATATAACAGCTAAATAACACTATAAATATGAGAAAGAGATTATTATTTGCATTTTCCATGTTGCTGGGCACTATGCTACTGAGCATGGGATGTGAGGAGAAAAAGCAACCGAGTGAAGAGAAAGCAGATTCGACGAAGGTTGTTAAAGAGAAAGAAACAAAGACAGTGCAACTGAAACCTATACGCCCTACCACGGCAACATTGTTTATTGATGCATCTGCTAGTATGAAAGGCTATCTGGACAGTGGTGCTCCCGAGTTTCCCGGCGTAATTTCTGCATTTGCAAATTATGCAAGCAATACAGACCGATGGTTTTGGGGGAAAGGGAAGATTGGAAAAACAACACAATCTAAAGACACGGTTCCCTATTCGAAAACTGAGTTCGACGATATGCTGTCGAATCGTTCGATACCATGGGCACAAGAGTCAAACTTGATTACTGTGATCAGAGAAATGCAAGATTGCAATAAGAATATCAGTATCCTTGTAACTGATGGCATCCTAAGTGGTTCAAACGAGCAAATTAACAAATCACCCAATCGTGGATATAATATCCAACAACGTGAAGCCATGTCCAATGAACTGTCCAAGACACTCCAAAGTAAAGAACAAAGTGCACTTATCGTAAGATATATGTCTAAGTTTACGGGAGTTTATAGTTGCTATAACAATGATACGGTAAAGATGACAAACCAAGAACGGCCATTCTTTGTCATTGTGATTGGAGAATGGAAATATGTGAAATATTTGGAGGATGAACTGAAGAAAGAAAAAGAAAAAGAAAAAAACAAAAACATTTCAACAGTTTATGAGAATATATATATGATCGGTGACAAGGACTCTTATGATACAATACATTTTTACCCAGGTGATGAGTTTGAAAATCATGAGGACAAACTACGTATAAAAAAAGAATACAAAGAGATAGGGAAAATAGTGACTTTGCGTGCAGATATAAGAGTTTTGCCCGATTATATGCAAAAGGAAAGTTGGTTGAAGAGCCATCTAATCCTATTGGTTAATAATGAACCCATTACCCCTAAAGCAGTCAAATATGACAGTGTAAAGACACGACTGGAAATTTCTATTGATGCTGGTGATTTACTATGTGGAACTGAAGATTGCACTATAGATGTTAGGCTGAAATTTGATAGTCCTAATTGGATTGATAATGTTTCAGATGATGATGATCTCGATATTAGAAATAAAATAGATGAAAGGACGAAAACCTTTAATCTGATATATTTCATAAAAGGCTTTGAGGTTCTAAATCGAGAATATGTTAAAGAGCAGTCTATTGAAATAAGTAAATATTAACCCAATAAAACAAGCCCAAAATTATGCAAGTAATTACAGATCTTTACATGTTATTGACCTCTTTAGAAGAGAAAGTCTCTAACGGCAGCTACGTATCTTATTACAATGATTATTATGTTAATTCGGATATTTGTACAACCATATTTGTTACAGGTATTCTGGTCGCATTGGCTTTAGCAGCAATATTCTACTTTGGTATAGGCAATTATGTATTCAAACTGGCCAAACGTAGCGTCTGGGCTGTTGTTATGGGATTCGTCTTTGTTGCTACCTTCTTTATCTCAGCACCCATGATCATAGGACATGACGGTGGCAATGCCCAGGAATCTTCAGGACTTTATGCGGCATCTTACAGTACATGCGAGACGAAAAAAAGCGACAAACAAGATACCGAATCAAAACAGAAGGAGATAAAAACGGCAGCTGATTACCGTCGTCAGTACGATGAGTCGGACATATTCAATCTTAATGACGATCTGCCTTTAGAGATGGCTGGTGCGACATCTGTCTTCGCAGTTCTCTTTTTCGTCCTATTCTCTTTTGGCTTCAAGCGGTTTACTACTCACGCCACAGCCATTCCCATCTAAAAATCATAACAAATAATAATTTTGAATATCTATGAGACTTTTTCTTTTCGCAATTGGAGGTACAGGAGCCCGTGTAGTGCGATCGCTCACCATGATGCTGGCTTCAGGTATTGACGGACTGGACAGTTCTACTGAGATCGTACCAATTATTATTGACTATGACTTGTCGAATGGTGACAAGTCGCGTGCCATTAGTGCATTGCAGCACTACTCTAACATCCATCAGATGCTCTATCCTGATTCGGTGAGGGGAACACTTTATGATGATCATTTTTTCATGACCCGCATCACAGAGCTCAACAATACTGGTGTTGCAGGCGGAGCAGGAGGAGGAAAAGACTTTGAGTTCAATTTTGGCCCAACAGGAAGTTCTATAAAATTTGCTGACTATCTGAAAATGTCAGCACTCGATACCACAGAGGCCAGCCTAACACAATCGTTACTCAATGCTCTTTACGATGATTCTGATGACACCTCTAAGGACGCTGAATTACAACTGGACATGGCTAAGGGCTTTAAGGGGAATCCTAATATCGGTACAGTAGTCTTCCATAACCTGCACACAATGCCAGAGTTTCATAAGTTTGCAGGGAATTTCAATGCCACTACCGACCGTGTGTTTATCATCAGTAGCATTTTTGGCGGTACAGGAGCTTCCGGCTTCCCTGAAATAGTTAATGCCATAAGAAACAGTAACCGTTCAACACTCAGCCCTGCCACAATAGGTGCAGCTTTGGTATTGCCCTATTTTGACTTACAGCAGTTTGATCCCACTTTAGGTGATACTGGAGCTGTGGATGCAGGTCTGTTCAATGCGAAGACTCGCGCTGCCTTAGGTTTCTATGCAGGTAATAATGGTATTAACCAGAAGGTAAATGCCCTTTACTATATAGGTGATGAGAATCGTGATGCCTATCATTATCACGAAGGTGAAGACCGACAAAAGAATGATGCCCATGTAGTAGAATTTGTAGCAGCCACAGCCATTGTCGACTTCCTACAGCGGTGTAGTGACCAGACCATTAAGAATACTGACAACAAAGCGTTCGAGTTTAGTGTCAAAAATGCGAAATTAAACGAAAGCCTTCAGCTACCCGACTTCGAAAACAGCACCCATGCATTGTTGCTTAATAACCTATCGGCTTTTTCCATTGCCATGAAGTTTTATCGGGATGTGGTGTGTGGTGACCGTGCAGCCGAGTCTTCAGGGACAGCCTATTATTCACCACAAAGGTTCGATTTGGGCAGTAAGAAAGGCAAAGGTGTCTATGCTGAACTTGATCAGTTCTTAGATGCCAGCGGCACCAATAAATGGGGCTTTTATCACTGGTTGGAAGAGTTGAACAGCCATACCCACAAACTCAATTTGTATCGCATGGATAAACAATATGAGATGAAAATGGTGCTGGCACACAAAACGATTGAGTCCGGTTTTCTTTCTGCCAATCCCATAAAGGATTCCGAATTCAAATCTGAGTTAAATAGGGCAAGTCATAACACTCCTTATAACGACCAGATGTTCTTCAAAGTGCTTCACGATGTAGCAAAGGCCAAGTATGAGGCCGTAAAGTAGTACTCCATTATCATTATTTATCTAACAACAAATATTATGGCATACGCATTTAGAATACATGAACCGCACCATGCAGGTGCACCTGCTCCAAAGGCGGCATCAACGATGTCGGGCTGGACGGAAACATCACACATAGCAGGCAATCTGCTTGCTAATATTGAGTTAGGACAAGCGGGTAACAAGATGGGGACAAGCATACCTTCTTTGTTTGCCCGACCGAAGCTATTTGAAGTGGCTTTCCAAACTCTTAAAGGTAGGAACTTTCTAGAAATAACAGCCAACACTTCTGATACTGCTTTGGTTTCAGATTGCCTGGACTTGCTGGAATTTCTTTTTCAACATGGGCAGGATCCCAAATTGGTGGTTAAACATTGGAATGCTCAAGAACAGATGGAAGCTCTGCGAACAGACGGTTATGGAGAACATTCCCGTCTTGCCAACGTAATTCAAGATGAACTGAAACAGCATCCAGAACTTGGAGACATCTATTTGTTCTTTTACAAAACAGCAACGCCCACCGATTTGCATGAACGCGAATTTCTGATAGGGGGCACATCTCCTTATACGCTTGTATTCACTTCGCCTAACTGGCGACGTACCATAAAGCGACTTCATCTCGCTTTCAACCGACTTGATGGTTCGCCCTTGTTTGAAGAAGACGATTTGAGACCACTCTCTCAGCGCGACCCATCATTCCGTGATCTGCTTTATTCGCTTCGCAAGGTCTTCCAAAAAGAATTGTCTGCTAATGCCGACTCGTTCAACGATTATATAACAACGATAGCAAACAATGTGAATCCTGGTTCTGACTTATGTTCGGATCAAGAGTCATTTTATGCGAAGTATGCATCGATTGCCGATTCCACGAAAGCTGTGGTTATGGCTGGACAACTGCCATTGTGCTATCTCAAGAACGTGCCTACAGCCAGCGACTACGAAATCATGGTCAAGTCTGACAGATATAAAACATACTTAGCTGCCGATGGCTCAACAATCAGTGTGGAAGAGATTCCCTTGGCGCTTAACGAGAATGGATTGCCAGGTGCACGATATGTTGGCTCTGCAAAGTGGGATAAGCAAAAGTGCAAAATTATTGAAGCTGTAGTACGTACGCAACAGCTACATGAACGCACACTGCCAGGTAGCATGGGAGTCAAGCGTCCCTTCTTAGTGTGGAGTGATTTGTTAGAGGATAAGATTATCCGTCTTCCTTATGCCATCAACAGCGATCGATTCTTTACAGTATTCAGTGGCGAGGCCAAGTATGTACTTCCATTGAAACGCAATTTCTTTAAATTCTTTAATGTAGAAGATATTGCAAAGGAATCGGTTGAAGGCACGGGCAAAAAATTGGTGGAGATTGAAACAAAAGACGATCGTGTCGTAGTTACTATCAACATGCCCATTCAAAGTAAGACTCATCATGTTCTCCCTTTACAGCGGACCTATAGTGGTACCGATATAGTCGATGCAGAATTCTTGATAGGCTTCTTCCCGTTCTATCGAGCAACGGATGAACGACTTAACCGATATAGTGTGCTCAACTGTGGAAAAATCAGCCAACTGAGTTTCATAAGGCTTGACAATCTTGACAACAGTGTAACATGCAATTCGATGGTGCGTACGGAAGAGGGAGCCGTGTATCGCCAAACAGAATACATAGACGTAAATGGCTCATTTGATTTTATCGAAGTTGCCATCGGAAATGTTAATGGTGTCATCTTGCCGAAAATGGTGAAAGTAAGCAACAAAGGCAATAATGATTATAGTTTTGGTGTCGATTTCGGAACTTCTAACACCTATATCACTCATGTCACCACAATGCATGCTAAGCCACAGACCTTCGAAATAGACAAGAACGACCAGCAGACTGTAATGCTGAACAAGCCTGGTGAGCAGGGTGAAGGTAATCTGTATAAGCGCATGAGGTCTTTCTTCGCCCGTGAGTATGCACCTATCGCATTAGGAAAACACACTGACTTTTCTTATCCTGCGCGAACTGCCATTTGCGAGACTCCTGCCTTTGCCAATGCAAAGCCAAATCTCTTTGGCAATGTGTCAATTGGTTTCAATATGATGTTAGAGCCTGTGGTTGACAACCACTTTATCTACAGGACCCGACTAAAATGGCTACTCGAAGAGAATCCTGGCGATGCCATGCATACCAACCGTGTGAAATACTATTTCCTGCAAACGCTTTGGATGATGAAGAATGAAGCATTGCTGAATGAGGGTAATGAACATTTCAAAGTTTATGTAACTTTCCCTGAAGCCATGAAGGAACCAACCAAACAGACTCTGATGGGACTTTGGGAATGGGCAAAGAAGGAGCTAAACATTGATTGCGAATTTCACCCCAACTTAGCTGCAGGTGAAACCTATAGTCAATTTAGCGAGTCTATTGCACCTTATAACTGTTTGGCTCCCAACATTGGAGGAAACAGTTTCCTGAATGTTGATATTGGTGGTGGTACGACAGACTTACTATTTGTCAACAAGGAAAAAGGACGCGTAAAGAATGCTTTCTATTCGTCGGCAATGTTTGCTGGAGATGACCTATGGGGTGACGGGGTAAATGTCTACGACCAAGGGGGAGCTATCCAGAATGGTTTTGTCAACTATATACTGAGTCTCGTTGATCAAAACGTCAACACTTACGATGTAAAGTACATTATGCCACTGACAGTTCTACGTCAAAGTCCGAATTCTACATCAGCTGACATCATGGGCTACCTGTTCAAACACGATGGAATATTCCAAACAAGTGCAAAGATTACGGGTAACGCCAATCTATATTCACTGGTATTCATTCATTATGCCGCTTTAATGTATCACATAGGTCGTCTGATTAAGAAACAGGGAGCTGGTATACCCGAGAAAATGTCGTTCACAGGTATGGGTAGTAAGTACCTAAACCTGATTTCAAGCAACAAGCAGGTCATCAAGGAACTAACCAAGATGCTCCTTACTAAGTATTCCAGAATGCCAGTTCCTCAGAGCTTTGACATCATATCGAATCCGGATATTGATGTCAAGGAAATCACGGCCAAAGGCGTACTTGAAGGGCTTAATCTTGCTGCCTCATTTGAAGTGAAGCCCGAAGAACTGCATGCGATTTCCGACTATGGATTTGACACAGAAAGTACGGACATCACATACGAAGACGTGCAAAACAATGATGGCATAATAATGAACGAAGCACTAAAGGAATTTGAGAAGTTCGTAGGCACTCTCAATGATAGAGACTTTACAGACTTCCTCGCTAACCGTTTCAATTTGACAATTTCAGAGAATCTTCTTAATGACATGAAAGTACTAAGCAGTAGTAGTTTTAACACCATGTCTGCAAGTATTCCAGAGACTTTTGTCAAACGAAGCGTGGGCGAAACGCTGTTCTTCTGGCCACTGAAGAATTCAATAGTGGAACTATCACGCAACTATGAGCAATATTAAAGCAACACTTACTTAGTGTCTAAACACAATACATGTATGAAAAGAATACTATTAGCAGCAGTTGTGCTTACTTCGTGGATTAGTTGTGGAGCGGACAACATTGTTGAAGTTTCTGTTTCCCACAACAAACAAGAGATACAAATTGGGCAACATGCTCCCTCTGAAAAGTCTGTTTACGGTGATAAAGGTGGAGACAGATACACTGAAGTATGTAGTTTCCTAAATCCGAAAGCGCAAGGCATTATTCTATTTAAAAAACTGAATAAAAAAGCCTGTGTCGTCATCGAAAACATAGATAAAATCCCTCAAGTAGGAGGACTATCGATAAAGTTTTATTACGCTGTTAACAAACCCAAGGAAGATGGCAGTGATGATTGGTATCCAAAAAATTGGAAGAATAGAAAGCCCAATGATAGAGATAGTGTTTTCACAATAAAGCTCGTTAGAGATTATAGCGAAACGCCCTCAGCCCATCAAGTGGTTTATTCCTCAGTTGCAGACAAGTTCCAAGACGATTCCATTAAGAAGTTAAGAGAAGAAATTGACGAACTGAAGGAATGGAAGAAAGATGTATCTAACAAACTTGGAAAGAAAGACCATAGCAATGCAAGCCTATCGCTTTGGATATTTCTTTTGCTAATGATTGTACTCATTGTCTGGATAGCTATACGTGGTTATCGTTCGGAAAAAACGAGAAAAAAAAGCGAAAAGAACAGTGATCTCCTAAAAAGAGTAAACGCACTTGAACGAGAGTCAAAGCAGACAGCGCTACTCCTTAACAAAATTAAAGGAGTTGCTCCACGTACGACTGAGACACTAACGTCCGAGCAAGTCAGGAATTTGGTAGTTCAGCAGGTGGAACAAATGCAAAAGCAGATGAAGCCAACAGAAAAAAACGGTGTCAATACCTCACATCCTGTAGCTCAACAAGTTGACGTTAAGCCAAAGGATGCAACTCCTGAGCGACTAGATACTCATGACGTGGTACCGAACTTCGAAGACCACTCTTTCAGCCTCGCGCCAACAGACCAACCCATTTTCCGAATCTATAAAGAGGGGGAACAGTATTTCTACACCTTGGTTGAGAATGAGGATGTACGACAGCAACTTGTAACGGGCATTGCTTCATTCGGTGACTTTATCTCTTATGTACCTTCTGGTGGCCAGGCATCGCGTGTGACACCTGTGCAACCAGGCAGACTGATAAAGAAGAGTGATACGAAGTTTGTTGTAGACATGAACAACAAGTTGAAAGTCGTTTTTGAATAAAATTGAATAATGTTTAAATATAACGGTTCTTTGAATATGAAAAAACATCTATTATTTAAGTTCATTATCATAATGACCTTGGCATTTTGCTTAAATAGTTGTGGAAAAAAAATAAAGGTGAACGGTACTGTCAGTACTGTTGACGAAGTTTTGTCTGGCAATAAGATTCATCTTGATAATGGCCTCGTTGTTGAACTAATTGGCTTTTATCCTTCAAGTGAAACAGAAAAATATCTGAAAACTTGCGTCCTCGGAAATGAAGTTGAGATTGTGGCTGATTCTAAATATACAAAGCGAAAATTGAAGTCTTATAGTGCATCCGTAAAAGCTGATGCACGTCTCGTAGAAGGTAGCGGCTATTCTATTGCTGGTACACTGCTCATGGCACGTGACCGATATGAGACCGACTTAAATGCAGATTTTGTTGAAGACTCATTGGAAAATTTCCGAGAATATATTAAGAATCCTCTGCCTCCAAAGATGGACTTAAAAGAACTGAGATCCTATTTGATTCCGAGGACGTTCTTAATTGAAGCATGTGGGGTAAACAATGAAGGTAATGTCGTAGGATGGACAGGAACTGGCTTCTTCATTGATGAGAACGGCCTTGCCATCACCAATCATCATGTATTGAATGATGGCTCGTTCAATGAAAAAATATATTATCTTACTGAAGATGGAAATGTTAGCGAGACCATGACACGGACTGTTAAAAGAAAAGTCTATTCGGCACGAAGTACGGAGACACCGGTGGACTTCTCTGTTTTCTATGTCAATCTTGATCCTGGCGAGCATTCAAAGTATATTCCCTTAATCAAAGAACATGTAGCCTATGGTGAAGAACTGGCTAAAATGGGATGTACAAGTGGAATACCCGCGATAATAAAATATGGTGCAACTATTGACAGCTATAAGGAAGGTTGGTTTATACATGGTTTGGAAACATATCATGGAGATAGCGGTTGTCCCATTGTGGATTTTAGAGGAAGAGCCGTGGGATGCAATCAAGGCGGACTGGAAGATGGTGGTATCCCTGTACCAGTAAAATCTGGAGTTGATGCCGTATTTATTCGTGAGATACTAAAGAAACTGAACATTGATTATCTTCATTAAAGAAGTAGTAATCGAACCTTATGGACGCAAATATTGAATATTTCGAGAAGTTCATAGTTAAGAAAATAGTGAATACGGTTGAGTATCGTCCTGAAACGGATGAATACGAAATCAACCGTATTCACTTGACCGATGAAACTCTTCAGACAATAGAAAAGGAAGGTTCCAGATATGGTCTGAAGCCACAAGAGACCAAGCAAATTGTGACGATGGTAGCCGAGAATGTCAGAACGACGCCATCTGTTCAAATCAAGCAAGGAAGTATTCTCGTTAATGACCTCAAAATCGGGCAGCATCTAAGTATCAATATTGTACATCCGGAAAAAGGAAAGCATTTCGTTGAAATGCTTTTGGAGGACGAAGAAACCTTTATCATTCTAGATACCAGCATCCCTGGCATACAGTTTGGAGACAAATGGCAGAGCATAGATAAAATCTGGAATAGTTCGTTCTATATTGACTTTAAAGCTTTTAGGTATGGAAAGCCATTCCCAAATGAGAAGGATGTCCTCAGAATAGGGAAAGTGACCTCTGTAGAGTTCTTCTCCCCTTCAGTGGTACATGAAATAATTGATAGCAAATCCTCTTTCACATACAAAAGTTTAAATGCTAAAAATGCCTTACCGAACGAAGAAGCCCCCGACAAGTCATTGCATGAACAAAAGCCGCTTCCTCAATTGTTAGACGATATTGACTTGTGGGTGAAATACAATTCTATTGGGCAAAAATATGCAGATTTATTGGATAATTTCAAGACTATTGGCATTTCTTCCTATATTCTCAATCTCTTTATTCTAAAATCTAAGGAAGCACAGAAGACAAATGGAAAAAATGTCCTGATTGAGAATGATTATATAGTAAATAAAGATGAAGATGGTAAAATATCCGAGGATATATCAAAAACCGAACCAAAGAAAATACGTACACATAGACACATACGGTTGTCAATGGTATTACTTTCTGCATTGTGCATAGCCGAGTTTGGACTGTTGGTCGGATTAAACATAGAAAAGAACGACTTGAGTTCAGAGCTTCGTCAAGAGGCAGCGCAACATAAAGAATTGAAACAAACTATAAACTCAATATGTATAAAATCGAAGGAGCATTTTGTAAAATGGAAATCTGACAATCATAAAGATTACTCTGAGTCAGAGGGGCGTCATTTGCTTGAAGTCACAGTAGGTGATAGGCTTACTTTTGATTATCACGCTTCAACAGAATACAATTACGATTTTCTGACAATAACAATTCAAGGAAATGATTTGCGTACACGCAATATTTCAGAACAACTTGTAAAGACTTCGGGCATAATAAAGAAATCGTATTCCTATATTTTCCCGAAGTCAGGAAGCTATTACCTCTATATGAAATACAAAAAAGATGGGTCTTACAGCAAAAATGAAGATCTGGTTGAAGTTTCAAAAATTGTACTACACAGGAATTGTGAGCCTTTACTTGACAGTATCCGTACTCTTTGTCAAGAATAATCATCCCCTACTTCCATTGGGAGGATGACATTTAGACAGGCCTAATCGGGGTAGCAGAACTCAATTTCCTTTGTGGTTTATATATTCCACAAGCACAAAAATGAGAAGCAAAGGAAGGGCCTCCTTTGCAAATGAAGGAACGGCCCTTCCTATTGGGTATCCAAATCAGCCAAAGTGAACTTCATTCGTAGAATCACAAATCATTACTTTCCCTCGCTGCACGGATCTCAGCATTGATTTCATCCAATGTCATTTCCGGATCGCTTCGCAAAAAAATACTTATTCTCTTTTGCGCCTCGGCTGTCTTTTCGATGTTCATGCTGCGGGCACTGGCATTGAGGATGTCCTTTGGGGCTGCTGGACATTGTTTTCTCCGAAACATACAAAACACATACGAAAGTCTTTGCGGTATAGTGTGGTGAAAAATAATTTGACCGAATTGGCAGGAATATGAAAAAAATCCCTACTTTTGCAGCAATAAACAACATTCTCAATGAGAAAGAGTATATCGTATCCCATTTTGGAAGAAGAGGATGGCCGTTGCCTAACAGCTCAGGAGCCTGCTGCCGACATGGCCTATGCCTACGAAGAGCCCGTCATTCCTGACGATGTGGACTATTCCCCCATCGTGGACGGTGTGCTTCAGGTGACTTCCGACATTGAAAGGGAGATTGCTGAAATAGACCGAGGTGAGGTGGTCTCCATGTCCGAATTCAAAACCATGTTTGCCAAATGGCTCTGACCATCGAATTCAGCCGACGCAGTACCAACCAGTTGCAGAAGATTCTAACATTCTACGACGAGCGCAATGGTTCTGACACGTATAGTCGTCGACTATTGCACTGTCTTCTTGAAGAACTGCAACGGTTTTCACAGCAGCCTACGGCAAGTTGCCCTTCTACTCGTATTAATGTACGCTTTTTCTATTAGATGGGGTTTACTATTGTCTTTCGATATGGCCTCCGTAAACTAACAGTGCTGAGCATACGATTGTCAGCTCGCAAGCCACTGAAAATTTATCAGAAGCAACAATAATTCTTATTATCCTCTCGCCTCTACCGTCTCGGCTATCCTTTCGATGTTCATGCTGCGGGCACTGGCATTGAGGATGTACGTGTAGAGGCCGCACAATGTCTTTATAAACCCAATTAAGTGTTAAAAGACCCCAAATTATATTGAAACCTTGTCTCTGACAGAAATATTTTTCTTACCTTTGCACCGTTCTGTTGGCATTCGGTGCCCATTCAGCTTTGAAAGAGCACACGCCAAAAGGAGGAACAGACAAGAAGCAAAACCCAAAACCTAACAATTTATGAATCTTAAGAAACT
>ERZ842401.5756-NODE-5756-length-13548-cov-3.729563_pt1 | contig 13548 bp, 13 predicted proteins | sample MGYA00521270_ERZ842401 | MGnify/ENA primary metagenome ERZ842401 (study PRJEB31892, sample SAMEA3878208) | bioreactor metagenome | biome: Moose rumen | place: Sweden | collected 2011-10 | study: EMG produced TPA metagenomics assembly of the PRJEB12797 data set... | reverse complement strand
ACCCTTGGTAATACCCCAGGTCATGCAGAAGGTCGTGATACCATTGCAGAAATGGAAAATAGCAGCAAACATACCAAGAGCATAAAGAACAAATACAACTGGGTTAGCCAAGGTAGACTGTACCAGTGCATAGCTGATATGCTCACCCATGATTCCCTTGGTATAGATCCGAAGGTATCCCACATGCCAAATAAGGAATACTACCAGATACCATGCAGTCCATCTCTGAAGAGCGAACTTCCAGTTGCGGGAAAAACCATACTCCGTTGGATTGTTCTTTGCCTGCATAGCGATATATACACCATAAATAGCGTGGAACAAAATAGGAATGGCATAGAAGCAGATTTCAATGCCGAGGAAAATTGGTGGTGGAATAAGCTCCATCATAGCCAATCCCTGTAATATAGTTGGATAACGCATCCAACCAGACATAGATCACATGCTTGTCATCAAACGGAACCGGAATGCCCCACTTAAGGTCGCGGGTAATGGCGCGCTCGTTCAGACCGTCGCGAATCCATGCCTTGGTGATGTTGATTGCATTGTCTGCCCAGCGTCCTTCCTTGCTTGTTTTTTCCATCCATTCGTCAAGTTTTTTTGAGATTGAAGGAAGGTCTATGTACAAGTGCTTTGTCTCGCGAACTTCTGGCGTTGAGCCGCATGTATGGCACTTAGGTTCCTTGAGCTCAGTGGGATCAAGCAGAGAGCCGCATTCGTCGCACTGGTCGCCACGCGCTGACGTAGAGCCACATTTTGGACAGGTTCCGTCCACATAGCGGTCCGCAAGGAACATGTTGCAGTGCGGACAGAACAGCTGCTTGTTCGTGTGCTCCTTGATAAAGCCGTTTGCATCAAGCTCGTTAAAAAGCGTCTGCGTGATTTCGGTGCATTCTTCGTTTGATGTGCGTCCGAATTTGTCAAAATCAATATGGAACCAATCGTAGATGCGGGTGTGCTCCTTGTAATAAAAATCGCACAGTTCTCGCGGAGTTTTCTTTTCCTCCAGGGCGCGGGTTTCTGTCGCGGTGCCATATTCGTCGGTTCCGCAGATGTACAGCGTGTCGTAGCCACGGCTTCGACAGAAACGGGCAAACACATCGCCCGAAAGCATCTGAATTAAATTTCCCAGATGCGGAATATTGTTTACATAAGGTAATGCAGATGTGATAAGTCTTCTGTTCATAATAGAGTGATTATAATTTTTTTAGCACTATTGGTCAAACGAGCATAAAGAATTCATCAGTGCAAACGCATTATAAGCTGATATCTTAAAAATAGCTTCCAGTCGAAGATTTGTTTTGCAAAACCGCCGGCTAGCCGGCTTCACTCTGACTTTAGCAAAGGAGCTATTGAATTGTCGCTTTCGCGACAGCTAACGCGCTATTTTTTGCAATACTTCGCTTGCTTTATAAGTTTGCAATTATAATGCGCTTACTTTTGCTTCTATCTTCGCTTGTGCGGGTTGAATATTGTGAAATTGACGGTCTTTTCCATCTCCATTCCTGGGGCAAGCTCTATGTCCCAGTACAGGGTGCAGGCAAAGGTCATGGCGGCTGGAACAAGCTCGTCGCCGGTGTATTCGGGGCGGCGAAAGATGAGCGGCACAAAGGAAAGTCCGCAGGTTTCGTTAGGCTCAAATACGAAGGTTACGTTGTTGTCCGTGTCCGTAAGCCAAATTCCTTCCACGTCAGAAAGAACGCCGGTGTCGTTCAGCATATAGCTGGAGGATTTTGTGTCAATCTGCTGCTTCTGTGAGTCCGAAAGAATTTCCAGCCGGAAGGCGTTGAAGTCCTTCTCATTGAAATTCGTCTGAGCAAAGCTCGACTCAACGGCAAATTTCGCATTCAGAATCGAATCGCTCTCATTCTTAAGGATGTACTGCACCATCATTCCGTTTGAATTCGGAATGTATTTTTTTCTGAGTGAGATTTTCTGCTTGTTCTGATAGAGCGCCGTTGCCTCAAGGCAAATCTCGCGGTGCTGGTCGGAAAATTTCTGCTCAGAATACATGTATTTTGAGAAAATACCGTTTCCGACCGGCTTGTTCTCAAGATAGTCGTGGAATTCCTTGTCATCAAAGATGTGGTCAACAAAGAGGCCTCGGTCATAGTCGTCGTCAAAGCCCTCAAATTCCTTGGCGCGCGTAAGGTTGTCCGCAAAGTTTCCGAAATTCTGGAAGATGTCCAGCTCGCGTATTGCTCCTCCCGACTTTGAGACGACGGCAAAATAGCGCTGCATTCGGAAGATATAGGACTTCATGCCGTCTCCGAAGTAATCGAACGCCGTAAGGGATTCCGTGAACGGCTCGCATTCGCGCAGGATTTTTTCTGCTTCGGTGAGCTTTTTATATGCCTGCTGGCGGTACATTGACGTTACGAAAGCTCCCTGAGACGTGCAGATAAAGCCGTCTCCGCACTGGGCTTCCCATAGCTTTTCGCGGGCGGAATTCTTTCGTATCTTGTCGCCGTGGCTCTGCTGTATGAGCATACTCACGTAGAGCATCCTGCTGTACAGAACCTTTGTCTGCGGGTAAATCTGAAAAAAATCGTAGATTGTGAGCGGATAGCGCTTGTCGGTCTTTACCGCCTCGTAGGGCTTTATGCCCCATTGCGCAATTTCCGCCGCCATGCCGCTGTGGATGTATGCGGGAATGCGGCTTTCGCAGGCTTTGAGTGCCATGTTCGGTGTCTCAAGCGCAAAAGTTCCGTCGGCAATGCTTTTTGCGGCGCAGAGCTTTTCAAGCCAGCCGGACTTAAGCAGCTCCGCCAGCTCCTCATGGTTCATATGAACGTTCACGATTCTTGCCTCGTCCGGCGCAAAGAACTGCGGAGTGCGCGCTGACTTCTGCACTTTTTTTGCAATATCGCAGAGCCAATCCTCCGGCTCCCGCGATGCGTCCGGCTTAAGGCTTTGGTTCAGCGGCAGAATCGTAATCGCCTTGCTCTTGTCGCTCATGATGAGCGGAATGAATTTGAGCTTGTCTGCGGGAATAAGGCTTTCGTCCAAAAGCACATAGTCCATGCCGCAGGTTGAGAATGTCGTAATCAGCGAATAGTCCCAGATGCTTCCGCAGAGCGCTATGCCACGCGGCCTCTTACCGAATTTCAGGCGGATGTCTGCTGTAAGTTTTTCAATCTGCCCTGTCCTGTCTACCGGAAGCAAGAGCGGAAACGCCGGGTCATAGTAGCCGCCGCCTAACAGCTCCAGCTGCTTTCGTGTTATGAGCTGGCGTGCAATTTCTATGTACTCCGGATATTTTTTCTTGATGAATTCAATCTGAATGCCGTTCAGGGAGAACGCGCATTTTAAATTGGGATGCGCATATAAAAATTTCAGCAACGGCTGATACAGCGTCCTGTAATCCCTTTCAAGGATTGCGTTCTGCTGAGGCCCTAGACGAGAAGATCGTAAACTGAAACAAAGATTTATGCGGCTCATTACTTTTTGTATATCATTCTATAGCAAGACTTCCAGATTTTAAACCCTTTTTTTGGTGGCCAGGAGATTTTCTTATTCTGCTTTGCCTCGTCATCCGTAACAAGGCGTATGATTCCCCTCGGACACGATGGAATGCAGCGACCGCAGCCATTGCACAAGTTTGAGACTTGCGCGACAGTGCCGCTGATGCAGATTGCCTTTTGCGGGCAGGTTACGATGCAGTCTCCCAAGCCAAGGCACATGCCGGCGCTTGCGGCGGTCTCGGCATAAATTTCGTTTACCGTGCGGCAGCTTTGCCCCTTGAACGGCGCGAATTCCTTTTTATCCAGCTCAGGAACAGGATTCGGCAGGAACACGAATGCACGTGCCGTAACCGGCTTTGCGCTGGCGCGGTTCTCAAGCTTTTCAAATTTATGCTCAAAGCGGGAGAGCAGCACATGTTCGTTGCTTCCCGTCTGCTCAAGCACTGCCGGAACGAACACGCTTGCAAGAAAATACAGCAGCAGCGCTATAATCAGCAGGATAAGAATCAAAAGCAGGATTTTAAGAATCATTGCATACCTCCAGCATGAAGCCACGACACGTTTCCAACCGCAAGCAGCGTAACGATGACCGCGAGCGACACAAGCACAAGGCTCTTGCGGTTTCCATGCTCCTGAATGCTTCCCACAAGGTCAATCCGCTTTTTGATGGCGTATACGATTGGCACCAGCACGACAAACGAAATGAAGCTGCATACCGAAATAAGCATGACCTCGGACATGCGAAGGCTTTCACTCAGCGTGATGAGGATAATCAGGTATGAAAAACCGAATTCCGCAGTCACTTTTCCGGTCGTAATGCGCACGACGGTCTCAAACAGAACGGAGATTATGAGGTATACGAGCAGCGCGACCAACGGATAGAATTCAACGATGCTGAGCGGAATAAGAAGCTGCCTGATAATCAGCCACGTCAGAATCGTCGTAAAAAATATTGAAAAAAGAATTTTTGTAAGCGGAAGCGAGAGACGCTCCTTGTAGTCGCAGACGATGGTAGAGGAATTCAGCCCCGCGCCATACAGGACGACCGCGGAGGCAAAGAAAATGTAGTACATCGAAATAAACAGCATCAGTTTACCCCCGCTTTGTACATGATATGGAACTTGCGCTCAAACCACAGGTACGCCGCAAGCGTAAGCGATGTGAGCATAAGCGCCCCCGGAATGGTCGCAAGGAACGGCATTACGGAAACCTTGTCTGAATTGAACAGGACAAGCTCAAAATGACGACCGTATGCCGGAAGCGTGAGCGTACCGTAGCCGAACACGTCGCGCACCAGAGAGATGAGCAGCATGTACCCTGCGAACAGCAGCGTGGACGGAAGGTTTGCCCTTAGGTTCTCAGAAAGCGAGATGCCGCTTTCGTCCATAAGGAACACCGTCGTGAATGTGGAGATTGACGGCAAAAACAGGACGAAACTCATCTGAAGCGCAATCTCTGGCATCAGCAGGATAAGGAACTGCTTGAACAGCAGCGTGAAGTACACCACAAAGCAGAGCGTAAGAACGTCCAGGAGCTTATCAAGCTTTATTTTTTTCATGAGCGCGCGGAACAGAATGCCCAGCACCATGAGCAGACAAAGCTCAAGCGCGAACACGATGCCACATACCAGCCGTCCCGGAGAGACGATGACCATGGCGCAGGTTGCCGCCATATATACCGAAACTGCCTTTCTCGTCATTTTTTTGCCTCCGAGAGTTCTTCCGCAGTCTGAATGATGAGCGGAATTCGTGAAATCCAATACTGAATGCTTGAGTCGGAAGTTCCTTCGTCAAGAAGTGCGCGCACCCTGCCCCGCACGCTCGAATAGCCGACAAAGCGAGCTCCGCTATTCTTGTTATATATGAACACCGCCGGAATATGACCGTACATCGTTGCAGACCGGAGCAGCAGCACATAATTCTTCTCAACGGAATCGCTTGCGCGCATGTCAAACAACACCGCCGAGGAATCAAAGGTTGAATGCAGCGGAATGCGCTTTCCCACAATCCAAGAGCTCTCATCCTTTTCCTCCAGCACGGTCTCAATCGTTTTTTTCAGTCCGTTCGTCCACGGCTTTCGGGCAAGCAGCATCATTCCGAACAGAGACATAAAGAAAAACACGAGAATTCCGACAAAAATGCCGTATACACGCCAGAATTCCTTTCCTGAAATACCTTTTATTGCCATAGCCTATAACCTCTGCAGCGCTTCCTCGTTTTCCTTGCTGAGCGCGGCAATCTGCCGCCGTACTTTTCTGCGCTCCCGGTATTGCTCCGCCTGCTGAATAAGGACGGAAACGACGTTTGCAGAAAGCACCGTGAACACCATTCCCGCAGGAGACGTGCCGCAGCCCGCAATCAAAAAGAACAGAAGCCCCGCGATTCCCGCATATGCGATTTTTCCGCCGACCGTAATCGGCGTCATGCCGTACCAGCCAATCACAAAGAACGCACAGAATAGCGTTCCGCCGGTAAGGAACGCGAGCAGCAGGTCTCCCTGAAACGGAATTCCTGCATATATAAATGGAGAGACAAAGCGAACTAAAATGCCGTACGACAGCAGGAAAATTCCTGGCACGATAAGTTCAAAGAACGTGTCGCTGAAGAACAGCACGGACGCTACGATGTTCACGAAATTGTATCTGAACGCGGGAATTGCCGAATGGGAATCCCAAAAAAGCGACACATAGCCTTCCGGTACGGACACCTTGAATAAGGAGAACACCGTTCCGTTCAGGAATTCCGTGATTACGGAATCCGCAGGAACAAGCGGAACCGCACCGCTTTCAATCAGCTGGAGCGAGGGATTCCGCAACGCGAGCATGTCCATTGACACAAGGTACGGCGGAAAAATCCGCGCGCCCACAATCCACAGTACCACCACGGAAAAAATACTGGTGTTTATCCACGTGAACGCATATCCGCCGAAAAAACTGCCTGCAATCAGCATTACGCCGAACACTACAAGGAACACGGCGGCAAGCGGGCAGGATTCAGGAATCAGAAGCCCGGCTATAAGTCCTTGCAGCACGCTTACAAGGAGCGCGTTGTTGGAGGTAAGTTTCTGATGCGTAAAGATGAGCGTAAGAAGCTCTGCAAGCACGGAAGCCACCGTCGCGCACAGCACCACGGCGACCGCGTGATAGCTTTTTCCTAGGATAAGCAGCGCAACCTGCACCAAAAAAAATGAGAGCAGCTTGAGCGACATCGTAAGAAGCGACGGTGCTATATAGGTGTATGGACGGATAAGAAAGTTCCGTTTGATATTCTCACTGCTGAACATGAGCGACCTCCTCTGCAGGCTCCGTCCGTGCGGCATTGAGGAGCGAGTTCTTGTATTCCTGAATCTTCATGTTTATCGGAAGCCGAGACGGACAGACGGCATTGCACAGTCCGCATTCTATGCAGTAGCGCGCGCCTTCCATATAGTCTGCGGGCGCGGAAGCTCCGCCGGTAAGATGCCGGTACATTACGTCCGGGTACATATTGAGCGGACAGGCTGCCCGGCAGTTTCCGCAACGCAGGCATAGCGCCTGAGACTGCCACGGTGTCTTTCGTGACGAGTTGAACGTAATTGATTTTACATATTTTGTAACCGGAACGTTCAGCGTTCCGCTTGAAAAGCCTGTAACCATGCCGTTCACGATGACGGAATCCGGCGTGCGCACAAAGCCGCCGCACTGCTCCGCAACGGACTCAAACGTTGTTCCCAGGGATACCTTTATCAGTCCCGTTGCCGGAAGACAGTCTCCGTTTACCAGCACGTAGCGGTCAATGACCGGCATTCTGAAGCTTACCGAGCGGTATAGTTCAAGGATGGTGCTTGCGTCAATAAAAAGGTCATGCTTTGAGATATGCCGGAACAGGTCTTCCTTCGTATTCTTTTTTACGGCCGCGCAGATATGCGTTGAGAACGCTGACGGATACTGTTTTGGATTCGTTCTGAGTATAAAGCAGGGAACATTCAATGAACTGAACGCGTCCTCGTTCTTAAAGTCCTTTTCTGTAACAAGCACAATGCCCTGCGCGTCCATGACGTACGATGCAATTTTTATACCCTTTGCCACGTTTTCTGCAAACACGCTGGAAAGTATTGTATCTGTAAGCCGGGAAGGATCCTCGTCGGTAAGGCGGACAACCAGCAGCCTGAACTTATAGCCGCTTGCCCTTTCCAGCTGAGGAGCGAGCGGCTCCGGGCGGTCAGCGCGGAAGGTGTTCAGCAGTCCGTATTCCTCTATGTGGCGGATGAGCGCCTTTGGCGAAAAACTCTGGTAGTCGGCCTCCGGGATTTTCTTTCCAAGGAACGAGAAGCTGCCTCCGAGCGAAATACGCACCGTACGGTTAATCTTGCCGTCGGGCATGGTCTTAAGCTCCTCGCCCTCCACCGTTCCGGGAATCGGGGAATAAACGGCAAAAGAGCCGCTTTCCGCAATTTTTTGCCCCTCTTCTACGCGGTCGCCGCTTTTTACAATCGGCTCGCAGGTGTGCTTTCCGTCCTGGTTGAGGGAAACATACACCGTGCGCGGCACAAAGCCGTTCACGATTTTTTTATACGCGTCTTTTTTTACCGGGTGAATGTCAGGAAATCGCAGCATTACTTTTTCTCCTGAAGCTGAATGCGTGGTTTAGTAAAAAGCAGGTACAGCGCGCCGGGAATCAGCGCGCAGAATGCAAGCAGAATGAACGCAAGGACGGAAACGCTCTGGGTTCCACTTCCTGCGTATCCGGGCTTAACAAAGCCGCCCTGCTTTTTTAAAAGCGCTTCCAGTGCCGTAGGCGGAAGCGAATCTATATTCTGAATGGCATTAGCCTTGAATTGCTCATCAAAGACGATGGAATTTAACGAGGACGAGATTCTGCCGTTCTTTTCCTCATAGCGCGGAAAAACGACCATGTCGCCGGTCTTCGGCTCCTGCGGCACTCCGTCGTTGAGCGAGCGGTATGGGAACGTAACGGTGTTCCAGTTCCAGATGACGTAGTCGCTCAAATCCGGGAGCGTTTTTTTTGCCGCGTTTTTTGACGGAAGCTGCACGCTCGCGCCCCCCGCTCCCTCACCTGAAAATTCGATGTTTCTGAGTGAAAAAACTGCGCTCACCAGAATAAGGCTTGTAGCGGCAAAGCAGCCCAGCACGCAGTGCATGTTTTTGGGGGTAAGAGCGTTCACCATTGACGCAGGACGGATAAGCACCGGGCGGAAGAAAAAACGCTGCTCCGACAACTCTGAGGCGACAAAATAAATGTAGCTTGCAGAAAGCACCGCCAGCAGGAACGCCACGAACAGAGCCGCCGCCTTTATGCCGCTCAGGAATATGGTTATGACGCTCAGCAGCATGAGGACTGAGATGACCGTGTTCTTTTTTATTGAAGAGACTGCACCGTCGCGCTTCCAGAATTTTGTTGAAAGAAAAAAAGCCAGCAAAAAAAGGCACATTGCCGACGCAACGGAATAGAATGGCAAGCTGAGCGCAAAATATGCGCCCAAAGCCGTCGCGCACAGCATGAGGATACGGCGCTCCGCAAAATACACGAGCGCCGCCGCAAAGACGAGCGTTATGACAAAAGCCGCCCACGGATAGCTTGAACTTGCGTTCAGTCCGGCGGCAATGCCTGCTTCCGCAAGCTCGTGCACGGCGCGGTTCAGCTCGCCTTCAAGCCTGTCCGGAACGTAATATACAGAAAATGCGTGTTCACGGTCAAAAAAGTATCCGGCGCGCCGGTCAAGATAATTTCCTGCGGCACCGGCTGCAGAGAGCGAATATTCCGGCGATTCCTTGGGCAGCGCCAGCGGGAACGTCTGATTCTCAAGCGAAAGATAGGTGGTGACGCCGTTTTCCTCAAGCGTCCGTCGCAAAAGCGCCTTGTCGCTTTGAACCGGTACGTACAGCACGGAATAGCCGCTCCACAGCTTTGACGCGGGAATTACGCGGAACACGCGCAGCGCAAGGACGGAGAGAACGAGGATAAGGGATGGAATCGCGAATTGCCTAACGTACTTCATCATCTGGGTATCTTAGAAAAGTGAATATGCAAGACCTATGAAGAAGCCCAGAAGACAGCCAATCGTTACTTCCATGGGAGTATGACCGTTCACTTCCTTTATTACTTCATAGTCCGTTATGTCGTGTTCTTTTAAACTACGTCCGATTTCGTTTATTTTTCTTGCCTGAATTCCGCTTGACCTGCGCACGCCCACCGCATCGCGAATCGTGACCATAAAAAAGCAGAGCGCAAGGATAAAAATGTCGGAATCAAGACCGTTCCTGAATGCGATTGTCGTTGCCAGCGAGGAAACCAGCGCGGAATGGCTGGACGGAAGCCCGCCCGTCTTCCAGATAAGGCTTTCCATCAATTCCGTAAGGCTGTGGATTCGTCCGTACAGAACGCTCAGCACCGTCTTTATGAACTGTGCGCAGAACCAACTGGAAAGGCACGCCAAAAGAACGGGATTGAACAGAAGAGATTTTAATTGTTCGCCGACAGCAGTAAACATATCCCTTATTCTATCATTGCGGTTCTTTTTTTACTAGAGGGCATATTGTGAAATGTGTTCTTTTGTTATATACTTTTTACTATAAATGAGAGGTAAAACGACGACTTATGATACGAACCAAATATATCCGACCGTTCATTCTTTCTGCAATGGCGGCACTGCTTTTTTCCTGTGCGACGGCTCCAAAAACGCCCTCGGCATCTGGCGAAGATGATTCCGTCATCGACATAGACGCAGAGGAAATCCCGGAGGGAAAAATCCGCCGAGAGCCAAAGCCGATTGCCGTTCACGCTACAGAAAATCAGCTTGAGCAGGAATTCAAGGACAAACTCAAAAAAGTGGACTTGAAGGTAACCTCTGTTCCTAAGATGACCTCCGTAGAAAAAGCATTTTATGGAAAATACATCGTTACTGCCACCGATGACGCGGGTGCGGTTTCTGGTCTGGACATAACCGTAACCTGGCCGGTTGGACGAGCGAAGGGTGCTATAACCTACTCGACCGCGCAGCTTAAGACCGACGCTCAGGGAAACGCCGTCTTTGAGCCTGCCGTGCCGAAGTTCGCCGTAAAGGACAAGGTAACGTTCTACCCTACGCCGGTAACGTCATCAGCATCCGTCGTTCAGGCTTCCTACGCGCTTTCCGTAACAGCGCCGTACGAGGTAAAGTCAAACCTGATCAACTATCCGGGCGGCGTTCTGTATGCCTATGACTTCAACGAGAACGGGAATCCCACTGGCAACAGTTTTGCCCTGCTTCAGGCGCTCCGCAATTCCAACGTGAATGTAGGAAACTCGCCTGTAAGCGACACCTCGTATTTTGAAAAGCCGGTGACCGACCTGTACAAGGCAACCTATGACATCGTGGGCAAGGCGTACAACTTCATGGTCGTAGCGGCCTTCCGCTATGCTTCTCCTGCGCAGGAATCTGATTCCGGCGCGACCGTCTTTCTTAAGGCGGAAATAACCTGCGTTAATATGGCTGACGGCTCCGTTCTTTTAAAGAAAACGATTACCGGCTCAGCGACAGATAAAAACAAATGGAATGCCGAGCAGAAATGCCGCAAGCAGCTTGCCGAACAGGTTGCTGACGCCATAATCTACGGCATGTAAGGAACTATTCATGATTTACACAGATACAAGAGATTCAAGCGTAAAGGCTGACTTCAGAACTGCCGTAATGAGCGGCATGAATCCTGCTACCGGCGGACTGTACATTCCGGTTTCGTTCCCGAAACTGGATTCTTCGCTTATACATAAAAATCCGGAGCCATCGTTCCGCGAGATTGCCTTTAACATGGCAAAGCCCTATGCCGAAGGCGAAATTCCTGACGATGACCTTATGGAAATCATTCAGGATGCATATCCGTTCACGCCAAAAGTTGTTCCGGTTGACAGCATTTCCTACGTGCTTGAGCTGTTCCACGGTCCTACATGCGCGTTCAAGGATTTTGGTGCTCGCTTCATGGCTCGCGTCATGTCGTATTTTAACAAGAGTGAGAACGGAACGCTTCATATTTTGGTTGCAACGTCGGGCGACACAGGAAGTGCCGTTGGAAGCGCGTTCCACAATGTTCCGGGACTGGATGTTACCATTCTGTACCCAGAGGGAAAAATCTCCAAGATTCAGGAAAAGCAGCTCTCAACATTCACCGGAAACGTACGCGCTCTCAAGGTAAAGGGAACCTTTGACGACTGCCAGAAACTGGTAAAAACCGCATTCACCGACGCGGAGCTTCGCAAGGAATTCCGTCTTTCTTCCGCAAATTCAATCAACATTTCCCGCCTGCTGCCGCAGAGCTTCTATTATATGTACTCTGCTCTGGCTGTGCGTAACCGTGCTCCGCTTGACAGCAAGCTTGAGAATCCTGCGATTATCGTAACGGTTCCGTCCGGCAACTTCGGAAACCTCACTTCTGGACTTATTGCCCGCGAGATGGGCGCTCCAATTGAAGGATTTGTTGCCGCAACCAATTCCAACAACACCATTCCGGATTGGATTGCCACAGGAGACTACAACGCTCGTCCTTCCGTAGAGACGTACGCAAATGCTATGGATGTTGGCGCGCCAAGCAACTACGAGCGAATCAAGGCGATGTATACGCTTGAGCAGGTGCGCTCGCTCTTTGCTTCCTACTGGCTTGACAACGAAGGCATCAAGAAAGCCATTACGGACTGCAACTCAAAGAACGGCTATGTCATAGACCCGCACGGAGCCATTGCTTGGAAGGCGTGGGATGACATAAGAAGCGGAGCCCTTGCTGCCCTTGCGAACGGAACTAAGAATGACTACAAGAAACCAGGTCTCACCCCGAATCTTCCGGCGTGGGCGGATAAAGTCATCAGCAAGAATGCAGTAGGAATCCTTTTGGAAACCGCGCATCCTGCAAAATTCGGCTCAACAGTTTATGATGCCATCGGACGCGAACCGCCGGTACCGGAGTCCTTGCAGAAGGTGATGTCGCTTCCTGACATGGCTATTCCTATGGAAAACGACTATGCGCAGTTTAAGGAATGGCTTAAGGCAAACCTTGCAAAATGAACCTGAATAAGGAGCGTAACGTATGAAAGACAAACGCTTTTTAGCAACGTTCTCTGCCCTCGTACTGCTTTCCGGCGCGACGCTGTTCGCACAGGAAGCGGCAGGAAATTCTGGCAACGGCTCAAACTCAATCAATCTTGAGCTGTATGCCGGGTACGGTGTGGCCACCTCGAACACATTCGTTGCGGGAGTGGCAGAGACAATCGGCGGTATTTTTGACGCAATCTCGGATTCCATGCAAAAAAAAGTGTCGGACGGTGAAGACGGCGCAACAAAGACGAAGACGCTGAAATTTCATGATTCCGGTGCGTTCATATTAGGTCTGAACTATCACTTTAACAAGGTTCTGTACGCAGGTGCGTTGGGAACTTTTGAATATTTTGAGATTTCTGGCGGAGATGACTGGAGCGCTTTTTCTGTACTTGCGAATTTGGGCGTAAACTACGGCTGGAAGTACGTTAAGTTCTATCACGAGCTTGGAGCTGGTATGTGCGGCTTCATTACGTCAGAACGGAACATCTATCTTCCCGCAATGAACCTTACGTGGCTTGGTCTTAAGGTGCAGCCCGCGCCCCATTTTTGGCTCTATGCGGAATCGAGTGTAGGTCCAAAAGGTCTGCTTACCGCCGGCTTGCGGTGGAAATTCTAATGCAAGAATGCTATACTAAGCGCATGAAGAAACTGCATGCGCTTTTTTTTATCGTTTTTTTTACCGCCCCGCTTTTTTCACAGGAAGCCCTCAAATCTATTGAAGAAGAATACTACGACTTTCTTTCTTTGACGGGAATCGTTGCGCGCCCCACCCTTGGCTACAGAACCTTAAGCGATTCGGAATGGAAATTTACAGAAGAAGAAATCCCTGTCCTTGACGATGATGGAAACGCCGTGCTTGGCGACGACGGCACACCCCTCACCCAGACGGTAAGCCCGGCTCATCCGTGGCAGAGCAACAACCTTGGCACAAAGCGCTCTCTATGGCAGAAAAAAAATCCGGGCGCAAATTGGTTCGCGCGCAGGCTGAATGAGAACGTCCGCCTGAAAATCTACGGCCCCGAAT
>ERZ842401.5755-NODE-5755-length-13549-cov-4.285386_pt1 | contig 13549 bp, 8 predicted proteins | sample MGYA00521270_ERZ842401 | MGnify/ENA primary metagenome ERZ842401 (study PRJEB31892, sample SAMEA3878208) | bioreactor metagenome | biome: Moose rumen | place: Sweden | collected 2011-10 | study: EMG produced TPA metagenomics assembly of the PRJEB12797 data set... | reverse complement strand
GTGTGCTCTTCCGATCTCCGTGGCGGACATGCTCTCCGGCGAGGGGCACGACCTCACCGTCGGTTGCGGCGTGCGACTGCATGGCGGCCACGGACGATTGGCAGAGAAGAACCCGAAGCACTCCTTCCGTCTGGTCTTTAAAGAGGAATATGGCCCCAAAACGCTGCACTATCCGCTCTTTGGTGAAGGCGAGCCAGCCCAATTCGACCAGCTGGTGCTGCGTTGCCACTTTGGCAATGCCTGGCAGCATTGGGCCGAGGGCAACCGCCAGAATGCCCAGTACACACGTGACGTATGGGCCCGCCGCATGCAGCGCAAGCTGGGTCGCACCAGTGTGGATGCCCTTTACGTGCACCTATTCCTGAATGGCATGTATTGGGGCTTGTACAACATTGCTGAACGCGTAGACGACCAGTATGGTAAGGACCATCTGGGCGGCAAGAAAAGCGACATCGACGTCATAAAGATTGAAGAAGACGGCGGCAACCATATTGAGGCCAGCGAGGGCAACCTTGATGCCTGGCAGCTGATGACCGAAGTAGCCGCCCAGGCTGCCAGCAATCCCGACAGCTATGAGCAACTGCAAGACTCGCTGCTCGACATTGATGCCTTTATCGACTACATGCTTATCAACCAATATGGCGGCAACACCGACTGGGACCACCATAACTGGTATGCCATTCGCCGTCGGGGCACCGACAGCCAGGGCTTCCGCTTCCTTTGCTGGGACAGCGAAATCATTCTGGAAAACGTGAATGAGAATGTGCTTGCCAAGGACAATGGCCAGCAGTCACCCACAGGCATTTTCCACAGCCTGCTACAGAATGAGGATTTTGCCCGACGCTATCTGAAGCGAGCCAAGGAACTGCTGGCTGACGACGGGCCGCTGGGTCATCAAAGCGTCGTACAGCTTTGGGACAGTCTCTACAATACAATCTCTATGGCTCTCTACGACGAAGCTGCTCGTTGGGGCGACTATCGTCGCGACGTGCATCGCTGGCAAAGTGCCGGCCAGCTCTACACCGTTGACCAGCACTACATGGCTGAGCGCCAGCGCCTGCTGAACAACTATTTCCCTGTCCGCTCCGAGCGTGTGCTTAACAGTATCGTGGCCTACGTAGGCATTGACGACTTTGAGATGCCTGACGACTGGGAGCGCCTGACGGCCTCCATGTTCCACGAATGGGATGGTGCCGGGGCTGATGCTCAGCCCATTGACAAGGTGGTCAACGTAGACTGGAACCTTGGGAAGATGATGGGTGGCGGTAGTGCCATTGCCGGCTTCGTCAATGTAGACCACAACCAGTTTGCCGACCTCACGGCCTATGACCGCTTGGTGATTCGGGGTTCGGGCAACGGCCTGCGCATCTTGGCTAACCGCCTTGTGCCTCATGGCTCGTGGAAACAGATTGTTGTAAATATGAATGAGAGCGATCCCTATTGGGATGCCAGCATGCAGGCCATCGTGCTGCCTCTGGCTGAGTTGAGCACTATGCCCGACACCGATGGCAAGTCTCGTGTGGATGGCTTTGTGCATCTTAACGCCCTGAAGGTAGACTGGAGCAGCACGCTGAGAGTCGATGGTCTCTATCTGGTGCCGACGGAGGAGTCGTCGCACATTGCAACTGTAGGCAGTTCCTGCACCGATGGCCAGTACTATAGCCTTAGCGGTCAGCTGGTACGCCAACCCCGTTCTGGTCTTTACATCAGGAATGGAAAGAAGGTATATGTGAGATAGTAGTCTTTGCAACCCCCTAAATTATAATATGGTATGAAAAAGTTTCTGTGTTCTGTCATGATGTTGTGCCTGGCTGCCATAGTTACGGCACAGCCTGAGGTCGGCATCCCGTCGTCGACCAAGTGCAATGCCGACGGTACGGTGACCTTCACCTACAAGAACGACCAGGCCAAGGAGGTGCTGGTCGACGTGCAGTTTGCTGGCCGTAAGCCGATGCAGCGCGATGCGGCCACGGGTCTTTGGACGGCTACGCTGGGGCCTGCCGCCCCCGACATGTACCCTTATTGCTTCATCGTGGATGGTGTGAGCGTGATGGATCCTGAAAACCCGCAGTATTTTCCTAACGAAGGCTTTAAGAACAGCCTGCTCGAAATTCCTGGTGACGGTACGTTGCCTCACGACATCCGCAGCGATGTAGCCCATGGCCGTATGGAGTATATTCACTACTACTCCAAGAGCCTCGGAGCCACCAACAACGCCGTGGTCTATCTGCCACCCAGCTATATGATGGACCAGCAGAAAAAGTACCCTGTATTTTACCTTATCAGCGGAACCACCGACACGGAAGAGGTCTACTACAAGGTGGGGCGCGTCAACTATATTCTCGACAACCTCATCGCCCAGAAGCAGGCCAAAGAGATGATTGTGGTGTTGCCCTACGGCAACCCGATGAAGCTGAAACGGCAGGACAAGATGCTGCCCGGCGCGTCGACGAAAGAGCGTGCGGAGAGCATGGCAGCCAACATGCGCTTTGGAGCTGATGTTTTCAGCCAGGATCTGCTTAACGACCTGATGCCCTATGTGGAGGCCAACTACCGTACGGTGAACAACCGCGACAACCGGGCCATCGGCGGATTTTCGCGAGGTGGCAATCAGGCTCTGTTCAATGGTCTGTCGAACCTCGACAAGTTCAGCTATCTGTGCAGCTACAGCTCCTTTACATCGACCGACATTCCCAATGTCTACGATAATGCCGTCGAAACTAACAAGAAGATTCACCTGTTCTGGCTGGGTGTGGGCACCGACGACTTCCTCTATGGCAATGCCCGCGACTACATGCAGTTTCTTGACGACAAGGGCATTCACAGCGTGAAAGAGTTTACCACCGACAAGTTCGGTCATACGTGGATGAATGCTAAATACTTCCTTTGGAAGACGCTGCCCCTGCTGTTTAACAAGAAGGCTGCCGATACTGCTATGAAGAATGCACAGCCAGTTCCCGCTGCCACGGGTCAGGAGCAACAGTTTACGCCAGGCGTCATGGCTCGCCTCTTCCCGCGACCCATCATTTCGCCCGACTATGGCGAGCAGGGTATCACGTTCCGCTTCAAGGCTCCTGATGCCAAGCTGGTGGAGCTGGAGGCCGACATCCTGCCCGAGAACATTGCCATGCAACGTGACAGCGATGGCGTGTGGAGCACCACCCTCAGTGATTATCTCTTCGATACCTACCGCTACTGTTTCGTGGTTGATGGCACGTGTGTGGCCGATCCGAGTAATATGTATATCTCTCCAGCCCGTGGTTTCAAATACAGCGTGGCCGACAATCCTGCCTCGCCCTTCAACTTTGCTTCACAAGGCGATATACAGCATGGGCACACGGGCTACGACCTGGAGCAGCAGGAGGCATGGTACATGTCGCCCATGTCCCGTCAGGGCATGACTTTCCCAAAGTTCATTCAGTTGGTTCCCGGACAAGGCGACACGATGGAGAGCTGGTTCAAGGTGGGCGGTGCCGATGCCATTGCCGACCGTCTGCTGGCCGACGGCAAGACGAAGCCCTGCATCATCACCACTAGCGCCCTCAGCTTCATGCAGCAAAGCGGAATGCCGCAGATGCCAGGTTTCGAGCCGAAGGTGCTGCGGGCTGACGACTATCCTACGTGGACGCAGCGGCGTGCCGCACTGATTAAGCTGCTCATCGACCTGGGCAAAGAGCCTAATCCCACCTTCCCCATGATGATGGGAGGTGGTTTTGGCGAGTAAATCCTGTTTATGTAAAATAATCTAGACGATGAAAAAACTATTCCTTTTACTGCCGTTGCTGGCCCTCTTGGGTTGCACTTCCCAAGAGAAAAAAGCAGAGTGTCCTGTGGTGACCGTTGAGGGCGGTCAGGTTCAAGGCGTTGCTGCCGAGAATCCTGGTGTATTCGTTTTTCGCGGCATTCCCTATGCCGCACCTCCTATTGGCGACCTGCGCTGGCAGGAGCCGCAGCCCGTGGTGGCTTGGGAGGGCGTGCGTCTGTGCGATAAGTTTGGCCATCCCGGCTATCAGGCTTCCCATCTGCCTGGTGGCTATGCCACGGAGTGGGGCTATGGCGACGAGGCTCCTTATAGTGAGGACTGTCTCTACCTGAACGTGTGGACGAAGGCGCCCGCACAGACCGACAAGAAACTGCCCGTGGCCCTGTGGATTCACGGCGGCGGCTACTTCGAGGGCTGGGGCACAGAGCCAGAGTTCGACGGCCAGGAATGGGCATCGAAGGATGTAGTGCTTGTCACCATCAACTACCGTCTGGGTATCTTTGGCTTTATGACCTATCCCGAGTTGTCGGCAGAGAGCCCCAACCACGTCAGCGGCAACTATGGTATTCTCGACCAGATTCAGTCGCTGAAGTGGGTGAAGGAAAACATTGCCCAGTTTGGCGGAGATCCCAACAACGTGACCATCTTCGGACAGAGTGCCGGTGCAGGCAGCGTGCGCACGCTGTGCGAGAGTCCGCTGGCCCGTGGCCTGTTCCACAAGGCTGTCATTATGAGTGGCGGTGGCATCAGTATTCCAGCCAAGGAGGGTGAGGAGGCCAAGCCCGCTACGCCGATGAACAAGTTCTTCAGCTATATGCCCACACTGCAGGAGTCGGAGGCTGAAACGAAGACCGTAATGGACTGGGCTGGCATGACCGACCTGAAGCAGCTGCGTGCAGCCTCTTCCGAAATCATGTACACCGTAGGACGTCTGTATAATATGGTGAACAAGAGCGATCTCTTCCTGATGCAGCGCCCCATTATTGATGGCTATGTATCGCTGAAGAGCTTCGACGAAGGTACACGCCAGGGGACCATTGCCGACGTGCCCTACATGATTGGCTATACACTGAATGATATGGGTAATATGTCGCCTGGCATCGCCGAGTTCTGCAAGGTGCGTCAGGAACAGGGCGGTAAGGCCTGGGCCTACGAGTTCGCTCGTCCGCTGCCCGATGATGGCTCACATCCTGAGGTGACGGCCCGCCTGAAGGGAGCCTTCCATAGCAGTGACCTATGGTTTGTGTTCAAGAGCCTGAAGCACTGCTGGCGCCCCTGGACGCAGGGAGACTGGGACTTGTCGGAGAAGATGCTGACAGCCTGGACCAACTTCGCCAAGTATAGCGATCCCAACGGAGCCCCAAATGGCAAGGGACTGGGCTGGGAGCCATGTACTGCCGAGAAGCCACAGTTCATGTTGTTCAAGCTCGATGCCAACGATGCCGAAGCATCGGAAATGGGCGAGCCTATTCTTCCTGAATAAAACCATAGCATAGACATGAGAAAGCTATTACTGTTTCTCTGCATGGTGATGACAATGCTTGCACAAGGTCAGCCCCGTAATCTCTTTGTGGAGCTGGGCTACGATGCTTCCGCTGTTGAGGCGAAGGTGAAGGAGGTTTTCGACGATGTGTTTCGCGGCCCCAATAAAGTCTACTTTGAGGTGGGCGACACGCTGGGCTACATCTCCGACGTGAAGAATCACGACGTGCGCACCGAGGGCATGTCCTATGGCATGATGATTGCCGTGCAGCTGGACAAGAAGGACATCTTCGATCGCCTGTGGCGCTGGAGTCGTAAGTTTATGCAGCACCAAAGTGGGTCGCGCGAGGGCTACTTCGCCTGGAGCTGCCAGACCGACGGCACCCATAATGCTGAGGGTGCCGCCAGCGACGGAGAGCTCTATTATATCACGGCTCTTATCTTTGCCTCCAATCGCTGGGGCAATGATACTGGCATCAACTATAAGGCTGAGGCGCAACGCATCCTGCGCTGCACCATGCCCCGCGAGTACACGTCCGAGCCACGTCCAGGCTTCGGCTCCTTTGGGCAACAGCCACAGGGCCCACAGCAAATGTACCTCATCGACCCCGATACGCATCTCATCACCTTCACCCCCGATGGTTTCGGACAGCGTATGACAGACCCTAGCTATCATATTCCCGCTTTCTACGAGGTGTGGGCTCGCTGGGCCGATGATGGTTGCTCTGACCTGTGGCTCGACTGCGCCGCGAAAAGCCGCGAGTTCCTGCATAAGGCCATTGACGAGAAGACGGGACTGAATCCCGACATGTGCGGTTACGACGGGCAGGTGATGCAGTTTGGTGGTCGTAGGTTCGGTGGTGCCAACTTCCGTTATGATTCGTGGCGCGTGCCGATGAACATCACGCTCGATTATGAGTGGAGCGATGCAGACAGGGAGTGGCAGCAGCAATATGGGGAACGCATCCAGAACTTTTTCTACTCGAAGGGCATCAACGATTATGTCGATCAGTATCGTGTAGATGGCAGCCTGCCCAGTGAAGACGAAATACTGCCCGCTGGCGGCAGTGGCAAAGTGCTGCGCCACAGTATAGGGCTTGTCAGCACATTGGCAGCTGCTTCTATCCTCTGCAGCCACGACAAGCGCAGAGAATTTGTCGATGCATTGTGGAATGCGAAGCATGAGCCGTTTGCCGATGGCTATTTTGATGCCTACTACGATGGACTGCTTCGCCTTTTCGCTTTTATGCACCTTAGCGGACAATATCGTATCATTGAACCGGCTTTCAGTTTGTGAAAAATGCTCATTGCATGTCGTAGACTACCTGCATGAGGCGCTTGCCCAGTTCGTCGGCCTCGGCCATGGTGGCCGCTTCGCTGTAGACACGGATGATGGGCTCGGTATTCGACTTGCGCAGGTGCACCCAGCGGGTGGGGAAATCGATTTTCACACCGTCAATGTCGTTGACCACGGCCTCGGGGTCTTGGGCGAACATCTCCTTCACTTTTACAAGGATGGCATCGACATCGGTATCGGGAGTCAGGTCGATACGGTTCTTGGCTATTTGATAGCTGGGGAAGGTGCGGCGCAGCTCGCTGGCAGTGCAGCCTTTCTCGGCAAGGCTTGACAGGAAGAGAACAATGCCCACAAGGGCATCGCGGCCATAGTGGCTTTCGGGATAGATGACGCCGCCATTGCCTTCGCCGCCGATGATGGCTCCCACCTCCTTCATTTTGGTGGTAACGTTGACCTCGCCCACAGCAGCTGCTGCATAGTGGCCACCATGGTGCTCGGTGACATCGCGCAGGGCACGAGTCGAGGAGAGGTTGGAAACGGTGTTGCCCTTGTTGTGGGCCAGCACATAGTCGGCCACGCTGACCAGCGTGTATTCCTCGCCGAACATGGTGCCGTCTTCGCAGATAAAGGCCAGACGATCAACGTCGGGATCGACAACGATGCCTAGGTCGAAACCGCCTTGACGCATCTTGTCCATAATACCTTGCAGGTTTTTCTCCAGTGGTTCAGGATTATGGGCGAAGTGGCCGTTGCACTCGCTGTTCAACACTTCGTAGTCAGCACCTAGAGCCTGGAATAGTTGGGGGAGGATGACGCCACCCACACTGTTGATGGTGTCGGCGCAGATGCGGAAGCGACGCTTGCGGATGGCCTCGATATTAGCCAGCCGTAATTGCAGCACGCTGTCTACGTGACGCTGGTTCATGGTGTCGTCGGTCACGACATGCCCCAGCTGTTCCACGGGGGCGTAATCGAAGTCTTCTGTTTCAGCGATGCGCAGCACCTCGGCACCGTCAGCAGCTGTGAGAAACTCGCCCTCGTTATTAAGCAACTTCAGCGCATTCCACTGGGTGGGATTGTGCGAGGCCGTGATAATGATGCCGCCAGCAGCCTCGTGCCATCGCACGGCCAGCTCGGTAGTGGGCGTGGTAGCCAAGCCTATATCGATGACTTCGTAGCCCATACCCACAAGGGTGCCGCAGACAACGTCGCGCACCATGGGGCCACTGATACGGCCATCGCGGCCCACAACGATTCGCTTCTCTGTCCGCTGTCGGGAGATGAAGGTGGCGTATGCTGTAGTGAATTTTACTATATCAAGAGGATTCAGGGTGTTGCCGGTACGGCCGCCAATAGTGCCGCGAATGCCGGAAATACTTTTAATGAGTGTCATAAATCAGTCTTACGTTGGAAACTTATTTCGTAATAATAGGGATAGACGTAGTAGGAGGCATTGCTGTGGCCCTGGGTATGAGGCACGATGAGGCGTACCTTGGCAATATGGTCACTGGCAGTGCGCGGACGCCCCATATTCAGATAGGCCAGGGGCACGAGCAGCCCTTGCGGCACAGATTCACCATAGCTGGAGCTGTACCACGCACCGCTAGTGAACGAAGCAGTAAAGGTGTTGCCCTGGCGCTTGACGTTCATCACGTCAACGTCGTAGGGGTTGACATCGTTATAGAAGACCACGGTATCGAGCAGGCACATCTCCAGAAAGCGCACCAGCAAGTCGCTGTTTTCGCCGTCTTGCAGGGGTGTGCCGCAGCCCTTGTGTACAATTTGCATGTACACGCCAGTGTTGTCCATATAGACGAACTCTCGCTTGGCAACGTCGGTAACGTCGCCATTGGCATGGAACTGGCTTTCGCTGATGACGGTAAAGCTGGAGTCAGCGATAAACTGTCGGATGGCTTTGCGTTCCTTGTCCTTTTTGTCGCCGTAAGTCTCATAGTCGTTGCATGAGTATAGAGAGCCCAAGCAAAAGACGGCAAGAAGTGCTATTATCACTCTATTCATTCTGTTCTTTATTATATTCAGATGGTATTGAAATCTATTCCTGTCAACGAGAGAATCTCTTCGGCAGTCTTTCCCGCTGCTTTCATCTTTCGGGCTATTTTTCAACAAAGTGGAGACGAAACCCGCCAGCACATCGAAGTTCGCCTTATCGCGCAAAAGGCGCTTCAAAGCCCAGTCAAAACTGATGTATGTCTTGTCTCTCATCTGCTCTTATCGTTTATTTGCTGCAAAATTACGTCATTTCAGCGACATTGCCAAAGAAAGTTAGACTTTTTAACACCCCATTATCGTGCTTCAGAAGAAATAATCTATAGTCCTTTTGTATATCACGCGCGTAAGGAAAAGGCACTCCCCGCACTACTTCAGTTTATCGGCAAAGGCGAGAATGGCCTGCTGGGTAATCCTTACGGCTTCACTAAGGGGACAGTAGAGACGACCGCCAGAGGCGTTGAGGTGGCCACCGCCGTTAAAAAAGCGAGCAGCCATCTCGTTACAGGGGAACTGGTCGACCGAGCGGAGGCTGACCCAGATGAGATTGTCCTTCTCCGTGTCCTCACGGAGCGAGATGCTCAGCTTGTGGCCTTTTATCTGCAGCGGCATGTTCACCAGTCCCTCGGCATCGCCCTTCACGAAATGAAAGCGGCGCATGTCGTCGCGAGTAATGGTGAAGTAGCTGGCATGGCGCTGAGCATCTACCACCAGACGCTGGAACATGACAAAGCCTGTCAGGCGCAGGCGGTTTTCGGAGAAGTTGTGATAGACGTTGCGGTAGATTTTGTCTTTATTGATGTGCTTGGTGAGCAACTGCGATATGATGAAGAAGATGTCGGGATTACTGCTGTTGTAGGTGAAGCCTCCAGTGTCGGTCATCATGCCGCAGTAGAGGGGGATGGCAAAATGCTTCGTAAGCAAGTCGAAGCATTCTAGCTGCCACACCAACCGGAACACCAGCTCGCAGGTGCTGCTTGCATCGGGATGGGATATGATGAGGGCGGCATCGACACTGGGGTCCAGATGGTGGTCGATGAGCACTTTCCGTGCCGGCGATTGGCAGAGCTGCTGCTCCATGTCGGCCGTGCGCGAGGGCGTATTGAAGTCGAGGCAGAAGATGAGGTCGGCATGCTGCAATGTCCAGTCGCAACCCTCACGGTGCTTGTCATAGCGAATTATCTTGTCGCTGTTGGGCAGCCACTGCAAGTAGTCGGGATACTGGTCGGGAACGATAATCTGCGGCACTTTGCCATAGACCGTTTTCAGCACTTCGCTCCATGCCAAACAGGAGCCTAGGGCGTCGCCATCGGGATTCTGGTGGCAGCACAGCACGATGGTGTCGCTCTCTTTAATCAAGGTTGTCAGCAGCTGTTGCTGCTCGTCGGTGATGATATTTTTCAGCATAATGGCTGCAAAGGTACGAAAGAGTTAAGAGTTAAGAGTTAAGAGTTAAGAGTTTTTACCGCAGCCTTAATTATTTTTAACCCTCTTCTTTCCTCTTCATCATTGTGCGCCACTTGCGATAGCCGAAGATGGCAATTACCACGTAGAGTGCGTAAAGGCCGGCCTTGAAGGGAATGTCCTTGTAGGCATAGAGCACGCAGGTCACCACGTCGACGGCAATCCAGATGAACCATTGCTCCAGATACTTGTGTGCCAGGGCCCAGATGCCCACAATGCTCAAGGCAGTGGTGAAACTGTCAGCCAGTGGCACTGTACTGTTGGTGAAGGCAACAAGTAGCCAGTAGATGATGGCCCATACCGCCACGATGATGGCTAGCCATGGCATTACCAAATGCGGGGGGAAATGGCTGATGGAGAGCCGCCCCTTGTTCTCTTCCTGGGGAAGGGGCGTCCTCACCCACCGCCAGTAGCCATAGACGGTCATCGTCAAGTAGTAGAATTCCATGGCGCAGTCGGCATAGAGTCCTTTCTGATAGTAGAGTACGATGCCCAGGGCCTGCATCAGGAAACCCACTGCCCATAGCCAGAGGCTGGCACGATATTCCAGCCAGATGTAGAGCAGCCCGAGCACGGTGGTGACCATGTCGAGCCAATGGGCAGATAAAACCTCTATCATATTGTCCTAATCATTATGAGTCCGTGCAAGTCCGTGGCTAGAACCTGAGCGTTATGCTGCCCATCACCGTGCGTCCGGCCATGGGGATGAAACCAATCTGATAGTAGCGGTTCTCGTTGGGATGGCCGTAGTCGTCAAGGATACTGCTGTAGACCCAGCCGCTGGTGGCCACATGGGCATCGAAGACGTTGCCGACGTTCACGCCTACGATGGCTTCGCGAATGCAGAGCTTGGGCAACGGAAGCGTATAGCTGAGATGTAGGTCGGAGAGGCTGTAGCCGGGCAGCGAGCGGTCTTCATTCTCGGTGTTGTCCAGATACTGGCGGCTGACGTAGCCCGTGTGCCAAGTGGCTTTCAGTCCTTTCCAGTGGAAGTCGATGAAGCCGTTCAGAATAGCCGACGGCGAGAAGGCCAGCGTGGCATCGTCATAGTGGATGGCGCGGAAGCTGTCGTCCCAGTCTACGGAGGCCATTTCCGTAAAGTCTTTCAGCTTGTTCTGGCTCAGGGCGGCGTTGCCTTCCAGCGTCAGTAGAGGCAGCACGTTCCAGGCAGCGGTCAGCTCTACGCCCATACGATAGCTGTCCTTGATGTTTGTGGTCAGCGGCTCGCCAATTTCGCTCAGCTCGCCCGTCTGCACAAACTGGTCGGTGTAGTCCATATAATATACGTTCGCGCCAGCGCGGAACGTGCGGCTGCTGTAGCTATAGCCTGCCTCGTAGTCGATGAGGCTCTCGGCCTTTGGGAAGGGGTATTTGTAGTTGTCGGTGAAGTTGTCGCGCTGCGGCTCGCGGTGGCTGACGGCTACCGAGGCGTAGGCGTGGTGCGGGCCGGTGGTCCAGCTGAGGCCAGCCTTCGGGTTCAGGAAGTCATAGTTCTGGTCGATGTCCAGCAGCTGGTTGGCCCAGCGTCCGTTGTCCGAATAGAACTTGTCGTTCTTGCCGCTGGTCTCATAGCCCACGTGGCGATATTGCACGTCGGCATAGGCGCTCCACTGCGGTGTCAGCTGAAATGCCGCCTTCACGAAAGCGCTGGCATCGAACTTGGTAGCATCGCTGTCATAGTATTTATAGTCGCCATTGGCCAGCAGGCGCTGGGCCAGGCCGGCATCCTTGATATAGGTGACGTAGCCGAAGTGGTTGCCTGAGAATTCCTGCTCCGACAGGCCGCCGATGACGTTCCAGCGCAGGTCTTTATAGTTCAGGTTCCACACGAAGCCGTAGGCATCCTGCTCCAGCCCCTTCTTGCGCACGAAGTCGGTCTTCTTCACGTCGGTGTCGTTAATGCCAAACTTCTTCGGCTTGTTCTGCGGGCGGAACTCCTTATAGTAGCCGTAGCCGTGGGTGTAGTGCAGTGAAGCGGTGGTGCTCCAGTGTTCGTTAATGTCCCATGCCAGCGACAGGATGTTGTGGTTCTGCCAGAAGTTGTCAGTGGTCTTGTGCCACAGGCTGCCGTCGGCCATCTGATAGCGTTCCGTCTGGTAATTGCCATTGGCATCCTGTGTGAAGAGGCCGTCGTCGCCCGTCTGCAGCTGTTCGTAGAGGCTGTTATACCTGCCCAGCCCGCGGTCGTAAAGGTCCTTGTAGGTCTTGATGCCCGTTTTCGTCTGGTAGGCCCACGAGCCGTCGTCGTAGTTACCGTCCATCAGCGAGTAGTCGCCATTGCCGGCAGTGACGCCGTTCCATGCCTGGCCAGTCTTCTCGAAGTTGCCGAAATTCTTGTATCTGACGACCAGGTTGTCAGCCCCCCAGCTGAGGCCGCCATAATAAGAGCCGCTTCGGCCGCCAGTACCATGTATGTAACCGTCGGTGTTGGTCTCGTGGTAGGCACCGTCCAGGATGACGTGGTTCCACAGTAGGCCGGTGGAAAACGAGCCTCCTAGGTTGCTGGTGCCGTACGAGCCATAGCTGGCACTCACCTCGGCGCCAGGCCGCTGCATGGGCGTCTTCGACGCGAGCGCCACCGTGCCGCCGAAGGCACCGTCGCCATTGGTCGAGGTGCCCACGCCGCGCTGAATCTGCACGCTGCCTAGCAGCGCGCCGTAGCTGTTCATGTTGGCCCAGAAGACGCACTGGTCTTCAGGCGAGTTCAGGGGCACGCCGTCGAGCGTCACGTTGATACGCGAGTCGCCGGCACCGCGAATGCGCATGTAGGTTGTTCCTGTGCCCAGGCCGTTCTCGCTCCAGGCCAGCACGCCGGGCGTGCGGGCGAAGAGGAAGGGCAGTTCCTGGCCTGTTGTCGAAAATTCGCTCAGTTCGGCGCGCTTGATATTGGCTGTGGCGTAGGGCGCATTCTTCTGTGTGCGCACGCCGCTCACCACAATCTCTTGCAGGCGTTCCATCTTCAATGAGTCGTTTTCTTGTGCATTCACTGCTGCCGTGCTGCCCATCAGCACAGCCAAAAGAAGTGTTCGTTTCATCGTTGCTTCACTTTTTTCGTTCAATAATAGTTCGGGGGCTTTGTCGGCTGTCCATCCCTACGCCGGTATTGTCCGGATCAGGTCAGAGGGTATCATCTCAGCTGCCAACAGGCAGCACCCCTTGGTAATTCGGGTGCAAAGTTACACTCTTTTCCCGATATATCCAAATATTTTTCAGAAAAACAGCACGGGTAGCCGTGTAACGCGCATGGTCAAGCCTGGCGCTTCGGCACTTCAAAGATGAAGCGGGCACCGTCGGTATAGTCGGTGTCTAGCCAGATGCGGCCGCCCAGCAGCCTCATGATAGACCGGCAGATGGCCAGCCCCATGCTGCTGTGCAGCTGCCCCTGACGGGCATTTCCCGAAAAAAATCCGTCCCTATATATAGTCAAAAAACATGGTGCACCAAGTTTACTTTTCCGGCCTAAGCCGTTGAATGGCTGGCAGATGGCTGGTGCACCATCATCGGAAAATGGTGCACCAATACTGCTAATGGTGCAC
>ERZ842401.5754-NODE-5754-length-13550-cov-4.096628_pt1 | contig 13550 bp, 13 predicted proteins | sample MGYA00521270_ERZ842401 | MGnify/ENA primary metagenome ERZ842401 (study PRJEB31892, sample SAMEA3878208) | bioreactor metagenome | biome: Moose rumen | place: Sweden | collected 2011-10 | study: EMG produced TPA metagenomics assembly of the PRJEB12797 data set... | reverse complement strand
TACACGGATTTAATTACTTGCGCGGGGCAATTTGTTTCCCATTTATAGAGGAAAGGTACGGAAAAAGTTGATAGTTAGTGGTGGATTATAGAAAGTTTTTTTGCCCCTTCGGCAATTATTGATTCTTCTCAACTCACTTGTTAAAGTGCAACGTGTGCCCCATGCGCTCCTGCTTGGTCTTGAGGTAGCGCTCGTTGTAGGGATTGGGCTGCACCTCGATGGGCACGTTCTCCACAATCTCCAGCCCGTAAGCTTCGAGACCGACGCGCTTGACAGGGTTGTTGGTCAGCAGGCGTATCTTGTGAATGCCAAGTTGTCGCAGGATTTGGGCACCAACTCCATACTCGCGCTCGTCGGGACGGAAACCGAGGTGGACGTTGGCCTCGACGGTGTCCTCGCCCTGTTCCTGAAGTTTGTATGCTCTCATCTTATTGAAAAGGCCGATACCACGGCCTTCCTGGTTCATATAGAGGAGCACGCCTTTGCCCTTGGCCTCAATCATCTGCATCGCACGGTGCAGCTGTTCGCCGCAGTCGCAGCGTTGGCTGCCGAAAATGTCACCCGTGGCGCATGAGCTGTGCACGCGCACCAGTACGGGCTCGTCGGGCTCCCAGGAGCCTTTGATTAGTGCCACATGCTCCAGACCGTTGGAGAGCTGACGGAAGGTGATGTCGCGGAAGTGGCCATAGACGGTGGGCAGATCCACCTCGGGGGCCGCCTCCACCATCTGCTCGCGCTGCAGGCGGAAGGCGATGAGGTCGCGGATGGTGATGATCTTGATGCCGTGGCGGGCTGCCACTTCCTGGAGCTGAGGCATACGCGCCATCGTGCCGTCGGGGTTCAGGATCTCGATGAGGGCAGCGGCGGGGTGCAGGCCGGAGAGGCGTGCCAAGTCGATGGCGGCCTCCGTGTGGCCGGCGCGGCGCAGGACACCACGATCCTGTGCATAGAGCGGGTTGATGTGGCCAGGGCGCCCGAAGTCGGCTGGCTTGGCCGTGGGGTCGGCCAGGTGGCGGATCGTGGCAGCACGGTCGGCAGCGCTGACGCCGGTGGTGCAACCTTCGAGCTTATCCACGGTCACGGTGAAGGGCGTGCCCAGCATCGACGTGTTGTCCTGTACCTGATGAGGCAGCTCCAGCTGTTCGGCACGGCTGATGGTGATGGGGGCGCAGAGCACGCCACGCCCCTCGCGGAGCATGAAATTGACTTTCTCGGGCGTGATCATCTCCGCAGCGGTGATGAAATCGCCTTCGTTCTCGCGGTCTTCGTCATCGACCACGATGACAAACTTGCCTTCCTTGAAATCTTTCAGGGCTTCTTCAATGCTTGATAATGAGTTCATATCTGTCTGTTTTTTATAGCGATAAGGGTTCTCTCATTCTTCTTCCTGTTGCTCCCGCAGCCTTTCCTCGATGTAGGTGCATTGCTTCTGTAGCTGCTCCAGGTCGCGCCACAGGCGCAGGCGGTAGCGCCAGATGCGCATCCACAAGATCAGTCCGATAGGGAAAAGGATGCCTACCGCCATATTCAGGCGGGGGCGGCGGAAGGGACGCGTGTGGGCATCGGGCACCAGCACGGGCATCTCGTTGAGCGCCGCGATGATATGGTTGTCGCGGCTGTTGGCCAGCTCTTCCACAAGGTCTTCCAGTCGGTCGCTCAGGTTGATGACGACGGTGTCAGGCTCGTAGCGGAAGAAGATCCGGAAGTAGTTGGGCATCTTCCAGAGGTGGCGGCTCTCGACATAGGCGGCGCAGTCGGCGGTGAACTGCTGCAGCGTGGGAATGACGTGTTCGGGCGCCAGCTCGTACATGATGATCTCCTTGCGGTTGATGGTGCGCTTGGTGCGCAGGTCGAGCAGGCGGCGGAAGAAACGCTGGTAGCCCTCGATGTTGAAGACCGCAGAGTCCTGGTTGGCCTTCCACGTGAGCCACACGCCAATGGGCGTGAGCACCATCGTGCTGAGCCAGCTCCCGAAGGTCACGTCCCACTCGCCTGTCTTGCAGAGCTTCTCGCCCGTCACGTTCACCATGTAGTAGAAGATGAAGATGATGACCGAGACGACGACCGGAACGCCCAGGCCGCCCTTGCGGATGATGGCGCCGAGGGGCGCGCCGATGAAGAAGAATATCAGGCAGGCGAGCGACAGCGTGTATTTCTTGTGGCGCTCGAGATAGTGGATGCGCAGGCTGCGGTTGACGTAGAAGTTCATGTCCTTGATCATGTCCGTCTGCAGGACGCCGTTGCGGCTGCGCTCGGTGGCCAGGCGGAGCACGCGGGCACGCTCGTTGTCGGAGAGGCTGTTGTAGAGGGTGTCGAAATTGACAGGCGTTGCGGCGGCGTGGCGCTCCAGGAACACCGAGTCGGCATCCGGCCGGAGACGGGGTGTGGTGAGGAACGTGTAGCCGTACTGCTCATACTGCGCGTGACCGGTGGAGTCGAGGTAGTGCGCGATGGAGTCGATGCTGTGCGTGAGGGCGAAGATGTTCTTCGTTCCTGCATTGTCGTTGAACAGCGAGGCATCCATCACGCTGAAATTGTTGTCGAAGGGAATCAGGTCCACTTCCGTCTTAAACGTCTCGCGCATGTAAGGCACGGTGGCCTTGTCCATCGCGCTGCCCGTGTTCTGCATATTCCGGAAGCGCTGCCCGTCGTAGAGCGTCAACTGGAGATGCATCTGGTCGGCCGTGGAGCGGATGTGCCCCGAGTCGGCCAGCACCACCTGGGTGTCGTCGAAGCTCGTGCCCTGCGTGTAGATCATGATGCCGTAGAGCATTCCGGTTTTCATGTCCTTGTGTTCCACGAACAGGTTATAGCCCGGAATCTCGTTGTAGAAGATGCCCTCGGGGATTTCCAGCTCGGGCGACTTCTGCTTCATGGAGTAGAGCAGTGCTGCCAACTGCCGGCTGGACTCGGGCGTGACGACATTCTGGAAATAGAACGAGCCGAAGGCGAGCCCTGTCACGAAGATGGCCACGGGGCGCAGGATGCGCAGCAGCGGAATGCCGGCTGCTTTCATCGACAGCAGCTCCAGCCGTTCACCCATGTTCCCGAAGGTGATGAGCGATGCCAGCAGGATGGCCAGCGGCAGCGACAACGGCACCAGGTCCATGGCGGCATGGAAGAAGAACTTTGCCAGCACATCGAAGGACAATCCCTTGCCAATCAAGTCATCGACATACTTCCAGATGAACTGCATTAGGAAGATGAAGAGGCAGATGAAGAAGGTGCCTGCGAACAACAGGCAGAACTGCTTCAGAATGAAGATGTCGATTTTCTTAATGATTCGCATACGCGCGTGTAAAAAGCGGCACAAAGGTACTGCTTTTTTCTCATTCTGCCCCCTCTTCGCGTCTAAAAACTTGTGAAAGGATGTGATTTTGTCAGCAGCTTTGTCAGCGTGGCTGCGGCTTATGCAAACGCGACCTCCTTGAACGCGTAGCGGCGTAGCACGCCCTCGGCGTCGCGCAAGAGGAGATGGCCGGAAGGCTCTACGTCCTCGATGGATGCCTCGAAGGTGCCGATGGAATCGCGGAAAATATGCGCTCCCTCCTTTCGGTAGAGAGAGGCTTTGTAAGCCTCATGAATCGTCTCGTATGCTCCCCGTTGGATGCGGTCGTAGTGGTGCATGAACGCCTCCATGATGTCTTCCAGCACCAACCGCCGCTCAGTCTCGTGCCCCGTCAGCTGAAGCAGGGACACGGGAGTGGGCGGGCGGTGGAACGTGGCAGAGATGGTAGTGGCGGTTGTAGCTTCGGGGAAAGCGAAGGTCGTCTGATTCACGTTCACGCCGCACCCCACAATGCACCGCCCGATGTGCTGTCCCCGCAACTCGTTCTCGATGAGGATGCCTGCAATCTTGCAATCCTCTACATAGATGTCATTCGGCCATTTCACCGTGACGCCATGCTTGGAGGCGTCGCGGGGAGCAGAAGTCGGAAGAACGTTGCGGGCCGGGTGGGGCTGCGTGATGGCTGCAATGACCGCCTCGCGGATACTCAGCGCGATGGCTTCGCTGATGACGAACATCTCGCAGGCGTTGAGCTGGGCGGGGTGAAGCAGGAGACTGAACAGCAGGTTCCGTCCCCGCTCCGCCTCCCATGTATTGCCCGTCTGCCCGCGGCCGGCTGTCTGGTGCTCGGCGGTGACGAGGGTGACGTCGGCAGCGTGCAGCGGGCGGTAGCCTTTCAGGTAGCTGTTGGTGGAATCTACTTCATCCAGCTCAATCATCTTCATATTTTACAGGCGTTTTAATTCGATATACAACTGTTTTCATTACGGATTTTTGGCAATCCGACCACAAATCCGTTGCAAAGATAGCCATTTCTTTTTGAAGATACAAGAAATCATGGAAATAAGATATTAGTTTTTAATGCGCTGGTGCACAGGCTTGCCATTGGCCGTGCTGATGCCATAAATGTCGACGTGTTCAACGTGTAGCGACTTAGGCGAGCGCATCTGTGCGAAGAGACGAGTGAGACGCGCCTCCTGCCCGTCGATGGTGGCAAGGGCAATCCACTGGCCGCCCCGACAGCAGATGCGGACCTGGAACTTGTCGTAGGCGTTGAGTTTGATAAAGGACTCATTGTTGCCGCGCTTGACAACCTTATATCCGAAAGCAAACTTGCGCTGAATGAAGCTGAGTTCCTTACGCTGACCGTCCTCTTCGGCGCGGATCCAATAGACGTTCAGTGGATCGTCTGTCACCAGACGGCCGTCGGCGAGGCGTATATCGTAGCAGATGTAGTTGCGGTTGGTGCTGCGTTCGAAACAGAAGAGATGCTCTCCAGGGTCGATGGCAGAGACGGGAGGGGCAGCGAGTGGAACGGCCATCATGAGTGCTGAAATCAGGGCCAGGCAATGCGAGGTGAATGTGTGCATAGGAATGAATAGGATAGATGGTTGAGCTGTTTAGAATGTAACTTGCAGGCCGAAGCGCACGCCGTCTGTCTTGGTGCCAGGATGCTCGTGGTAGTTGATGCGATGCACCCATTCGACGAAGAAGAAGTGGAAAATATTGTGCAGGCCTACATCGACCTCCATATAGGGCTTGTGAGGATCAATGGGGTAAGAACCCTCGGGCAGCTGGAAGAGTACGGCATCGCCGGCATTGCGGTCCAGCGTGGGGTTATTCTTGTCGGTGAGTGTGCCCCATACTCCCTTGAATGCTATGTACTCGCGCCATTTGAGCTTGCGCATGAGCGGCACGCGGTTGAGGAGTTGGCCGTTGAGATCCCAGCTGATGTCCCAGCACAGCTTACGGTCCATGAAGAACTCCATATTGTTGAGCATATTGAATGTCCCTTCCTGAAAGATATAGGAGAGAGAGATGGGCGGTGTCATGAGCAGCGGGAAGGGCAGTTTGTTCCACTGTGCTGCGGCATCGAGGTGGAGGTCAATGTGCCCCCAGCTGCCGAGCCATTGCCGCTTGTAGATTCCTATCTCTGTCTGGTTCATGCGGTACTGTCCTCCCAGCAGTCCCTTGAATCCGACGGTGTGGCGAAGGTAGTACTCGGGATTGTCGAAGTTGATAGGTATGCGTTTCTGCTTAGTGTTGACGTAGGTCTGTCCGGGGCTGTAGCGTAAGGAGAGTGCCCATTCCGTGGTGCGAAGGCTGGGCTTAGGTTGTCCGTTGTCGAGGTGGATGAACTGCAGGTCTCCAGCCACACCGTTGCTCTCCGTCTTGAGGGCCGTGGTGAGGTTGAGGCCATTCTCTGTCTCATAGACGAATGAGAGGCGCTGACGGTTGAAGGTATACATCTGCCGCACCTTCTGCACACGCAAGCCCATCAGCAGGTTGTCCTTATCGTTGACGAGGAACTTGTCGGATGGCGACATGACATCATAGCTGGTCTCGAATACGATATTGCGTTGTGGAAACTCGAAAGGCGATACCTGCTTGCGATTAATGGCGTAGGTGAACGTGCTGCCATAGTAAGGCTGGCGTGAGCGGAAACCGTAGGCAGCATAGCCGTTCCAGAAGAAGTGGGGGTTGAGGGCTGCCATAGTGCGTCCGCCCAGTCGGAGCCTCAGCCCATCAATGAAATTGGTTGAGATGGTGCTCATGACGGGACCGAAGTCGAAGCGGCTGGCACGGTCGGCAGTGCCGGTCTCGATGTAGTTCTCGGCCACAGCGCGGATGATGAAGAGGGGGATCTTGGCTCCCTTATGGCGCTTGAGCCGCTCCATGAAGTTGCCAACGCTGGACTCCTGCTGGGTGAGGTCCACGGCACGGTACTGCCCCCAGAAGGCCTCATCGCGGTTGCGCGCATTGGCCACCTGCCGTGTCGCCGTCTTGCCACGGAACAGCGAGGACGGCAGCTCGTCAAAGGCATAGTCTGTCAGCCGCGTGGTGCGCACCGCCAGAAGCTTCAGGCGCGTCAGCTGCAGCTCAGCCCACATATCGTCAGTGGACAGGACCCACTCGCCGCCCGCGAGCTGTGAGAAGGTCTGCTCGATGTGCAAGTTCTCGACAAAGTTGACATCACTGGACTTAGGCACCGAGAGCAGACAGCGTGTCAATTGAAGCGACGAGTCTGCCGCGATGTAGAGCTCTCCCCTGAAACCGAAATCCTGCGCATTGTTGGGCGAGAATTCCAGATGGTAGCACTGACGCCCCTCGACCTGGACTGTATCCTGAATGAAGAAGCGGTAGAACCCAATGGCATGTGAGCCGACAGGGCTGGGGAAGGGATACTGCAACAGCCTGACATAGTCATCGAAGATATTGACGTCCTCGAAGACCTCTGCGGCAATCGTATTGAAAATGTCACCGGTCGTCAACAGCTGATTGAGTCCGCTGGACTGCTTGCCCTGCACGATGGCCTTCTCCGTCCGCGGCTGGCGACGGAAGACGTGCTGCGTCACCGTCTCGTCGAGCAAGACAGGCATCACTACCTTGCCGTTGTAGGGACTCACTTCGGTATGCTCGCCCCAATCGAAGCGCTCCAAGCCGCTCTGCAGATGGTCAACCTGCTTCAGCAGTACGCCATCTACCTGTATGCTGTCGCGCTCCGTGCTGTCTCGCTCCGTGCTGCCAGCGGCGTTTTTCCCCTTATAGTCGTTGATGGCAATGGAGAGCTTGCGGTAATTGGTGTACTGATAGTAGTCGTGGCTGTCCAGAGACGATTGTGCGCGGGCAGCGATGACGCGGCGCATCAGTTCCACGGCCGGATTGTTCTTCCGTGTATAACGCTTCTTCTCAGCTTTTACGACAATCTCGTTGAGCGCCCGCGTGTTCTCACGCAACTTGATGGTCAGGACATTAGCCGTCTTGGCGGTAATGCGCAACTCATAGGGCTCATAGCCCATGAGCGAGATCGTCAGTGTCTGGCCGACCAGACGCTCGATGCGGAAACGGCCGCCCATATCGGTCGTTACACCTTTGCCCAGCTGTTTATAGTAAACATGAGCCATAGGCAGGCTCTCGCCACTACCGCTGTCGACGACGCGCCCGGTGAGTGGCTGCGCCTCAAGCCCCAAGGCCACCAGCAGGGCACACAACGAGAGCAGGAACCGTCTCACCATCGCATCCATCGGGCATAACGCTTAATAGCCGTACGTCCACGACGGCTGTGAACAATCCCGCACTCGAAGATGAATACGCCCAAGAGCGCTGTGACGATGCCTGCGAGGACATCAATGACGTAGTGATGGCCTGTATAGATGGCCGAAAACCAAATGCCTGCAGCGATGACAAACAAAGCGACGCTGATCCAACGTGGACACTTGGACATCACACTGTACAGCGCTGCCACCAGGACATAGGCAGCGTGGAGCGAGGGTATGGCAGCGAAGACGTTGGCATTGTGGCAGTAGAAGTCATGGAAGAATGAGCCACCCGTCAGCGCATCAAAACGCACAAGTCCGGCAGCACTGCCCAGCGTGTCAAAAACGACATCAAAACCATGCTCCAGCACATACCAGGGCGGGGCGGCCGGATGGACGTAGTAGCCCAAGAACCCCAAGAGGTTTACGGCGAGAAAAGCCCAGGCAAAACGCGCACACCAACCGTAGCGACGGCACACGAAAAGGTAGATGGCAAATGCCATCGGGACCGGAATCCAACAGAGGTAGAACAGACCCGAAAGCAAGTCGGCAACGGGCCAATGATGGTGCATGAAATAGGCTCCGGGAATCAGGCGGTCGCCACCATCGGCGATGCCGAACCATTGCAACTCATGCCCGTAGAGGTTCTCTACATCGACGGGATTGAATCGATAGTTGGGGTAAAGCCCCAGCAGCCCATATATCGTGCCGAAGAGGGCAAAGGGAAGTAGGGCCAGCAGAAGACCGCTCACGAAACGAAGTGACTGTTTCATCTGGGAAAACGGATAAAACGAGAAAAATGGAACGGGACCAGCGCGTGTCAACGTGTCTGACGGCGGCAGTGAGCAACGCGCCAGAAGGCTGTCGCATTAGCGAGGAGGGCTATGAGCGCCATTCCCCATCCGAGCACACTGGCTTCACCCGTCAGACCTGCTGCGATACAGGACACAACGATGACCACGACACGTTCGGGACGCTGCATCAGCCCGCCCTTGCACTCCAGTGCGAGTCCTTCAGCCCGGGCGCGCACATAGCTGACCATGACGGATCCGAGGAGAGCCAAGGCTGCCACCAGTGCCCACAGGTGAGCATCGACAGCAAAGAAGAAATAGGTGATGGCCAGTAGGGTGGCGATCTCGCTGTAGCGATCGGTGACGGAGTCCAGCAACGCACCGAAAGTGCTGCGCATATCGCCCAAGCGCGCTACCTGGCCGTCGAGCATATCAAACAGACTGCCTGCCAGCATTACAATGCCTGACCACGTCAAGAGCGACACGTCGGCACCGCCGCGAAGGCCGGCCACCACAATCATTGCCGCCGCCACGAGAGAAATCAGCGCTCCCGTGACGGTGAGCACATTGGGTGTCACACCCAGACGGATGAAGAGGCGCACTACGGGGTCGATGAGCGCATGGAGGATTTCCTGCAAGTGATCTCTCATAAGCATATCATAATTAGAAATAAATACTATCAGTTTTCCCGGAAGACGAAATAGCGGTGCAGGGGATAATTCCATAGCAGCGCCACCGCCACCGAGGCAATGAACTTGGGCGCTAGGAACCACGTCTCGCCTGTCACCAGCTCAGTCAGCACCAGCGTGGCTGCAACGTTCAGCAGAAGGCTGCCCGTCCACACCCCGAGATAGCGCCCGGCCACCACCGGCCAACGGCTGGAAGCATTGAAAACAGCGTGATAGTTGACGATGCAGTTGACAATACCTCCGACGAGCGCTCCTGCTACGGTGGCGTAGACATAATAGAGTCCGGTCCATGACAGGAACAGGGTCAGTAAGAAGTCCACCGCCGACGCTAAGAGTGCCGACTGCTGGGCACGCAGGAAAAGGAACAGTTCTCTGCGCCTCATAACAGAACTCCGAGCAGGAGCAGCAAGGCCGCACTATAGGCTCCCGCCAGCAGGTCGTCAGCCATAATGCCCCAGCCGCCCGGCCACTCCTCGAGATAGCGAATGCCTAATGGCTTGAAGATGTCGAACAGCCTGAACAGCAACAGAGCCAGCAAGCCCCACGCCCACCACCAGGGTCCCATATCTACGGCCAGCAGCGAGAGCCATGTGCCGACCATCTCGTCGACAACGACACGCTGAGGGTCACGTCCCCAACGGCGGGCACAGGCCGTGGCGGACGGTATTCCCACAAGCGTGAAAAAGACGACGCAGACTGCCATAAGCATACGGCACACATCGGGCGACAGTGTCAGAGCTGCCACCAGCCATAGCAGCCAGGCCAGCAGCGAACCTGCTGTGCCCGGCGCTACGGGTGAATAGCCTGAGCCGAAGCCCGTAGCCACTAGCCTATAAAGGAGTGGAATTTGCTTCATGGACGTGGCGACGGTTATTCCATTTCCTCATCAGCCTCATAACCGCCCATCTCGCGGATGGCATTCTTCAGCATGGTATGTTGCTGAAAGAGGTGGTTGACGGCCTCTTCGCCATGCGTATAGTCGTGCATCGGACTCTTCAGGAAGAACGAGAGGAAGCGCTGGATGCCATAGCGACCGGCGCGCTGGGCAAGATCGGTCAGCAGGCAGAGATCGAGGCAGACGGGGGCTGCGAGTATGGAGTCACGGCAGAGGAAGTTGATTTTGATCTGCAGCGGATAGTTCATCCAGCCACGGATATCGATATTATCCCACGACTCTTTGTTGTCGTTGCGTGGAGGGTAGTAGTTGATGCGTACTTTGTGGTAGTAGTCGCTATAGAGGTCGGGCTGATCGTCGGCCTTCAAAATCGTCTCCAGCGTAGAGAGCTTAGACACCTCCTTGGTGCGGAAGTTATCCGGCTCGTCCAGCACCAGTCCGTCGCGGTTGCCCAGGATATTGGTGGAGAACCATCCGTCAAGGCCGAGACAGCGCGTGGAGATGATGGGTGCGAAGCCTGACTTCACCAGCGTCTGTCCGGTCTTGAAATCCTTACCAGCTATCGGCATCCTTGTCTGCACTGCCAGTTCCCACATGGCAGGTATATCGACAGTTGTGTTGGGCGCTCCCATGATGAACGGGCAGCCTTCCATCAGGGCAGCGTAAGCATAGCACATGGAGGGCGCTACGTGTTCACGGTCGTCCGCCTGCATGGCCATCTCCAAGTCGCGCAGATAATTGTGAACCTGCTCATTCACGGGAACGTAGATTTCAGTCGAAGCGGCCCACAGCACGACGATACGTTCGCAGCCTTTCTCCTGCCTGAACTGGCGGATGTCCTCACGCAGCATTTCCACCATCTCCCATCGCGTGGGTATCTGGATACCCCCTCCTTGTGAGGGGGACAGGGGGAGGCCCTTCACATTGTCGCCGTCCAACCGCTTCGCATAGTTCTTGTCGAAGGCAGCCTTCATGGGCACAATCTGCTCCAGCTCTTCGCGTACCGGATCTATGTCCTCGCGCTTCAGCACCTCGGCATAGACGGCAGCCTGATAGGCGTTCTGCGGATAGACGTCCCAGCAGCCGAACACGATGTCATCGAGTTTGGCCAAAGGAACGATATCGGCATAACGCAAGTATTGCTTATCAGCTCCGCGTCCCACGCGGATTTTGTCGTACTGCGTCATCGATCCGATAGGCTTGGACAATCCTCGGCGAGCCATCATAACGCCTGCCATAAAGGTTGTAGCCACAGCACCGTTGCCGACGATGAGGATACCCAATTTGCCCGTTGCGGGCTTTACATTAGTTTGTTTCATAGTACTTTAGGAATTAATATTTGCCTTCGGTTTTTAATCATTTTCATGTTTTGGGCCGAGCCCCACAGCTCGGCGATGCTGACGTCGGCGGACATGATCAACTGTCAATGATCGATTGTACATTATCAATGATTGCTTCACAGGTTTTCAGTGCGGTCATCGTCACGCCCTCCACTCCATGCAGCATCAGGTTCTGCCCTGTGAGCATGAGATTAGGTATGGGTGTACGTGGCGAGAGCATCGTCAACATCAGGTTGTTGCAATCCTTACGTATGCCGTAGGCAGAGCCGTAGGGGGTCTGGGTGTAGTCGCGCCAGGTGAGGGGTGTGCTGGTGTATTGCTCCTGTATCATACTGCTCAGTCCTGGTATTTCTCTTTCGGCCAGTGTGATACAGGCCTCGGCCATCCGATGCTTCATGTCTGCGTATTCCTCGCCGCGATGCTCTACCTGCGTGTCAGCCCATCGCTCACAGCAGCTCCAAGGCATCGGAGTCAGCAGGTCTATCTGCCTGGCATCGTCCGTGCCGTCTGTAGGCACACGGCAGCTCACCATCACGCGATCCACATCGGCTGTGCGCTCTCCGGGCTGACATAGGCTGAGGGGTGGACTCCACACATTAGGTTTCAGATAGACGAACTTGTTGTGGTTGAAATAGCGCAACATACGGGGCTTGAGCACCAGCGAGGCGGTGAACATACCCATCGTGTTCTCTATGCTGCTGATGCGTCGCCAGAATATCCCTTTCAGCAGACGACTCTCTCGAAGTATGGCGAAGGTGTGAGCTGGATGAATATCGCTGATGAACACTTGCCCCTGATACGTCTCTCCGTTACTACATCTGAGGGCCTCTATCAGTCCGTCGCGTTCCAGGAGTTCTACGGCCTCTGTTCCGCATACGATGTCGCCTCCAGCCTGCCTGATGCTCGTGGCCAGCGTCTCTGCCAGCAGGTGGCCGCAGCCCCGTAGCCGCCATGCGCCTGCTATGCAGCCTCCTCCGGCATGGGCGAAGACGAACAGGGGCAGCGACTGGCGCTGTAGCTCCATGGTCAAGGCCGTGCCTGACAAGACATTGATCAGCAGCGGGTCGCGGAAGGTGGAGGTCAGGTAGCCATAGGCGCTCTGCCCGAACTGGCGGCACATGTCATACGGTGTCATGGAGGTGGCCTCCACCTGCTGCACCATCGAGACATAGCGCTGCAGGGCTGCCCGCTCTGCCGGGAAATCACAGGCCAAGGTGTCGACGAAGCGCTCGTGCCCTTCGGCAAGGCGGAAGGTCTGCCCGCCGATGGTCACGCGGTCGAAGCCGTCGGCATCTAACCGCTGCCAGGGCAGACGCATCAGACCCAGCGAGGAGAACACCCGCTGCAGGCGCTGACCTTCGCCTAAGCCGCCGACGTAATGGAAACCGGTGTCGAACGACAACCCCTGGCGACGATAGCCCTGCAGGCAACCGCCTGGCTGGCGGTGGCGCTCCACCACCACCACGTGCTTGCCGGCTTTTGCGAGTAGCGAGGCGCACACCAGGCCACCAAGACCACTGCCTATGATGACAACATCATATCTCATAAACCTGTGATGCCCGCCCGGTTCAGACCTGATGCTGCTCGATGTAGTCGTAGAGATCGTTGAACGTCTGTATCTTGCCCAGATCCTCGACGGGAATGGATACCTTGAAGTTGACGTGTACCAGAGCTACCAAGTCCACCAGATTGATACTGTCGAGCTGGAGTTCCTCTTTCAGCTTTGCTTCGGGAGCAAACTCCTGCTCCTCCATTTCAAACTCCTCAGCCACAAGGCTGTTTACGCGTGTGATAATTTCTGCTCTTGTCATTTTATTTTATGTATTACATTTAATATTTTGCATTTACGCTTTTGCGTTTCGAATAATCAGTGTGGAGTTGGTGCCTCCGAAGCCGAACGAATTGCTCAGGAACGTGTCGAAATGCTGCTGTCGCGTCTCTGGGATGACGTTGATACGCTGTGTCACCTCGTCAGGCTGTTCGAAGTTAAGCGAACCTGCGATAAAATCGTTCTGCATCATCAGCATCGAATAGATGATCTCCGATGCCCCTGCCATCCACATCTCATGTCCTGTCTGCCCCTTCGTGGAGGTGACGGGCACGCGGTAGTCGCCGAATACCTGTGCGATGGCTTCTGCCTCGCGGCTGTCACCGATAGGCGTGGAGGTGGCGTGGGCGTTGACATAGCCGATGTCCGCAGGAGTGATGCCTGCACTCTCCATGCTGCGCAAGAGCGACCGCGCTGGCCCCTCGACATTGGGCGTGGAGATGTGGTCGCCATTGCCGGAGA
>ERZ842401.5753-NODE-5753-length-13550-cov-5.329307_pt1 | contig 13550 bp, 18 predicted proteins | sample MGYA00521270_ERZ842401 | MGnify/ENA primary metagenome ERZ842401 (study PRJEB31892, sample SAMEA3878208) | bioreactor metagenome | biome: Moose rumen | place: Sweden | collected 2011-10 | study: EMG produced TPA metagenomics assembly of the PRJEB12797 data set... | reverse complement strand
CAGGCTTTTCGGGGCTACGCCCCGATCCCCCTAAAAACGAAGGAGAGAATTCATGCAAAAAGCAAACAAGAATGACCGCATCACCTTCCGGTTGACGCCGGAGCAGCGCCAACTCATCGAGGAGAAGGCCGACAAGGCCATGATCCCGGTGAGCACTTTTTGCCGCATCGCCGCCATGAACCGTCCGGTGAACGTGGTGCTGGACGGCAAGGAGGTGGCCCGCCAGCTGGTGGCCATCGGCAACAACCTGAACCAGCTGACCGTGCTGGCTCATGAGGGGAAAGTCGCCGTGGCGAGCTTGGAACAGTGCCGGGAGCAGCTCTCTGAGATCAACCACCGGATGATCCAGATCCTCTCGGCGGTGGCCCGCTGATGGCGACGGTGAACTATTTCCGTTACCGCGGCCAGAGCGCCAAGCTGCTGAAAAACGTGCTGGACTATGTGTGCCGGGGCGACAAGACGGTGACTGCTGACGGCGAGAGATTGGTCAGCGGCGTGGGCTGTTCCCCGGAGTTTGCATGGCAGGAGTTTCAGATGCTGCGGGCGGCCCACGGTCAGGACAGCCCCAAGTGGTTCTACCACTACACCCAGAGCTTTCACCCGGAGGAGCCGATCACCGCACAGCAGGCCCATGAGCTGGCGAAGGAGTACGCCGCCCGGGCCTGGCCGGGCTGTCAGGTGCTGATCGCCACCCATGTGGACGCTCGGCATGTCCATTCCCACTTTGTGGTGAATGCTGTTCGCTTTGAGGACGGGAAGATGCTGCGGATTGATCCCAAGAGCCTGGACCGGCTGCGCCGGCTCTCGGATGAGCTGTGTCGGGAGCATGGGTACAGCACCCTGCCGCCGGATCGGCCCAGGCATAACCAGGGCGTGAGCTTACGGGAGGAGCGCTCTGCCTTGAAGGGCCAGAGCTGGAAGTTCCGGCTCATGGTGACCGTTGAGGACTGCATGAAAGTCGCAAGAAGCCGGGAGGACTTCCTTCGGCGGATGGAGCGCCAAGGGTACCGTGTGCGCTGGGAGGAGAGCCGGAAGTCCATCACCTACACCACGCCCTCGGGGATGAAGTGCCGGGACCTGCGGCTGCACGAAGACAAATTTCGGAAGAAAAACATGGAGGCGGAATTTGAGTACCGACGAGAAATCCTTGAACGACTTGAAGCGGATCGCCAGAGCCGGCTTGCAGGAGGCGGCCAAGACCGAGCCCTGCGTCACGGTGACCGAGAAGAACTGGCAGGCGGTTCTCCGGGCACTGGGCGCCCAGGAGCAACTGCTGGAGCGGCTCCTGGCGGAGCAGCAGGAGTTACCCACCTGGGAGGACCTGCAGGGCTTTCTGGCGGAGCAGAGGGCCTGGAGGGAGCAAGCCAAGCAGGTGACGGCGGCGTACCAGTCGGCCATGGAGCAGGCGGCGGAGGAGACAGTGAAAGCGCTTTCCTCACAGGCTGGGAAGCTGAACGAGAGCAGTTTGAGCTTGCACTCCAGGCTGGAGCAGAAGACGAAACGATTGCACCGGAGGCTGTTCTGGCTGAGCCTGATTCCCAGCTTGACGCTGCTGCTCTTGGAGCTGATGCGGCGATGCTGGCCGCTGATCTTTCCGGCATGATCGACCATGGCCCGGTTCAGGACAGCACCACCGCGCGTCATCGCAGGAAGAAACAGAAGAAGGCCCCCGTCCAGAAGGACGGGGAGAGGGAGGAGAATTATGAGCAGAAGATGTGAGCCGCATCGGCGGATCTCGATGGAGTGCATACTTCTCGCAAGGAAAGGCCACACTAGGGACAAACCACTAACCGGAGGGCAGAGTATTGACCAAAGCTGAAATGGCAAGACAGATCTGGTTGCTGTACTTCAACAGCGTGCTCAAGGAGCAGGAAGTGATCACAGACGACGAGTACCGCAAGATGAAACTGATGATCACCGGCGGCTCCAAGGGCGGCCTGCGTTAGGCGGCCCGGATCATGTTCCTTTGAGCGCTGCCGGGAGCGCTCGATTCCAAAAGGGTCCAGTATCGGGGGACCGATGCCGGACCTTTTTGCATCCTGTCAAGAAGGTGTGCGGTCTGGCCTTGCGGCTCCCTCCTTATCTTTCCATGATCGTGCTCTTTGCGGGAATTAGGATATGGGATCATAAGGATCCTGCGGTCATTCACAAAAGGCGGGAAGCATTCTCTCGATGGCGTTACTCCCATCGGGTAAACTACAGCGAGATCCGCCGTTGAGGTTGGAGCGGCAGGAAACTGTAAGATAGGCCGCCTCCGAGCAGCCCCACTAAGTACAGCATGGAAAAGAACGTGACGGTGATAGAAGACGATTCGAAAGCGAAGCCTCTGGTGGAAACCGGAGGTTTTTCCATTCCCGGAAGCGTTTGATCATCCCCTACCTGCTTAAAACAGCCTGCAGTGCATCTGAATCGCGGATCACGATCACAGGCGGGAGATAGGAGATGCTTTCTTCGGCCTCCAGCCTTTTCAGTTCCCGGTGCAGAGACGGCCTTGATACGTTCATCTGCATCGCCCACTTGGAAACGGAGTCCGGCAGCTTCACCGTGTCTTTCCCAGACTGCCTTGCCTGCATGAGCAGCCAGAAGGCGGCTTTCTGCGCGATCCCGCTGTAGGACAGGAGCTCCAGCCGCTGCTGCAGCATATAGGTGGCAGAGGCGATCTCCGTCATCAGGTTTTCCAGGATGGTAACGTTCTGCTGCAGCAGCCCCAGCAAGTCTTCTCGGCGGAACATCATGACGGTGGCAGGCTCCAGGGCCACAATGTCGCAGGGATACCGCCGGCTGTGGGAGAAAACAGCGGCAGGCCCGATCAACTCACCGGCACCCCGGACGGACACGTTGATCTGGCTCCCATTGGGAAAGGCTTTCTGCGCTTGAACACGGCCCTCCAAGACGATGCCTATCCGCTCGGCAGGGTCCATCATATGAAAGATCGTTTCCTCTTTCTCGTAGCGCTGGATATGGTGCGGGGTGTCTTCCAGCACGGTTCTCAACTCCTGTGCGGGAACGCCGCTGAACAAGGCGCTTCGCTCAAGAACGGAATAATCCATACTATTTCCTCCTCCGGCTGTTGGATGCTCCTATTATACACCAATAAATCTATTCCGTGTATCTCCAGATACAGATTTTTGAGAACTTCATGTGTATAATGAGCCCAGAACAGAGAAGGAGGCAGAAAAATGATTCGACAGATCATCCATATAGACGAAGAGAAATGCAACGGCTGCGGTCTGTGCGCCCAGGCCTGCCATGAGGGCGCCATCGACATCGTAGACGGCAAGGCGAAGCTCGTGCGGGAGAATTTCTGCGACGGCTTTGGCGACTGCCTGCCGGGATGTCCTACCGGAGCGATCACATTTGAAGAACGGGAAGCACCAGAATATGACGAGTCTGCCGTAAAGGCGGCGAAGGAGGAAAAGAAAATGGAAGAAATGCAGCATATGCACCACGAGGGCGGTTGCCCCGGCTCCAGAATCATGCAGTTTGAGCAGGAAAACGAAGACGCACCGGTCATGACAGGGAAGCCTGTGTCCCGGCTGGGGCAGTGGCCCTGCCAGATCAAGCTGGTGCCGACGCAGGCGCCTTTCTTCGACGGCGCGAAGCTGCTGATCGCGGCGGACTGCACGGCTTACGCCTACGCCAACATGCATGAGGAGTTCATGCGCGGCAAGGTCACCATCATCGGCTGCCCCAAGCTGGACGGAGTGGATTACAGCGAGAAGCTGACGGAGATCATCCGGAATAACGATATCAAGAGCGTCACCATCGTCCGCATGGAGGTGCCCTGCTGTGGCGGTCTGCAGAGGGCGGCGGAGATCGCACTCCAGAATAGCGGCAAGTTCATCCCTTGGCAGGTCGTGACGATCAGCAGAGACGGCAACATTCTGGACTAAATGATAGGGAGGCACACCATGAGCTACATGGATTGGAAAGAGAAAACGGCGGGATTCAGAAAGATCGACGTCCGAGGTATTGCGGGCAACTTTCTGGAAGGGCTGAAAAAGCAGGCGGTCTCGCTCCCTGTCGGCTCCGGTATCGAGGTCGTGCAGAGCTTTGAGCCTATTCCGCTTTACGATGTCATGGACATTCTCGGCTATGAGCGGCACACGGAAAAAGTAGGGGAAGCCGAGTATCATGCCTTTTTCTACCGCACCGAGCAGAAAGGAAGTCTGGAGGAACTGCCGGAGCGTCCCGCCGTCATCACGAACTACCCCCTGATCGACGAAAAGCTGGGGGAGCTGACCGTGGAGTTCTGGGATCTCACCTGGCGCAGCGAGAATCGCTTCCTGGATTATAACACCAGGCTCCTTCTCTCCCTTGCCAATGCCGTCGGCGCCGGGCGCACCCGTCAGGCCATGCGTGAGCTCCTGAAGGCATACGCCAACGGGCTGGATTCCCGAGCGCTGGACGACGTATTCGAGCAGTTCGCATGGAATATGGGCATCGGCTTCTTCAGTTCGGAGATCGCTCCCTCTCCGTTGTTTCAGGCATACAAGACCATCAAGCAGATGGAGAAGCAGGGCAAGGATCGCGCCGAGATCAACAAAGCGTTGAAAGAGAAATTTGCCGACGGCAATCACGGCGGGAAAGGATGCGGATGCTGAGACCTCGGATGGCGCCGAATACAGCACGGGTGGCCCAGCCCTGACAGGTGCTGGATCATTCACCAAATTCAGCTGACGCTCAAATCGAAGGGCAGGAATGTATTTCTTGACGGCAACAATCCACCTGATATTCAGATAGGGGAAGGGCCCCTGCCTCGTCAGGGGAAGCATCTTGCTCGGCCATCCTCACCCTCGACAAATGGGCCGAAACGGGCTATACTGGGGGAAAGGAGCCCTGCGCCGAGAGGAGGCAGCCCATGATCATCAACACCGGCCAGCGCACAGATATCCCCGCCTTCTACGCCGAATGGTTTGCCAACCGCCTGTGGGAGGGCTTCGTCTGCGTGCGCAATCCCTATGACCCCAGCCAGGTCAGCCGTTACCGGCTGGACCCTTCGGTGGTGGACGCCATCGGCTTCTGCACCAAAAACCCGGCGCCCATGTTCCCTTATCTGGACCTGCTGGAAGACTACGGCCAGTACTGGTTTGTGACCGTCACTCCCTACGGCCGGGACATCGAGCCTCACGTGCCGGACAAGCACCGCCTGCTGGAAGATTTCCGGCGGCTCTCCACCAGGGTGGGCGTCCACGCCATGGGCTGGCGGTACGATCCCATTTTCCTCTCGGCACGCTATACCCCGGAATACCACCTGCGGGCCTTTGAGCAGATGGCCGCGGCGCTGGAGGGGGCCACCGAGACCGTGGTGATCAGCTTTATCGACCTGTACCCCAAGGTGCAGCGAAACTTCCCCGAGGCCCGGGAGGTGCCGCCGTAGCAGCGCCTCGCCCTGGGCCGGGAGATGATCCGCATCGCCGCTACCCACGGGATGACGGTGAAGCCCTGCGCGGAGGGGGAGGAGCTGGCTCCCTATGGAGCGGACTGCAGAGGCTGCATGAAGCTCAGCGACTATGAGAAGGCCATCGGCAAGCGGTTGAACGCTCCCAAGCGGAAAGGGGCCCGGGCGGCCTGCGCCTGCTATCTCTCCTGCGATATCGGCGCCTACAACACCTGCCGCCACCTGTGCAGGTATTGCTATGCCAACGCCGAGCCTGACAAGGTGCTGGCCCACAGCCGGCTGCACGACCCGGCCTCGCCCTTCCTTATCGGCAACTACCGACCGGGGGACCGGGTCCACGACGTGCCCCAGGAATCCTGGGTGGATGGGCAGCTGATGCTGGAGACTTGAGTGCTGCCCAAAGACGAACGAACACCTGCGACCGAATAGAGTGCAGAAAAAGTCCCCGACAGCCATGCGGACTGTCGGGGGCGCGTTATGCTGTTGCCCTTTCTGCCGCGCAGTCGGCATTAGGGCCGCCCGGAAAAGTACTTCCGGATCACCGCTTCCGCGGGCTTGGCAAAGACCTCGTAGTCTCCGTTCTCTGCGGCTGCTTCCTCCGGATAGAGGTTTGCCCGCCAGGACCAGAAGCACATGCCGTTCACCCAGCTCCGCTTGGCGCAGGCCGAAAGCATCTCCTCATACCATTCTGCCTGGCCCTCCAGGTCCACGGGGCCGCGGACGGTCCAATCATTGGGGACCTGAGGCGAGCCCTGCACCGACATACAGCCCGTCTCCGCAAAGAAGAAGGGCTTCTCAAAGCGCTGGACCACCTGCTCGATGCGGTCCAGCTGGTGCTCCCAATCGTGGAGAGGATAGTAGCCGCTGGAGCAAATCAGGTCCAGGCAGTCCCACCATCGGACGTTGTGCTCCTGGTATTTATCGGTGTTATAGGTCACCGGCCCGTCGTACACCTCTCGAATGTCGGCGATCAGCTTGCGCCACTCGGCCTCTCGGTGCTCACTTTGCACCATTTCACAGCCGGCGATGAACATGTCCGCCTGTTCGGCCTGGGCGAGCCTGGCAAAGTGCAGCTGGAACGCGGTGTAGCTCTGAAACCAGTTGCCCCACTTGGGCTCGCAGGGGACGTCCTCCTCGAAGAAGCTGATGTGAGCCCTCCAGGTGCCGTTGAGGCAATTGACGGTGGGTTTTACCGCTGCCCGCAGCCCCAGGCTTTTGGCATAGCGGATCATGTCGATCAGCTCCTCGTCCGCTACGGTGCGGTCCGAGTGAAAGTCGATCTCCTCTGACTGAGGTGTTTTCTGCACCGCCGCAGGCACGAAGATCACGAAGTTCGCGCCGGTGCGCTCCTGCATTTTGCGCAGGCTGTCCTTGGCCCTGTCCGTGTTGAGGCGTCCCTTCCCCACGAAGGGAGCGAAGCTCAAGCCCAATATCTTTTCCATGGTCCACCTCCGTGACGCTTCTGAGAGAAGTGTATCGGAGAGAGACGGTTTCGTCAAGACGGGAAAAAGGGAGCCCACAGATTTTACACGGACCGGGCAGGGGAGAGGTGCGCTCCCCACCATCCCAGGCAAGGAAAGAGCCCAGGGCCCTGTGTGTGGACCCTGGACTTCTTTTCCGCAGCATACGGCTTTTTCTGACCGTGAGTTTTTCTCAGATAAACAGGCTCATATCCGACTGTTCCCCGGAGCCGAGAAATGTTGAAACTCCGCTCAGCTCCACACCGTCCAGAAGCTCTTCCTTGTGAATGCCCATGATATCCATGGACATCTGGCACGCGACGATGCGCACGCCGTGGGCTTTTGCGCTCTCGATCAGCTCCTCCAGTGAGCTGATCCCCTTTTCTTTCATGATCCAGCGAATCATCTTCGCCCCGGCGCCGCCCATGTTCATGCGAGAGAGCCCCAGCTTTTTCGTTCCGCGGGGCATCATGAAGCCGAACATCTTCTCCACAAAGCTCTTGACGACGCTCACCTTCTCCGGCCGCCTTAAAATATTCAGCCCCCAGAAGGTAAAGAACATCGTCACCTTGCGCCCCATGGCAGCCGCTCCGTTGGCCATGATGAAGGCGGCGATGGTTTTGTCCAGATCCCCGGAGAAGACCACAAAGGTTTTGTCGTTCTGCTCCGACTGCTGCGCGGCTGCCTTGGGAGCGGCACGCTTTGTGATATCGGCCTGGATGACGCCGTTTTCAAAGGAGATGGTGTCGAGCCTGTTGCCCGTGCGCTCGCACCAGATCCGAATATCGGAATAAAAGGCGTCCTCCGTTGCCTCCACATGGATCGCCGTTCCTTCCGGCTTCTCCCGCAGGTAGTCTGCGACCTTGACGATAGGCCCGGGGCATTTGAGCCCCTTGGCGTCGATGAATTCCCGGTGTTGCTCGGGCGCAGGGGCCTTTTTCTCCGCCGGGCTGCCCTCCACCAGCTTCCGGTAGGCGCTGTAGCCGCCCTCCACATGGGCGACGTCATACCCCCGGTCGGCAAGGATCTCGGCGATCTGCTCGCTGAAGTCCCCCACCCGGCAATAGACGATGACCGGTTTCTCTTTCGGTACGGTGTCCAGCTTCGTTGCAAACTGAGAAAACGGGATGTTGATCGCGCCTTCGATGCCGCTCACGATCAGCTCGTCCGGCTCCCGGAGATCCACGAGGGTGTATTGGGAGTAGTCCAGCGCGGCAAATTCCTTCGGGGTGATCGTTTTGAAAGTGTTTTCCATGGTTGACCCTCTATTCCTTCACTGCGAGGTTTTCTTTCCGGCTTTCGCCGCCTTCGATGTGAAACGCGTTCAGGACAGGTTCCTCCTCGGCCAGGGACAGGATCAGGTAGCTGGCGTTTTTGTCAAAGGCCAGACGCTTATCCTCCTCGGAGGGGCGGGACGGCGTTGCGGGATGGGAATGCCAGTTCCCCAGGGGGGACAGGCCATGCTGCCGCATATCTTTGATGGCGGCGAGCTGCTCCCGCACATCCAGGCTGAAGTGCTCCGGGCTGTGGTCGGTGTTTTCAAGGATATAAACCTTTTGGATGATCCTCACGCCGGCCTCGTCCGCTCCGGCCACAAGGCCGCACGCCTCGTCAGGCGCCTGCTTGAGCGCCTCCTCCAGCATCCGCTGGTATTCCGCACGATCAAGGAAAATGGTTTGGGGGGTGGAGTCCATAGGGTCATTCCCTCGCTTTCAGGTCGCAGGTCGGCTGATCATAGTCGATCAGCTCGGTGATCTCCGGAGAGGCGGCGCAAACGGCACAGCCTGCGCCTCTGGGCGGCAGCTTGATGGGATGGAACTTCATGGTCAGCGCATCGAAGGTCAGGAGCTTTCCCGTCAGAAGATCCCCAGCGCCGGTGATGTACTTGATCGCCTCCAGCGTCTGGAGAGAGCCGATGACGCCCGCCATGGCGCCGATCACACCGGCCTCACGGCAGGTGGGGACGGCGCCCTTGGGAGGCGGCTCTTTGAAGACGCAGCGATAGCAGGGGCTTTCATGGGGGATCACGGTCATGAGCTGACCCGTAAAGCGGATGATCCCGGCGTGAGAGAACGGCTTGTTCGCCATCACGCAGGCGTCGTTGATCAGAAACTTTGCAGGGAAATTGTCCGTGCCGTCGAGAATGAAATCATAGTCCGCAATGACGTCCAGGATGTTCTTGCTGGTGATGAACTCGTGGTACGTTCGGACCTGGACGTCGGGGTTGATAGCGCGCATGGTCTCGGCGGCCGACTCTACCTTCGGCTTGCCCAGATCCTCCGTGGTGTGGATGATCTGCCGCTGCAGATTGGGAAGATCCACGGTATCCGCGTCGGCGATGCCGATGGTCCCGACGCCTGCCGCGGCCAGGTACATGGCAGCGGGAGCGCCGAGCCCGCCTGCACCGATAATGAGCACCTTCGCGGCAGCCAGCTTTTTCTGCCCTTTGACGCCGATCCCCTTCAGAATGATATGGCGGGAATACCGCTCAAGCTGTTCGTTTGTAAAGCTCATTGTGCGCCACCGCCCATAAAGTAGACAAACTCCACCACGTCGCCATTCTGCAGCGTGCGGGTATCGAAGTCCGCCCGGAGGACGAACTCCTCATTGACGGATACGCTGACGTATTCGGGCATTTCCACCTGCTCGATGGCAAGCAGCTCTTCGACGGTGGTATTCTCCTGGACCTCCCGACGTTCCCCGGTGACAGTGATCTGGATCATTTTTCTGACTTCCTACAAGAAAGAATATAGTCGATCCCATGGCAGCGCGCCGCAGCTTTCGGCCTGGCGCTTCCCATGGCGATCCCCCTTCCGGCTATTGAACGAAAAACCGGAAGACTCTTGCGAATCTTCCGGCGCCTTTCCCCAGAATAGTCAAGAAACCGACTATCGGCAGCTACGAAAGCCTCTCCCGAAAGAAACGCAGCAAAAGTCGCTCATGCATCGACACATGAGCTGCGCTTTCATCCGGCAAGGGAAGCTGTCATAGCTCTTCAAGACCGATTTCTCCTCTCAGCAATTACTTATCTACCTAGTAGGTTGATAGTATATCACGGCGATCTTATAGAGTCAATAGGGAAAACGGTGAACTTTTCACCTCGGCGATCCCGGGGCCGCTGCCCCAGACTTTACAGGTCCTTTTCTTCGTAGGGCTTATTCCAGGAGCCGATCTCAATAAGATTCCCCTCAGGGTCGGCGATGTAGCAGGTCCGCTGCCCCCAGGGCTCCAGTTCCGGCTCCAGGACAGGCGCGGCCCCCTGTTCCACCGCTTTTTGGAACACGGCGTCCACCTGGTCAAAGGTGTCCACATAAAGGGCCAGTTCAAAATGCCCGTTCAGCCCCTTGACATAGTCATAGCGGCGATGGGTCATCTTCTCGAAGTCGTTTCTTCCATACAGCAGAAACAAAGTGCCGTCCTTCACCAGATAGACGTTGGAGGCGTCCTCTGCTTCCTTGATCTCAAAACCCAGCACATCTCTGTAAAACCGGATCATTTTCGCCATATCCTCCACCAACAGACCAAAACCGTCCAATCTCATGAGAAAAACCTCCTTGTCTTTGGGAACTAAGCGTGAGCCCCTCAGGGCAGCTCGCCGATCATCTTTACTTTCAGGGGCCGGGTCGTCAGAAACTCCGCGTTGGGATCCATGGTGGTCCTGGGATGCGGCACCACGTCCACGCCCAGGGTGATGGGCTCGTCAATGATATAGAGATGACCCGGCCGGGTCCCGTTATGGGTGATGACGCCGTCGTCATCGTAGCCCAAGCCGCTGGGCCGATGGGAAAAGGCCTCCGCCAGTTCTCTCCACTGGGTGATGGTGCTGTTCGTCCGCAGCTCCGTAAAGACCTGATCGGAGCCGTGGTACCAAGTTCCATGGGGGTCGATGGTCAGTTTCATATTGCCTCCTACACTCGACGTCAGATGAGTCGAAGATCGTATCGCAGCCGCATGAGCAGTGCCTCGCGAAACGGGGCTCTATCCTACAGGATACCCTTCGGCAGCCAGCGCTTCCATGGCCCGTTCAAAAGCGTCTTCTTTCACCAGGATATAATCGGTGTTGTAGGTGGATACCGCAAAGATGCTGATCCCATGGACTGCCAGGATCCCGGACAGTTTAGAGAGGATCCCGACCAGGGAGAAATCAAGAACGCCCTGAACGCGAAAACCTCTCCAGCCGTCCTCGCGGTCTATGGTTTCGGCCGGTGTATCTTCGGTCCTGCAGACCAGCGACACTTCCTCCTCTGTTTTCCCGATAAAGAAGAGATCCGCTGTCAGGTCGATGGCAGCAATATCCGCCACCTTGCAAACGGTCAGTTGCTGGTCGATCACTCGCAATTCCATCCGGTCTCACTCCTTTGGTCTTTAACTGGTCAAGCCTAATAAGGTGCACGCTGCTGCGGTGTTCCGTGTTTCGCCTCGGTCGATAGTCTTACAGGCCGATGCTCCGCAGGGCCTGGTCCAGGTCGGCGATGATGTCTTCCGGCTCCTCCAGCCCTACAGAGAAGCGGATGAAGCCTTTGCGGAAGGGCTCCGGGTACAGGTGGATGCGCTCGTCGTAGCTGGGCTGGGGGAAGATCAGGCTCTCGTCGTGGCCCAGGGACACAGCGAAGGTGACCACCTTCAGCGCCGCGCAGAAGCGCTCCACGGCCTTGTCGTCCGCCTCCACCCCAAAGGAGATCACCCCGCCGAAGCCGTTTTGCATCTGGCGGCGGGCCAGCTCATACCCGGGATGGCTGGGCAGCCCGGGATAGGAAACGAAGGTCACATGCTCCCGCTGCTCCAGCCACCGGGCGATCTGCAGGGAGGACTCGTTGATCCGCTGCATCCGCAGAGGAAAGGTGACGGACCCCCGGAAGATCTGCCAGGCGTTGAAGGGGCTGATGACCCCGCCCACGTTCACCTGCGCCTCATAGCGGATGCGGTCCATGGTCTCCAGGTCGTTGGAGAGGATGGCGCCCCCCTGGGCGTCGCCGTGGCCGTTGAGGAATTTCGTCAGGGCTTCCACCACGAAATCCGCCCCCAGGGCCAGGGGCTTCTGGTTGAAGGGAGAGGCGAAGGTGTTGTCCACCGAGAGAACGGCGCCGTTTGCATGGGCGATCTCCGCGATGGCCCGGATATCGGAAACGCCGTTGGTGGGGTTGTCCGGAGTCTCGATATGCACCAGCCGGGTGCCCGGGGTGATGGCCTTCCGGACGGCGTCCAGATCGGTCATATCCACCATCACCGTCTCCACGCCGAACTTGCGGTTGAACAGCTCGTGGAACATGCGGTAGACCGCCATATAGCTGACCTTGGGATAGACCACCCGGTCCCCGGTCTTCAATAGCGTCCAGAACAGGGCGTGCAGGGCCGCCACGCCGCTGGCCAGCACGATGGCGTCGTCCGCCTCGTGCAGGGCGGCGATCTTCTCCTCCAGCCAGTGCTGGTTGGGGTTCCCGTTGCGGGAGTACATCAGCAGGTCGGTGGAGGAGTAGTTCACCTGGGAGAGGTCATCCGGCAGCTTAAAGCTGTTGGCCATGTGCAGGGGCCTGCGCACCGCGCCGGTCTCCTGGTCGTAGTCCGTTCCGGTGTGGACCGCCTGGGTGGCGATCCCGTAGTCCTGATACTTGTTCCCTTTCTTGGCCATAGGCTCCCTCCATTGTCAGCTGTCCTCCGTCCGGTCCGGGGACAGAGGAAGCGAATTTTTACGCCAGTATAGCAGGCTTTCGGGAAAAAGGCAAACAAAAAAGAATGGCCTCCATCGGAAAGGCGTCCGCTCGCTCCTCGGGCCCCAAGGGAGCGGTCTGACCTCAGAAAACGTGGATAGTCTCTTGATTCCCAGACCGGCTTGGTGTAGTATAGTTAGGAATTCCTAACCATCTATTGCAAGCTGGGAAAAGGGAGGACATGAGTATGCTTGGAAAGATCCTGCTGGAGGTCCTGATCCTGTGGGTCTGCTACGCGGTATACATGGCGGTGCTGGTCCATAAGCGCGGCCCTATCGGCGGCATTTTCTTCTACCCGAAGGGGATGCAGGAGAAGACCGTGGAGTTGGGGCTGATCACCCCGGAGGAACTGAAGCAGCGAAGGACCTTCGCCTACGTGTTGCTCCTGGTGTGGATGCTCCTGGCAACCCTGGTGATGATCGTGTTCGTCAACGGAGCCCGCAGCTACTGGGATTGCTGCTGGCAGTTTTACGTGCTGTTCCTCGGGGCGGAGTTTTTCGATTGGCTGGTGATCGATACGATCTGGGTGGCTCTTTCCGATTGGTGGCTGATCCCCGGGACGGAAGAACTGAACGACACCTGGCACAGCCCAAAGATCAAGCGCTGGAAGATGGTAAAGCTGATCCCGTTTTCCGTGCCGCTGGCCGCTGTCATCGGCGGGCTGTACTGGCTGGTGGGCAAGCTGCTGGGATGACCCCGGGAACGGGAGAGCTTTGCCCGGCCGGTCGTTTACGGGGACGAAAAAAGCCCCGGCACCGCAGTGCCAGAGCTCCATTATTCAGCAGATCACAGGCCCTCCACCAGCTCCCGGAACCGGGGCAGCATGCCGATCTTGTCCGGGGTGTGGGGCGGCATCTGCAGGATGTCATAGCCGGGGAAGTTGTTGCCTTCCACCAGCACCGGCCCCGTGGGGGTGACGCACACGTCCCAGCCGATGTAGCGCATGGCCGGGACTTTCCGGACGAGATCGGAAGAGCGTCG
>ERZ842401.5751-NODE-5751-length-13553-cov-3.466217_pt1 | contig 13553 bp, 11 predicted proteins | sample MGYA00521270_ERZ842401 | MGnify/ENA primary metagenome ERZ842401 (study PRJEB31892, sample SAMEA3878208) | bioreactor metagenome | biome: Moose rumen | place: Sweden | collected 2011-10 | study: EMG produced TPA metagenomics assembly of the PRJEB12797 data set... | reverse complement strand
AAAGGAAATAAAGTCATGGCGGGTGAGCACGCCCTGGGCAAGGGCTTTGACTGTGAAGCGGATCTCGACTATATTATTAATTCGGGGAAATGCTATGTGATCATGGGTGATACCTGGGATGAAGAAGCCGCCTCCGGGGTGCTCTTTGACACGCTTGAAAATGAGGGTACTTTTACCATGGTCTATGACGACTATGACACGCCGCTTTTTTACTTTGAAAAAAAGGATTGAATATGGTTAAGACAGATAAAGAGAGAATAACATGGATAGATATGGCAAAGGGGTTTGGCATTATTGCTGTATTTATCGGACACATGGTGCAAAATTCCCCACTGGGCAGTTTTGTGTATTCCTTTCATATGCCGCTTTTTTTCTTTCTTTCCGGGTATCTTTTTACTTCGGGCCAAGGCTTCCTGAAGTTCTTAAAGAAAAAGTCCGCTGCCATTCTTCTGCCGTATTTTACCTATGGGCTTATTGTGGTGATATGTGAGGCCATATACCCATTTATATTATCGGGGCAAAAGATCAGCAGAACTGTCCTAAACAGTTTACTGTCTGAATTATCCATGTTTCTGCTTCAAAGGAGATATATGGTACTCTGGTTTCTTGCGGTACTTTTCTGGGTAAATATCTTAGCCTTTTTTATAACAAAAATCCGCTCCATGCTTTTACAGACGATTGTTTCCATCGGGATCTTTTCCCTTGGAATGCTTTATTATCACAATGGCGGAGAATGGCTATACTGGGATTTGGATGCGGCAGCCCCTGCTTTTTTGTTTTTCTGGGCAGGGTACTTCTGCAAATACCTGGATCTGATCGATGGCTGCTTATATAAATATGCAGGAAAAAGCGTTATCGCAATATTCATTTTTCTGGTAGCCAATATTCTGTCTACTATTATAAATATCCGTATAGCCGGTTTTGGGCTTGAAATGTATTTTAACAGCTATGGAGTTCCGCCGCTTACAATTTTTGCTGCTTTGTCCGGGATTGTTTTTATCATACTCATTTCGGGCAAAAGAGTCCTTCGCCCGGTCAGGTATATCGGAAAAAACTCCATGCTTTTCTTTATGTGGCATCAGTCCGTAATATATCCGCTTATAGATCTTTTGTATAGATCTATCGGCATTGAGGGGTACGGCACAAGTCTTTTCTCTTTTATGACCATATTGTTATCCAGACTTGTGATCGCGTTCCTTATGATGTATCTGCTTAATGAGTTTGTAATGCATATACCCTTTATAGAAGCTGCAGGGAAATAGAATGATTATAAAAATATCTATGATCTTTTCAGCTTAAATAGCAGGGGCAGGCTGGCTATAAGCAATTCTATCACAAACAGCAGGTATATATTAAAATCCGTCGGACCGGTTATGCAGCTTTTGTCTATGACATGCATCATGTACACAGGCAAAAGGTTTCTGCCGTAAAACTGCAGGAAATCCGAAACATGGCTAAGATGTGTACTAAGGAAAAACGATACCATGAATACAAAGAGTACCGCAAGCGCTGATATCGCTACCCATAGCATGCCATATTCATAGTTCCCGTAATTTGGCAGCTCACCATATCCAAACATTCTTACCATAAACCACCAGGCTAAGAATACAGGGATAGCCACAGGATAATAAGAAAGAAATTTTTGCATCCCTTCGCTATATCGGTTCATAAATTCTCCCAGGCAGAAAAATGGTATGGCCGCCATGGCCTCTCCTAAATACCACGGGAATCTTATCCCGATCCTTCCGACATACACCCCCAGTATAAACAATGCCACACAGAGGATGACTCTGATAAAAAATCTGTCTCCGGTAACTTTTCTGATAAGAGCATATATTATCCTTATCGTAAAGAGGAGCGGCAGAAACCACGCAATACCCACAAAAAGTGAAAAACCCGGCCACAGTCCGTCTATAGTCCGTCCGATAAGCATCTGATAAAGAACATCTGTAACATCACTTTTTCTAAACTCCCTCATTCTTATCCACCATATTATCCTTACTATCCAGAGTATGGCATAATACGGCAAAACCAGTTTTTTTACCAGCCTTGGCACATCCGTCTTTTCACTGAAATAACCCGAGGAAACTATAAACACAAATACCACCGATGTGGCAAAGAAGTGGTGCAGCATGGTAATAGTTTCACCAAGCACATGAAAACAGATCATCATAATGATGGTCAGTCCCCGCGCCACATCTATATATTCAACTCTGCTGCTTCTCATAACAAACTTTTTTTCTGTCCTTTCTTATGATAGAATACTCTCCGAAAGATAGCACTGTTTATGCACCCCAAGAGGAACTCTATGAGCGATAAAACTCGCCTTGCACAGTTTGACCTGATAAAAACCATAGCCATCATATTTGTATGCTGCTGTCACTGGCCCATGGGCTATCCCATGTCAGTACCAAAGGAGCTTTCCTTTGATGCGCTCTGGTCCCCTTTTCTCATAGGGATAGAAAGCTCATGCATACCGCTTTTCTTTATGGCAAGCGGAGCGCTTATGCTAAACCATCCGGTCGATCCCCAAAAGAATATCAAAAGGCTGACACATCTCTTCTTTCAATTTATGATATGGTCTGCCATCACTATAGTCTCTCTTCGGCTCATGATCCCTGATAAGGACGCTCCCACTCTTTCCTCCTTCAGATGGATACTGGCTGTCCTTTTTAACTACGATCACGGATTATATACCATTCACCTGTGGTTTATGCCTGTCTTTTTGGGCGTAACGTTTATCGCGCCTTTTTTACAGTCCTTTTTCTTTTCAGATGAAAAGGGTCGGGACATATATCTTTATTTTTCACTGATACTTTTGTATATACTGTACATCTTTAACTACGACATACAGGTTCTCCAGTCCGGTGGCCATTTAGTATCAAGCTACACTCCCGACATCGCCTGGCAGCTTTATTATCTCCCGTTTGCAAGGATTCCGGGTGCCATGGTCTTTTATTTCATCCTCGGAGGGCTTTTGCACAGGAAACGTGAACATATAGCAAAGTTACCTTTTATCTTACCCGTGCTAACCCTCATCCTCGGAATGTCGCTTTTATGCGCCGAGTGGGCAGCCTACACCATGGGAAAAGGTCTTGTATGGAATAACGTGGGACTGGCTTATTACACTACCCCCACAGTCATAATCTCTGTAAGTGTATTTATCCTTGCGGGCAAAATTACCTCCCTTTCATCCTATCATAACACACACTTCGTCAAAAAAATGATAGGAATGATCGGCGCCAATACCATTGGTATTTACTACATCCATTATATAATCGGATCTCTTTTTTCGGCATATATATTGCCCGGCATAGATATCTCATATTATAGTCCTCTCACCAATCTGGTAAAGGCATTAATACTTGTGATTATCTCACTGCTAATTTATCTGCCCATTAAAAAAATCCCTGTTTTATAAGACTATATATACAGTGCGGTACTCATCCTTATATGCCCTCTCGTAGTCTGCCTTGAGCAGCCCTTTTACTTCCTTTATAAAGCTTTCTTCCAATCCCATCTTCCAATCCTTTTGAAGGGTAATTATCTTAGGCCTCTTATTTTTTATATCATAAATCAGCTCATCAGAAAGCTTTTCATCCACGATCGCAGCACTCGGATAGATGATCCTTGACGCCGGAGTCATTCCGGAATAAAAATACATTGAGCAGTCATTTGAGAATGATATCATCGTATCATTTTCATCACAGTTGTCGGCAATAAGTTCTGTAATCCTGTCTGTGCTCACCTTCCTTGCGTCCTCCCGGATGACAAAATGCTCAGGCATAAACCCTGCGGCAAATATCGTTAAAAGTGCGGTGGCACACAGCACACCTCCAAGCCACCTTTTTTTCTTTAGTGAGTCAAACAAAAATTGTGAGATCAGCGCCACCGGAACTACATATATGAGCATGGTCATCTGCCTGTAATATATCCATTTCTGCCCGGGTGCTCCGGTAGTGATCACTGTCACCGCCGACATCAGTATCCAAATCCACATAAGCCGTGTATCGCTTGTCCGCTTTATGGTAAGCACAAAAACCATTGCCACAAAGGCCGCCATATAAATGAATATCGGACACTTTATCAGCTCTGCCATTGCACCAAATTTGTCGGGAAATGATGAGTACTGTGCATAATGCAGACTATACAGCACATAAGTATCAATAAAAGCGCTCATGCTGTCTGTCTTTATAAGGTAAATGACGAAAATAGAAGCTGCGGCAGCCAATCCCAGAAAGTATCCGGCAAAAACCTTCTTTTTCTCCTCGCCTCCGGTACTTCCGAAAAATAGTACCAGACCGAACGCCGCCCATATCAGCACATAATTGTATTTTATAAAAAAAGCCAGTACTGCGCACGCCCCGATCATAAAGGAATATTTAAGCTCCGCCTTATCCTTTAGCTGCAGTAAAAACAAATACATACTTATACATAGTAGTGGGAATATATACTCCTCTCCGTTTGATACAGTAAAAAAAGACGGATCACATGCAAACACAAAAGCTGTCGCAATGATCGCAAACTCCCGGCGGGCGAAAAATCTCACCATCTGATACATAAAAACAACGGAGACAAGAATGACCATCCACTCTATCAAAAAGCATCCAATCAGAGATTTCCCAAAAACAAGCCCCGCCGCCAGTATGAAATACAAAAATAAGCCCTTATGATCGAAGTAATCCACGTAAGCATGCTTTCCGTGCAGTATACCATCGGCTATAGTCATAAAAACAGCCTGATCCGTAGTGATCCCCATACCACTCCACGGACTTAAAGGGCTGTAGAATGACACCCAGTTGCTCAGAAGTATCATGCAGATCCATTCATATTTATTTTTTATTATCTCAATGGTTTTCAAGATTTCCTACCTGCTATTTATTCTACGGCAAAGCCCTGCAAATACCCATGCCGTTTTTTTATATCGGCTATCGCCTTTTTCTTCTGATCGGTAGTTACTCCAAAGTGGATTTCATCGATAAACTCATCCTTGGGATAATATACCACACTTTCAAAGTATTCATCATATATATCCATATAGCCGGCCTCTTTAAGTTCCTTTTTTTCTTTCTTTATTTCTTTATGTTTCTTCTCTGTGTCTGCCATGGGATCGTGCAAAACATGAAGTGTTACATCATGCTCACCACAAAGATTTACGAGTTTTTTAAAGTAAACCTTTGAAAGCGGCGATATTTCTCCATCTGTTTTCTCATAAAGTGCCGAACAATCCTCGCCCAGTATTTTTTCATGATACTCTATAAGGCCATTAAGTACCAGCTTATGGTTTAGCCGTGAACGATGAAAAATATCCACTATATACGGGTTGAGCAGAAATCTCCCATAGGTCTTTATATTATCCTCTTTAGTCTCATCATCCAGATCGTCATAAGTCCCGGAAAGGATCATAGGAACTACTGCCTGATTATATCCGCATTGTACGTCAAGTATCGCCTCCCATGACTCCTTACTGAAAAAGAGATAGACCTCCTTTGCATCCGGATGGGAGTCTAAAAATTCCTTTGCCACCACATACTGCCCCGCCATAGTAAACGGACGACTGGCGCTTCCTACCAGGTATTCCTCATTGAACTCCTGAAATGGTGCGAAAAGCATATAACTGACGCTGTCGCCTATGATAAGCGAGGTATAGTCGTTACCTTTCTCCATTGCAGATAATATGGTTCCGGCTTTAACCACCTCCTCATCATTCGTATAATCCTCACTGCATGTAATAAACGCAAACACCGAATCAAATGGCCCGCATGATGCGGAAAGCAAGATCGCCGCGGTTATCATGAGCAAAAGACCCAGCAAGAATAATGTGGTTTTTCCGATAAATCCTCTCATAGTGTACCCATCAAGACTAAAAATGCCGACATCATATTTTACTATCAAACCCCGGCTCTTTCAATACAATCTGAGGAAAACTTCCTGCTGCATTTGATCAATTCTACAGTTTTTCTTGTTAAATTCACTTCTATACACTACAATGTAATCACAAAAAACGTAGAATTCTACATTTTTGAGGGGCAGCTAATGGAAAATGTAGTTTACAATGAACTGTGTTATAATGGTTATTCTGTCAGCGTGGGGTGCTTTGATAATGTAGAAAAAAACAAAGAGGGAAAATCCATTCGCAAAACAAATGAGGTTGATTTTTATGCGACAAAAGGATTACGCTCATATTATATACAGGTTACTGCGGACATTTCCAATGAGGAGACAAAGAAGCGGGAGATCCGACCATATTTCCTGTTAAATGATCAGGTGCAAAAAATATTGGTTGTAAATAAACCGATCAATGAAACCCATGATGAAAATGGATTTACGATAATCGGGATCACTGATTTCCTTTTAAGGTTTATAACCGGTTGAAACCGAATAAAGTAATAACCGCAATCTTTTAGAAAATGCCTGATATGGTAAGATGTGATGAATGTAAATAAAGAAATCCGGAGAGAGTATGGCGGAAAATAGTGATGGCAGATATATATTTTCAAGAGCTGACAGTGCGTGGGTAAAGGGCCTGGGCGTACTGCTTTTCTGCCTGCATCATCTCTACTGGAAGCGTGTGATGGCACCGGTGGAGATAAGCGTGGAAAATGCGGATCAGCTGCTTGTGGCCTGGACCAAGATGGCGCTGTCTCTTTTTACCATCCTAAGCGGATACGGACTGACAAAGAGTTATGAGAAATACAGCGCAGGCCCCTTTCAATTTGTAAAAAAGCATATTGTAAAGCTGCTTGTAAGCTTCTGGTGGGTGTACGTACCTGTATTTATCCTAAGCTTTTTCTTTCATATATGGGGCACTCCGGTAGAGATATATGGCGGTATAAATGCTGTGGGTATCAGGAACTTTCTTCTGGAGATATTTGGCATGAGGGCGCTTTTGTATACGCCCACCCTGAATCAGTCCTGGTGGTACTTTGAGGCTATCATATTCCTCTACATCCTTTTTCCTTTTTTCTACAGGGTGATCGACAGCCACCCCATAGCGCTTCTGACTGTCGCGGCGCTGCCTCCTGCCATAGTAGGCTTTGGGCTTTACTGGAATGAGACCTTTCAGACCGAGAGAGAGGTATTCTGGATGCTGCCCTTTGTGGCAGGCATGCTTCTGGCAAGGCATGATACCTTGGATCGGATCAAGGAGAGCCAGGCAAAGCATGGATGGGTATGGGTTCCTGTGATAGGATGCGCCCTTTTGGTGTGTATGTATTTCAGGTCCCGTATGCTGATCCTGCCGGATACGATATATGCCATAGTGGTCATCATGGGCTGCATCTGGGCAGGGCTGTATTTTCCGGGCTTTATCACGGCATTTATTACTACGCTTGGAAAATACTCCATGACGATATTTATGATACATTCGTTTTTATACTATTATTTTGATGTCAGCGCAAAGCTCTTAAAGCGTGTGCCGGACAGCTATGGTATACGCTATGTGGTATTTGTGCTATACTCGCTTATTGTAGCGATGGCCTTTGAAAAGCTAAAGGCCGGCATCGTGGGATTTTTTAAAGGGAAAAAGAATGCTTAAGGTGTATAAAAAATATGAAATGCCCATAGTGGTGATATTTGCTGCGGTAAGTGTCATCATATCCTGCCTGCCTTTGTGGCATGCCGGGATAGGCGGCTACGAGCCTGACCTGATATTTCATCTGCTGCGTATAGACGGAGTCCGGGACGCTCTTTTGGCAGGAAGTTTTCCGGTCAGGCTTTATGACAATTTTTTCGGCGGCTATGACTATGGCAGTCCGCTTTTTTATCCCGATATCTTTCTCGTGATACCGGCATGCTTCCGCATCCTGGGTCTTTCCGTAGAGATTAGCTGGAAGCTGTTTGCGGTGCTTGTATGCACGGCAGTATTTTTCTCCACCTATTTTTCCTTCAGGCTGATCATACCTGAGAGACACTATGCTATGGTGGCCACACTGCTTTTGACGCTGAGTCAGTTTTATCTGGCTGATCTGCAGGTGCGGGTGGGCTTAAGTGAGTATATTGCCTATATCTTTTTACCTATATGGATGGCAGGGATCTATGATTTCTTTAAAGGAGACGGACAGCGGATATACCTTATCGGAGTCGGTCTTACAGGGATGCTCCTTACCCATACCATCATGACATTTATTGCCGGCATCATGTCAGTCATCATATTTATCGTTGGACTTTTTGTAAAAAGAGAGGCGTTTTTTGATATCAAAAGATGGAGGAGCCTGATCATTTCGGGTATCATCTCAATAGGCGTGTCGGTGTACTATCTTTTTCCCATGGCGGAGCAGATGATGACGGCGCAGTACCGCTATACCATCCCTTTCCAGAAGGTGGGCACCTATTATCAGCGGTTTTCTTACTTTTTTAATCTGACAGGCTCATTTAACTATGTGGCAAAGGTGGGTATCGGCATACCTTTTCTTATGCTTATAGTGCTGCGTCTGCTCATAAAAAGGCCAAAGGAAAAGGCCTGTGATCTTTTCTTTTTCGGAGGGCTTCTGGTGTTTCTCCTTACGACAAATATTTTTCCGTGGGCGCTTTTTAATGAGACCATCCTAAACTCCATACAGTTTACCTACAGGTTTTATCCGTATGGGCTTTGTTTTTTGTCTCTCGGCGTGACCATGCTGATACGGGAGCTTTGCGGACAGAGGGGTATAGATGAAAAAGGGCTTATCATATTTACTGTTGCCGCCACTCTTTTCTTTGGCTTTTACCAGAACTACCATGTGCTTACCGCTACGGAATTCAATGAGGGGATCGACGAGGCCTATCTGTCGGCTCATGACAACTCTGTGGGCAGTGGTGAGTGGCTGCCGGTGCCCTTTGACGAGTCTGTGGAAAACAAAGAGAGCAAATACTGTGTGGTATATGATGGCGGCAACATTGATTTTTCGGATACCGCATATCTGACGGGCAGCTTTGCTGTCCCAGATGGTGCAGACGCTACCTATACTGTTCCGCGGATCTTTTACAAGGGCTACGCTGCGGACATTGACGGGCAGCCTATCCCCTGCGGCAAGTCAGAGCAGGGACTTTTAAACGTAAAAAATGATTCGGGCAAAAGCGGGACGATCACCATTCGATACGAGGGAACGCCCATACAAAAGGTGTCGGTGATCATTTCTCTGATATCTGTCATAGCGGCTGTCGGCGGATCTATATATAAAGGCAGGAGACGTGCACATGGAAAAGCTTAAAAGATACATAAAGGAATGTGTGAGCACCCCCTGGGACTACATATATATCGCGGAGCTTTTTCTGATATTTGTATTGGTGCTGTCACTGGTGAGAGGGCGCTCTCTCTGGTATGATGAGGCGTTTTCATGGAATATCATTCACAAGAGCTACTCTGAGATAGTGTATTATACCTCCCGTGATGTACATCCGCCGCTGTACTATTTCATACTAAAATTTTTTACGGATATATTCGGAGACAGCCGGTATGTGTGTCATCTCGTGTCGGCGATTCCCTTTATGGCGACGCTGGTTTTTGCTGGTGCATTTATCGGAAAGCGTTTTACGGGTGAGGCCCGTGTGGTGGTGACTCTGCTCATGCTGTCTGCTCCTGCGGTCATGCTGATCAGTACGGAGGAGAGGATGTACTCCTGGGCAGAGCTGATGCTTATGATAAGCTTTGTACTGTCGGTGAGACTGGCAGAGAAGAGAGAGGTCCACGGCTTTTTATGGGAGTGGGTAGGACTTGGCATTTCGGATGCACTGGCTGCGTACTTCCACTACTTTGCCGGAGCGGTGGCCATAGTGATATCCGTGCTCCTTATGATATATCTTCTGATATATTCCGATAAAAGGCTTTTTCACCTTAAATACTGGGTGACGGCAAATCTGATCTCCGTGGTTTTGTACCTGCCATGGCTGTCGGTGTTTTTTTTGCAGCTTTCCGATGTAAAGGGCGGCTACTGGATAGAGAAGTTTTCGCCAGCGGATATCCCGGGCTATCTTAAGGTGCTATTCGGCGATGATGTGGTGATGTTTTGTTTGCTGGCACTTCTGGCGGCAGCAGCCGTGGTGATGATCCTGATGTCGGGATCGGGAAAAAGTGTCATGATACCTGTGGGGGGAATACTTGTGACATTGCTTTATATGGCACTCGGCATCACCATATCTATTCTTGTCACGCCTGTATTTCACCGCAGATACATGGTGCTGGCGGCACCCATATTCTGGCTGTCGGTCGGGCTGGCATTTTATCTGAAGCCGCAGCGAGCTGTGCGTATAGCATTGGCAGCGGTGGCAGTGGCGGCATTTATCGGCAGCTACCGCTTTGTGTATGATTACAGGGTGAGGGAATATACTATCTATAATTACCTGAATAAAAACATGGATGAGGATGATGTGATCCTTTCAAATAACATGCATGTGGCAGGGCAGATGTCGGTATGCTTTCCCGATACAGATGAGTACATCGCGAGGGAAGCACTGGAGGATGAGGTCTTTAAATACTGGGATGAGATCACGCCTATCTGCTTCTATGATGACCCGGGGGAGATAGCCACGGATGATACAGTCTGGCTTCTCATAAGGGGTAAGGACGAGACCCTGTCCCGGCAGATGGAGGATATGGGCTATGAGGTGACATACTGCGGTAAAAAGACAGCCGGAGACCATCTTAAGAGCATTAAGGTAAAAGTATATAGATGTAAAAGGTGAACTGTGATATATTATCAGTTATGAAAAAAGAAAAGATAAAAAGACTGACAAATTTCATATTGATGCTCCTGTTCTTTGCCTTTGGGCTTTTCTGCTACTCATACAGCGGCAAGGTCACTGCGTATAATACCACACTGTACGCTTTTTCCTACAGATATGGTTTTATATCGAGGGCATTTATAGGGACGATCTATCAGGGACTTCATACGATCTTCGGCCTTGATATGCTCCACTATGAAAGCGCCCTGGCCTTTACCCAGATCGTTACAGGCATTTTCTTTGTACTCATGTTCCTTTTCTTCATTTATATGTATAAAAGGACGGATATGGATGAGATCAGATACAGTGAGTTTTTGATGGTGCTGGTCACACTTTTGGCGGTGCCCATGTTTTCCTGCCAGTACAATTTTGGCAGGGTGGACATCTATCTCTTTGGCCTGTCGCTTATAGGAGCTGTGCTTCTGGTCTCCGGTCATCTGGAGTGGCTTCTGATACCTATAGTCGCGGTGTGCTGTATGGTACATCAGGGCTATGTGTTTATGTATTTCAATATCATACTGGTGCTTTTGATCTACAAGTTTTTTACGCCTTTTGAAAAAAAGAATACCAGGCGCTACGGCATCCTGTTTTTCCTGTGCTTTGTCACCGGGTCGGCGCTGTTTTTATACTTTGAGTTTTTCTCGCGTACAAACGGAGAGAGTATAGTAGATGAGATCATAAGAAATGCGTCTGCGGTTTCATATCACGGAGACTACCATGAGACGCTCATAGAGCACGAGATACTGAATGTGGACCTTGCCGGGGAGGAGTGGGGGTTTCATCTGGAAAACTTTGTGGAGACGCCGTTTTTTTTGATACTTGTATCGCCGTTTATCTGGCTCTGGTACCGCTATGCGAAGGAGGTCTTTTCTAGGGCAAATACCACGGTGGAAAAGATAAAATACTTCTTTGTGCTATTCGGTTTTCTGACTCTGATCCCAAACTATGCCCTAAAGGTGGATTACGCCAGATGGACTTTTGCGGCCTGTGCGTATTTTCTGGTGGTGACGCTGTCGCTTTTAGCTATGGGAGACAGGGTGATCATAGACAGTTTAAGGAGCGTAAGGGCATTGCAGGTGGGACATCCGTGGCTTTTGCTCATGATACCCTATCTGGTGCTTATGGTTCCGTTTTGGGATGTTTATTATAATCAGGCGCTTAAAAATCTGGGTGACTGGGTGAATGTACTGTTTTTGAACTGGTGGGAAGTGACTATATGAGGGAGAGAGGTTTATTTGAAAATTTAAAGATACTTCTGTTTTTGGCTGTGATGTGCGGAGTATATCTGGTCAGATATTTCTCCCATCAGACAGTGGTATCCGAGGTCGAGGAGTACTATGAAACGGCGCTCTATGCCACGGGCTTTTTCTATCTGCTTTTATTCATACTTTTTATTCTCTTGCTCAAAAAAACGGGAAGGTATGGCCCCGTGCTTTGTCTGATGCTTGGAGCCATAAGCTTTGCGCCCTTTTTACAGATAAATACTCTTGGCGGTATATATCTCTTCCTTGCCATGATATTTGTGTTGATGGCCATTGTCTGTGTCTGGGGCAGGTTTTTCTTTTTGCTGATACCTCTTTTTGCGGCGGGAGTTTATCTGTATCCGGGATTTTTCCTTCTGGGCGCTCCTATGATACTGGGAGCCATAGGTTATCAGTCAAAGCTTCGCCCGGTAAATTCATGGATCATTTTTGCGTCCATAATAGCAGGTGGGTATTTCTTTTATATGGGGATCCACTCAGAGGTGCCGCTGTGGGAGGATGAGTACGGGATACTGGCACAGTTCCATCCCTATATGGAGTTTGCCGGGATGATGGACGAGGAGCTGGTACATACCGCGAAGGTTCTGGAGCTTATAGTTTTTTCCGTGCTGATCTCGCCTTATATCTATATGTATCTGCGGCTTTTGCATGATGTGGGGTGGAAGCCGAAGTACCTGTCGTTTCTGCTGGCGGGAGTCCTGCCCCTGACGGAGTATATCTCACAGGAGCACCCCGGACAGGTGATGTACTTTATTCTGGTTTACTATCTTTTTGCCGTCATCCTTCCGATAGCCTGGGGAGATGCTGTATGGGTACAGGCGCTGGATGCGCTCGTTTCCCGTGTACGCCGGCTGCCCGGCTATTTAGTGCTTCTGATCTATCCTATGTGTCTTTTTCCGCTTCGCCGGGGGATTATCTGTCTGGCCAGCAGATGGATAGTGAATCTGATCATGTTTAAGTACTTTGGGGCAGAGGTCTAAATAAAGTGGAAAAAAATCCGTAAGTGGTTTATAGTATTACCTATGAATAAGAAAAAGCTGACTGTGGTGGTGCCGATTTTTTACAAAAAAATATGCGAGGTTGAGGGGCGGTATCTGTACCGCGTGGTGGATGTAGACGTTTTGTTTATCGATGACGGATCCTCCGATGGTACGCTGTCCATTATGAAGGATCTGGCTGGAGGAGACGGCAGGATACATTACCTGTCCTTTTCCAGAAACTTTGGCAAGGAAGCCGCTATCTACGCGGGGCTTTCCTATGCCAGGGGAGATTATATAGCCATTATGGACGCGGATCTGCAGGATCCGCCGGAGCTGCTGCCGCAGATGCTGGAGGTCCTGATCAGGGGCGAGGCAGATCTGGTAGGTACCCGCAGGGTGAGCAGAAAGGGTGAGCCGCCCATCAGATCATTTTTTGCCAGACGTTTTTATCATCTGATGGACAGGATCTCCGAGACAGAGGTGGTGGACGGAGCCCGGGACTACCAGGTGATGAATAAAAAGGTGGCAAAAGCCATACTTTCCATGGGCGAGTACAACCGCTTTTCAAAGGGCATCACCGGGTGGGTGGGCTATAAGAAAAAGTGGCTGG
>ERZ842401.5750-NODE-5750-length-13557-cov-22.953414_pt1 | contig 13557 bp, 10 predicted proteins | sample MGYA00521270_ERZ842401 | MGnify/ENA primary metagenome ERZ842401 (study PRJEB31892, sample SAMEA3878208) | bioreactor metagenome | biome: Moose rumen | place: Sweden | collected 2011-10 | study: EMG produced TPA metagenomics assembly of the PRJEB12797 data set... | reverse complement strand
TCTCTACCCACGGTGCCCGTAAGGGTCTGGCCGACACCGCCATGAAGACGGCCGACGCCGGTTATCTGACGCGTCGTCTCGTTGACGTCTCTCACGACGTCATCATCAACGAGGAAGACTGCGGCACGCTGCGTGGCCTGGTCTGCACCGCCCTGAAGAATGGCGACGAGACCATCTCTACGCTCTACGAGCGCATCCTCGGTCGTGTCAGCGTTCACGATATCGTTCATCCTAACACGGGTGAGCTCATCGTGGCTGCCGGTGAGGAGATTACCGAGCCCATCGCACAGATCATCGAGGAGTCTCCCATTGAGAGTGTCGAGATTCGTTCGGTGCTCACCTGCGAGTCCAAGCATGGCGTCTGCATGAAGTGTTACGGACGTAACCTCGCCACCCAGCGCATGGTACAGAAGGGTGAGGCCGTCGGCGTTATTGCCGCACAGGCCATTGGTGAGCCAGGTACTCAGCTGACGCTCCGTACGTTCCACGCCGGTGGTGTGGCAGGTAACGCTGCCGCCAACGCCTCTATCGTGGCCAAGAACGACTCCAAGCTGGAGTTCGACGAGCTGCGTACCGTTCCGTTCACCGATGACAATGGCGTAGAGTGCCAGATGGTAGTCAGCCGTCTGTCGGAAGTCCGCTTCGTCGATAAGAACACCAACATCGTGCTCTCTACGATGAACGTTCCTTACGGTTCGTCACTCTATTTCTCACAGGGTGACCAGGTGAAGAAGGGCGACCTCATCGCCCGTTGGGACCCGTTCAACGCCGTCATCGTTACCGAGTATGCAGGTACGCTGAAGTTCAAGGATGTTGTAGAGGGTGCTACCTTCAAGGCCGAGACCGACGAAACCACCGGCCTGACCGAGAAGATTATTACCGAGACCCGTGACCGTGCCCTCGTGCCGACCTGCGACATTATCGATGCTAACGGCGACGTCGTCGGAACCTATATCTTCCCCGTAGGCGGTCACGTAGTCGTTGAGGACGGCCAGACCATGAAGACTGGTGAGACCCTCGTCAAGATTCCGCGTACCGTAGCCAAGGGTGGTGATATCACCGGTGGTCTGCCGCGTGTCACCGAGCTCTTCGAGGCCCGTAACCCGTCGAACCCCGCTGTCGTATCAGAAATCGACGGTGAGGTCACCTTGGGTAAGGTGAAGCGTGGTAACCGTGAAATCATTGTCACCTCAAAGACGGGTGAGCAGCGCAAGTACCTGGTCAGCCTCTCCAAGCAGATTCTGGTACAGGAGCACGACGCCGTTCGTGCCGGCACGCCGCTCTCCGACGGTGTCATCACTCCTGCCGACATCCTGGCCATCAAGGGTCCCACGGCTGTTCAGGAGTACATCGTCAACGAGGTTCAGGACGTCTATCGTCTGCAGGGTGTGAAGATTAACGACAAGCACTTCGAGATTATCGTGCGTCAGATGATGCGTAAGGTGCAGATCAACGATCCGGGCGACACGTCGTTCCTCGAGCAGGAGATTGTCGATAAGCTCGACTTCGCTGAGGAGAACGACCGCATCTGGGGTAAGAAGGTGGTCACCAATGCCGGTGACTCCGAGAACCTCAAGGCCGGACAGATTGTCACCGCCCGCAAGCTGCGCGACGAGAACTCCTCGTTGAAGCGCCGTGACCTTCGCCTGGTTCAGGTCCGCGATGCTGTGCCCGCCACTTCTACGCAGATTCTGCAGGGTATCACCCGTGCGGCTTTGCAGACCAAGTCGTTCATGTCGGCCGCATCGTTCCAGGAGACCACGAAGGTGCTCAACGAAGCTGCCATCCGCGGTAAGGTGGACTACTTAGAGGGCATGAAGGAGAACGTCATCACGGGTCACCTCATTCCCGCCGGTACTGGTCAGCGTGAGTTCGAGAAGATTATCGTCGGCTCCAAGGAGGAGTACGAGCGCATGCAGGCTAACCGCAAGAACGTGCTCGACTTTGCCGAAGACGCCGTTCTCGACGATGTGAGATAACATTTTAGACATTCCCACAATGTTGTATAGCCGGCCCCGGAAGTTTACGAAAGTAGCTTTCGGGGCTTTTACTGGGGAAGCCTGAGGGGGCTGTAGCCTGCCGTCCTTTTTTCGTAACCCTTTTCGTAACTTTTTGTAGTTTTTTACTGATTTGTTTGGCTATGTCAGTTTTTATTTCTAATTTTGCAGCGGAGTATTAGGCTCCAAACTAATTATTTACTAAATAACTAATAATGAGACGTGCCATAACAGCCTTATTCATAATGGGTTTTATGCGCACCTGAGTAGGGGGTAAGCCTATTCAGGGGCTAATGTCGTTGTGTAGGCCCGGACCCCCTCTAACTCCCCCTGTTTGGGGGAGGTCAAAGGACTAAGGTCAAAGGACAAAGGTCAAAAAGACCCCCTCTAACTCCCCCTGCTTAGGGGGAGGACAAAAGCGGACAACCGTTCAGTTGGATTTGCAATCCAACTGCGGTGAGTATCAGGATTTCCAAATCCGAAATAACGATGCCGCAAGGCAACAAGACTAAATAAATGCAGTAAAGATTCGATAAGAATTCAACAATAACAATAATAATAACAATTAAAAAAACAAAACTAATTATGGTTAAACAAAACTTTCTAACAAAAATGCTCCTGCTATGTGCCCTGATAGTAGGTAGTGTATCGAGTGCATGGGCGGTAGATACGAATACTTCTGTCTTGTGGTCTGAAATCTGGTAAATTTCAAAAACAATAACAAGATAGGGTATCAACGGTTCACGCGTTCAGCGTGCGCATGTTGTATCTATATCGTTTATTGTGGGTTTACCAGAGCCTAAGACCAGGGATGTGGAGCATACAGTTCCACGCTTCTTCTGTATATGCATATTTTAATAATGTTCGCGCGCGAGGGACGGCGAGGACAGAGGAGATTTGCCTTCCAGAAATGAAAAGATTTAACAACAGAGAGAAAGACTATATCAAAAGAATCTGCCAAGCAAAAAAAGTGGATTCTGCTATTTCCTACCTTGATGGTGGCCTCATTAGCAAGTGTCTTGTTAATGAAGGTATCTCCTTGAGTTGGGAAGGAAAAGGTATATGCCGCTATAGGTGTAAAGAGAACGGCAATACTGAAACTGTAGAAAGACACATTGAGGACGTTGCCATCTTGCTTAATACACTCGAGAAGGAACGCTATATCGACTATTACTCCGACGGCTCTCTGGAACCTGTAACCCAATTAGAACGATATTTCCTTTCCCAACAGGTTTCAAGGACCTTAGAGTTCCTTCAGACTGCTAAAGACATGATTGCAAAGGACACTCAATGCTATGTAAAGATAGATCAAAGTCTTTATGACCTTGTCAATGATAATTTTATGACAGAAGATGACAAAGCATTGCTTGAGGCTAAAAAACAAACTGAATATGCCTTGAAAACTTTCGAGGATTCTAAACGACAGACAAAATATGCTCGATGGACATTCTGGGCAACGTTAGTCGCTATGTTTTTTGCAATAGGCAAAGACATTTTCGAAACATTATATAAAGCCATTGGATAAATTCAAACAATAACAAAATAATAACAATTAAATTTCAAAGATTATGAAAAAAGCATTATTACTTAAGCCAATGCTCCTGCTATTCGCCCTGATAGCAGGCGTGGGAAGTACGTGGGCACAAAATACTTTTGTTAAAGTTACAAACTCAACTCAAGTAAGCGTAGGCAGTAAGATTATCTTTGTTTGTGAAGATAACAATCAAGCCATGCAGAATGATGCTAATTATTCTGGAACAGATGTTACGATTACTGACTCTAAAATTACGTTATCGGCTACTTCCACTGTATGTGTGATGACAGTAGGTGGTGAGACTGATGCCTGGACATTTGATGTTGGAACAAATGAATTACTTTCATGGAAAAAGAATGGCTTTCAGATTAACTTTACTACCGGAAATGCCAACAAATGGACAATAGCATCAGACGGTTCATTTACTTGTAACGTTTCTGGCGTAACTGACAGCTCTACGAGAAAGCAAGTAAGACATAATACAAATAGTACAAACAAATTTGGTTGCTATACATCGTCCACAGGTAAAGCAGTAGTGCTTTATGTTAAGGAAGATGCTTCTCCACTTGCATCCATTGCTCTTTCGGGTTCATATCAGACCGTGTTCCATCAGGGAGATGTGTTCACTCACGATGGCGTTGTTGTCACTGCAACCTATGAAAACAGCAATACTGCTGACGTTACGAACAGTGCATCGTTCTCTTCTCCTGATATGACAACGACTGGAAATAAGACAGTAACAGTATCTTATACTGAAAACAACGTTACAAAAACAGCTACATACAATATTACCGTAAATGCCCCTGCTACGCTGACTAGTATTACGCTATCAGGAGACTATGCAACAGTTTTCACTCAGTTCGAAACGTTTAACCATGACGGACTAACCGTAACTGCCAATTATGATGATAATACCAGTAAAAATGTTACAAATGTGGCAACTTACTCAGATCCTGATATGACAACTGCTGGTACAAAAACTGTTACAGTAACATATACCGAAAAAAATGTTACAAAGGAGGCAACATACGAAATTACGGTTAATGAGTATGTACAGCCGACAACTGTCGTTATTGATGATTGGGCAACTCTCTTTGGCGTAGCTGCAGATGCTGGTGCTGATGTTACCAAACAAGATTATGAGGGAACAAAAGATAATGTCGAGGTTAAATATGCAGAAGCCACAAATATGTATATCAAGACAAAAGATCTTCGAATATATAATGGCTCTGCTCTGACTTTTACTGCTCCCAGCGGTTATGTCTTTACAGAAGTAGTTTTCGAGGGAACAACAAGCGAAGCAAAAGCCCCAACAGCTGATACAGGTACGTTTGATTACTCAACAAAGACGTGGACAGGATTTGCGTCAGAATTCACTTTATCTAGAGATAGTGGAAAAGATTACACAAAATTTACTTCTGCGACTATAACGCTACAACCAGCTTCTGCAACAGTAAATATCTCCACTTCTGGAAATGGATATGGAACTTATTGCAGCGAATATGCTCTTGACTTCTCTGGAAGTGGTGTTGATGCTTATACTGCAGCATACGATGAGGCAAAGGGTAAGGTTGTGCTGACTAAGATTGTTGATGGCATTGTTCCTGCCAATACTGGTGTAGTGCTCTATAGCGAGACCACGGGTGAGCAGGATATTCCTACCACCACTACCACAAACACTATTGACGTTGACAATGAAATGGTTGGTGTAACTGCACAGACTGCTGTTCCCTGGACTGATGAAGGCAAGTACAACTATATCCTCCAGCAGGGTAAGTTCAAGAAGGCAACAGGTGCCAGCCTGCGTGCTAACCGCGCTTACTTGAGCACTACTTATGATGTTTCAACCTCTGGTGCACCTGAGCTGGATCTCGTTTTTGGTGACGAGACAACCGGCATTCAGAATATTGAGCGTACAGTCAACGACAACCAGTACTACACGCTGGATGGCCGCCGCGTAGCTGAGCCTACTAAGGGTCTGTACATTGTGAACGGTAAAAAGGTAGTGATTAAGTGAGAGAAGAAATGAGCTTGCTCGAGTTCTTCCAAACGTGAACTAGCTCGAGCGTAGCTCAAGGTCGTGATTAAGTAAATCGTACCCTACCCCTGCCCCTCACCTGAGAGGGGCGGGGAGTGCCTACGGAATAGAAATAAATAATTAAGGCCATACAGATAGCACTCAAACACGTTAATAGTATTTCCGTGATTTCCGTGATTTCTGTGTGACATAAAACAAAAAGAAAGGAAACAAGATAATGAAGAAAGAATATATCAATCCAGAGATGGAAGTAGTTCAGATGCAGACCATGACTGTTTTGGCAGCTTCAGATCCTCAGCCCGTGAATGAAGATGCTACTGATACCAATGGTGTTTACGACGATAATGCTTCTCGTTGGTTCGACAACGGCGGCTCTGAAGACTGGTAATCCAGACAAGTGAAACTCTAATGAGGGCTCAGGGGTGTTGCTGCCTCTGGGCCCTTTGACTTTAAGTAAGGCAAACTGGGAGTTCTCCGTAAGCAAAGTGCCAGTTTGAGTATGTGCAATGTTGTATAGCCACGGGGGCACACGGATTATCACGGAGCAGGCATGACCGTGAAATTCCGTGTTCATCCGTGGCCCAAAATATATCCGTACTTTCTTTGCCGTTAAATGTGATTTAGCGAGGCGTTAAATGCGCATTAACGAGGTGTTAGGCGGCACCTAAGTGGAAGTTATGTGCCGGGTAAGGGACAGATAGGTGCCGGGTAAGGGACAGCCAGGTGCCGGGTATCAAATGGTTTGGAGTAAGCAAAGAAAAAGTTTTTTCCGCAAACACCTACCACCTACCTCTGACACGCTGAAAGGCCGATGTACACTGGGTTTGAGGCACGGTAGGTGTTGCCCAAACACCTACCTAAGACCTACCACCAAGAAATGAGAAATGGGAAATGAGGAATGAGAACTGAAGGTAGGTGTCAGGTAGGTGATAGGTAGGTGTTAAGGCAACACCTACCGTGCCGGAAAGCCTGTGTGTATCGGTGTTTCGGGCCTGTTGAGGTAGGTGTTGGCATGTTTTGGCAATAAACATGCCGCTTCTGCCAACAAGTGCGTCACTTGGAAACGTAAGTGGCACATTTAGCATAGCAAAGTGGCATGTTTGTCTCTCCTAAGTGGGTGCTTTTCCACCTCTCAAAATGTCAAAAGTAAAAAAGTCGGCCGTTTTTTTCTTTATTTCAGAAAAAACCATTACTTTTGCAAATTGAACAAACGTAAAGATTATGGCAGAAGCAGGAACTTACAAACGTCGCACTCGCGAGGAAGTACTGGCTTGGCTGCAAGAGGCCAGGGAGCGGAAGCAGGCTTGGGAAGAGCAAACCCAGCTTGAACTTCAGGTGCTGATGGAGGAAAATCGTCGCGCAAAGGAATCACATTATTTCGATTTTTCAGTATAGTATGAAAACGCTGAATCTCGAAATGATTAACTCGCATGCTGAGTATCAAGTTTATCTTGGACAAACTGGCAAATATTTGTTCAAGACTGACTTTGACATACTTTACGCAGTTGACTTCGAACTTGACAGCAATCCATACTATACAGCCTACTGGTTCAACTTGACCAACCCCAATCATGCAAAATCGCCTGGTGATGCAAAGATTGCCCAAACGGTAGTGTGCATTATCGAAGAGTTCTTTAGACTGAATCCTGAAGTGCTGCTCTACATGTGCAGCACGGATAATGGGCAGCAGGCAATGCGTAATCGCCTTTTCTTACGTTGGTTTAGCGGTTATGAGCAACAGAAGAAATATGCAATAAGGTCTTCTGAGGTGAAGGGTGAGGGCCGACGTGAATATGTTGCACTGATTGTGCAGAGGACTCATCCGCAATTCGAAGAAATTATCCAACGTTTTGAAGAAGAAATTGAGATGTTCAACGAACTGAAGCCATAACCAATATTTGTTGCTGTTTTTTTCTTCCCTATAGGTCAAAAGTAAAAAAGTCGGTTGTTTTCTTCTTTATTTCAGAAAAAAACATTACTTTTGCAAATTGAATCATTGTACATGCTTTTTGCTCAAAAAAAAGAATGATGAAGTAAGAGCAATAATAACTTATAACTAATAATAAAATTAAAACAAAATGAGAAAACAAACTTTACTAAAATCATGGCTCCTGCTATTCGCCATCATAGCAGGTGTCGGGAAAGTGTGGGCGGAAGAAATCGCCACAGCAACCTTTGACGGTAAGAATGAGACTTACACAGAAGGTTGGACAACTACAGGTACAGGTACAGGTCGTACTGACTGTATTATTATTGGTGCTGGAGAGAATATCACTTCTCCTGCTTTTGATTTATCAGGATATTCTAAGGTGACTATATCAATTAAGGCACGCCGCTATGGAACTTTAATAGGTAGTAAGGCAACAATTGATGCATCAATTGGGGGCAATTCTGTCGGCACGACAGATGCAACAGGTACCAGCGCTACTACTTCGTTGACAGACATTACCTTCACGCCTTCTTCCTCCATGACTAAAGCTGTATTGGTGTTTACTTGTACTAATGCGACCTCTGCAGGTAGTTCGCATGGTGCAGGTATTAATTCTATAACACTTACAGGAACTAAGGCTGGTGAAACAGTTACTTATACAGTTACCTATGATGCTAATGGCGCCACTTCGGGAACTGTTCCTGTTGATGAAACAGAATACGAAGCTAACGCGCAAGTTACAGTAAAAGGAAATACTGGCGATTTGGCTAAGAGTAACTTTGAGTTCGATGGTTGGAACACAAAGGCCGATGGCTCAGGTGACAGTTATAATGCTGGTGGAACATTCTCCATAACAGGCAATACCACTCTTTATGCAAAGTGGAAGGCTGTTTCTTCTGGTGTTGATTATGTTACCCTTCCTTTCTCATGGGAAGGTGGAACAAAGGCAGATTTGACGGCTTTGGATGGTGTTACAGCAAATGGTCTTGGAGATAACTATTCACAAGGCAATGCTCCTTATCTTGTTAAGTTCGATACAACAGGCGACTATATTCTGATTAAGACGGATAGTCAGCCGGGTAAGGTGACCATCGGTGTAAAGATGCTGGGTGGATCTGACTCATCAAAAATCACCGTACAGGGTTCTTCGGATGGTGAGACATTTACTGATGTTGAAGAGTTGACTATCAGTGGAGCAAAGAATGATGTCCTTACTCTTGAAACATCGAGTGGTTTTGGTGCTAATGACAGATATGTAAAGCTTGTCTTTACTAAGGGCTCCAATGTTGGCGTAGGACCAATTACAATTGCCAAGCCTTCAACTGACCCGCAGATTGTTGCTAATGGAGAGGTTGAATTGGCTTACAATGCAACCAGCGGTGAGATTGCTTATACTATCAATAACCCTGTTGATGGTACATCTTTGAGTGCAAGAACTGAAGCAGAATGGATTTCTAATGTTAGAGTTGCTACCGACAAGGTGACTTTCACGACAACTGCTAACGAAGGTGCGGAACGTACAGCAACCGTTACGCTGACATACGGCACTTTGACAAAGGATGCTACTGTAATACAGGCAGCAAATCCGAATGCTCCTGGCTCAGAGAATAAACCTTATACTGTTGCACAGGCTATAGAAGCTACACCTACATCTGCAGAAGTTTATATCAAGGGAATTGTGTCTAGTTTCTATAATACAAGTATTGTTGGTGACGGGACAAATTATCGCTATTATATTTCTGACGATGGTACTACTGGAACAGAACTGCTTGTTTATAAGGGAAAAGGCCTGAATAATGAAGCTTTCAGCAATGCTGATGACCTGTTAGTTGGTGACGAAGTGGTGATTTATGGTATGTTGACAATGTATCAAGATTCTCCTGAGGTTGCTTCGGGAAACTATATCGTTTCTCTGAATCGTCCTGAAGACACTACCCCAAAGATAACTATTGCTCCTGTAGAGGTAAATGCAAACGCTGCTGAAACAGAGGGTACGCTAACTGTGACATACAAAAATGTAGATACAGATCTTGTTGAGATTAAGTTCTGCGATGCAGAAGGGGCAGATGCAACCTACGATTGGATTGTTGCTGACTTTGACGCAAACAAAAACATTGAATACGTTATCGAGGCGAATGCAGGTGAATCTCGTACCGCTTACTTGAAAGTGTATGGACTCGATAGCGAAACTAACGATGTTTATTCTAATGTAGTTACTATTACGCAAGCCGAGTATGTTGAGGCTACAACCTATACGCTGGCTACAAGCATTACCCCTGGTAAGCATTATATCATTGTCGGTGTGAACAACGATGTTTATAAGGCTATGGGTGCTCAGAATACTAATAACCGTTCAGCTGTAGAGGTAAGTGTTGAAGGTGATGTCGCTACAGTTACTTCTGATAAGAAGGTATATGAGGTACAGATAGGTGTGGACAATACTACCGGCTATTATACACTTTATGATGAAGATGCACAAGGCTATCTCTATGCAGCTCAAGGTACTGGTACAGGAAATTACATGAGAACAGAAAGTGAGCTTGATGCAAATGGTAATGGCTCATGGACGATTGATTTTAATTCTGAAAGCGGTGCTGCAATTATTACTGCAACAAATCCCAATATCAAACGTAAAATAATAAGATATAATAGCGGTAATAGTGGTCTGTTCTCTTGCTACGAACAAGGCCAGAGAGACATTTACCTCTATGAGCGTGATGATGATGATAGTCCAGAACAGACTACTATCGCTTTAGAAACTGCTTATGATTATATTACATTGAGTCGAGCTTGCAATCTTGACTTTTCTGGTGTTGATGGCTTGGAAGTTTATATCGTGACGAAGGTGAATGAGGCCAGCGTTACTACAGAAAAGGTAGAGGGTACTGTACCTGCTGGTGCTGGCGTTATCCTGAGGAAAACGGGAACGGCTAATTCGTTTGAGGTTCCTATTGTAGCTGAGGCTACTGCACTTCAGGGCAACTTGCTCACGGGCGTTACCGTGGCAACGGAAATTGGTAACACAAATGCTACGGACTACATTCTGTATGAAGGTGCATTCCATGCTTCAAATGCAGGTACTTTAGCAGCAGGCAAGGCATACCTGCGTGTTGAAGATGGAGGCCAGGCTCCTGCACTTGGTCTTGACTTCAATGGCGAGGGTACAACAGGCATCAACAGCGTTGAGCGTGGAGCGTTGAGCGTTGAGGGATGCTATACACTGGACGGCCGCCGTGTGGCTCAGCCTACAAAGGGACTGTACATTGTGAATGGTAAAAAGGTAATGGTAAAATAATAAACGTACCCCACCCCTGCCCCTCCCCTGAGAGGGGCGGGGAGTGCCTACGGATAAATAAAAGAAGAAGAATTATGAAAAAGATGTATTTGAATCCAGAGGTCTATGTGATGAACCTTCGGGTGGGAAGCTGCCTTTTGGCTGGTTCTCTTCCTAAGAGTAATGATAAAATTGATCCTAGTCAGGCTCAGTCTCCCAGATTCAGCGGAAGACATGGCTATGTTGACGACGAAGAGGAAGACGAAGAAGAAGACTGGTAATCAACGAGGAATGTTTCATGTCAGTATGCTCTGTATGACATGAATCTATATGTGAAGATGCGTCACCTGCCTGTGAGGGTAGGTGGCGCTTTTTCGGTATTATTTCCGGTTTTTATTTTGTTCTTTTCCTGACTTTTCGTACTTTTGCGAGCGTTATATATATAAATAGGAGAAAACAGACTGACGAAGAGATGAACAGGAAAAGGTTTTTAATGATGTGGATGGTGCTGGCCACGGTGGCTGCCGTGGGACAGACGTGGCCTGACGGCACGCCGATGGACGAGTGGTTCATGCAGTCGGGCAGGGTGGATGTGAACACCTTGGGCCGGCGATACGTGCTGACCGATTATGGCGTGAGGCGTGACAGCAACATGGTGCAGACGGCCATGATTCAGGCCGTCATCGACCGCTGTGCCCAGGAGGGTGGGGGCGTGGTAGTGGTGCCAGAGGGCACTTTCCTGACGGGAGCGCTCTTCTTCCGGCAGGGCACGCATCTGCACGTTACCGGGCAGGGACGGCTGAAGGGCTCTGACCGCATCATTGACTTCCCCGTGATGACCACCCGCATAGAGGGTGAGACGTGCCGCTACTTTGCGGCGCTGGTCAATGCCGACGGACTCGACGGCTTCACCATTACGGGCAAGGGCACCATCGACGGCAACGGGCTGCAGTACTGGCGGGACTTCTGGCTCCGCCGGCGGTGGAACCCTGAGTGTACGAACAAGGACTCGCAGCGGCCAAGGCTTACCTACGTGTCGAACTCACGTAACGTCACCATTCAGGATGTGCGCTTGGTGAACAGCCCGTTCTGGACAAACCATGTTTATAAGAGCCACCATGTGCGCTACATAGACTGTTACATCTATGCTCCCACAAAGGACGTATGGAGCGAGGATCCCACACGTGGCGCCCCGTCGTCGGATGCCATCGACATTGATGCCTGTAGTGATGTGCTGGTGAGGGGCTGTTTCATGCACGTCAACGACGATGCTGTGGTGCTGAAGGGCGGCAAAGGTACCTGGGCCGACAAGGACAGCACTAACGGACCTAACGAGCGCATTCTGATAGAGGACTGCCGCTACGGCAGGGTGCACGGCTGCCTGACGTTAGGGTCGGAGTCGCTGCACGATCGAAACATCATTCTGCGCCGGTGCCACACGGAGGCTGCCGACCGCGTGCTGTGGCTGAAGATGAGGCCTGACACGCCGCAGCACTATGAGTATGTGCTGGTGGAGGACATCACGGGCCGTTGCGGCCGCTTCCTCTTCATTCACCCGTGGACGCAGTTCTATAAGCCCGGCAACCGGCCCGACATGCCCCGTTCGCGCTGTAACAACATCATCATGCGTGACATCAAGGTGGAGACACCCACGATGTTCGACGTGCAGACGAGCGACAACTATGACCTCGCGGACTTCTTCTTTGAAGGAAGTTTGTTGAGTGTTGAGTGTTGAGCGTTGAGTGTTGAGTGTTGAGCGTTGAGTGTTGAGCGTCTCTCTTCGACCTTTGAACATTGTGCATTGACCGCCCCCCTTGACCTTTGACGCTCAACGCTCAACCCTTAGACCTTTGACCTTAGACCTTAGACCGGTCCCCTTAGACCTTTGACCTTTGACCTTTGACGCTCAACGCTCAACCCTCAACGCTCAACCCTCAACCCTTCGCCCTTTTTGAAAAAAACGGTCGAAAAAGTGCGGTAATTCAAAAAAAAGACTTACTTTTGCATCGCTATATATAAATAAGAATAGGAAATGAACGAAAACGACAACAAAAAACAGGGATTACAACTGGAACTGCCGCAGGACGTGGCACAGGGAGAATATGCAAATTTTGCTATCATCACTCATTCGTCGAGTGACTTTGTGATTGACTTTGCACGGGTGCTGCCCGGCGTGCCAAAGGCTATGGTGAAGAGCCGCGTGCTGCTGGCTCCCGAGCATGCTAAGCGTCTGCTGGGTGCCCTGCAGGAGAACATTATGCGTTACGAGCGGGCCTTCGGTCCCATCCGCATCCCCGATCAGAAGGGCGGCACCATCGCTCCCTTTGACATCAACAAGGGACAGGCGTGATTTTTTTGGTCTAAGGTCTAAGGGTTGAGGGTAGAGGGTTGAGCGTTGAGCGTTAAAGGGGACCTGTCTAAGGTCTAAGGTCAAAGGCTTGGGGACTGATGTCAAAGGGAACCAGTCAAAGGTCAAAGGGAGCCAGCCTACGCTCAACGCTCTACCCTCAACGCTCAACCCTTAGACCTTCGACCTTAGTCCACTGAGCCCAAAAATTGTTAATAATGTTATTTTTGTTTAAATAACAATATCGCAGAAAGATTTTTCTCATAATATATTAGGTAGTTTCGGGGAATTGTTGTACCTTTGCAGCCCGAAACGCCTTTATAAAGGGCGCGCTATCTGCGTAATATGCTGAATATAAACAAAATAATATATAAATAAATTTAAAGTAAAAGTATTATGCCTACAATTTCACAATTGGTAAGAAAAGGCAGAAAGGT
>ERZ842401.5749-NODE-5749-length-13560-cov-5.919659_pt1 | contig 13560 bp, 5 predicted proteins | sample MGYA00521270_ERZ842401 | MGnify/ENA primary metagenome ERZ842401 (study PRJEB31892, sample SAMEA3878208) | bioreactor metagenome | biome: Moose rumen | place: Sweden | collected 2011-10 | study: EMG produced TPA metagenomics assembly of the PRJEB12797 data set... | reverse complement strand
GTACGGTGTGATTTTCAATCTTTATTATGCCGGGGTGGCCGCTTCCGACATGAGTACCGGCGGGCTGCCCGACATTCTGCCGGTAGATGAAACCACCCCCGAAATGCGGGATATCCATTTTTCGGAGATCGTATGCGCCGGGGCGAAACAGGCCATCTACATCAACGGCCTGCCTGAACTTCCCGTGAGCAACATTTCCTTCGCGAACTCCACTTTCACCGCCGCTGCCGGCGAAGAGATCCACTTCGCGGAGGACATCACCTTCGATAACGTATATGTGAACGGTCGCAATATTTCCACCTATAATTGATTATCAGCATCTTACGCAAAACCGTCTGGTGAAAATGTACCAGACGACTTTAGGTAACTAATTGATATTCAGGATATGATTAGAATGATAGTCTGGCTGCTCTGCAGCGCATTTACGATCCATACCATCGGAGATTCCACGATGGCGGAGAAGGACCTTGCAAAGGCAGGTCCGGAGCGAGGCTGGGGGATGATGTTCCAGAATTTTCTCGACGAAGGAGTGGCCGTGAAGAACTACGCCCAGAACGGGCGCAGCACCAAGAGTTTCATCGACCTAGGTCTCTGGAGCAAGGTGGAGGAGAACCTCCAGCCGGGCGACTGGCTGTTCATCCAGTTCGGGCATAACGACGCCAAGGCGGATGATCCCGCGCGCTATGCCGCTCCCTTCGGGGCCTATCAGGACAACCTGCGGCTCTTCGTGAAAACAGCGAAGGAGAAGGGTGTGCATCCGGTGCTGCTCACTCCTGTCGCCCGCCGCTGGTTCAAGGACGGCAAACTCGACCGTAACTGCCACACCGACTATCCCGCTGCCATGAAACAGGTTGCGGAAGAAGAAGGAGTGCCGCTGCTCGACATCACCACAGCCACGCTCGACTGGCTGGAAGGTCTTGGGGATGAAGGCTCGAAGCCCTACTTCATGATCAGCACCGGCAAGAACGACAATACCCATACCGTCGCCTGCGGCGCGCGGAAGGTTACGGAGATCGTCTGCGAAAAGATAAGGGAACAGCTCCCCGGGCTCGCAGATCATCTCACACGTTACGACATGGTGGTATCCGCCGACGGTCACGGCGACTACATGACCGTGCAGGAGGCCATCGACGCCGCCCCGGACTACAGTCACGGGGTGATTACGCACATACGCATACGCGCAGGTGTTTACAATGAGATGGTAACCATTCCTCACAACAAGTTCCGCCTGCACATCAGCGGCGAGGGCGCCGACCGCACCATCATCACCTTCGGCAAATACGCCAGGCAGACCTGGCCCGGAAGGGATTTCAACGTGGGGACGTCCGGCAGCGCCAGCGTCTATATCCACTCCAGCTATGTTACCATGGAGGATCTGACCATAGAGAACAGCGCGGGCGAGGGGAAGGATATAGGTCAGGCAGTGGCACTGTTCACCGACGGCGACTTCCTCTTCTTCCACCGCTGCCGTCTTATCGGTAATCAGGATACAGTCTATACCTATGGCCGTTACGGCAAGGAGGGCGGAGTAAAACGCAACTACTTCCTGGACTGCTACATTGAGGGTACTACAGACTTTATCTTCGGCCCCGGCATCGCCTACTTCGAGAACTGCACTATCCATAGCAAGAAGAACAGCTATGTGACTGCCGCTTCCACATTCGAAGGGCAGAAATACGGATATGTGTTCCACAACTGCCGGCTTACCGCCGCCGAAGGTATCGACAAATGCTACCTTGGACGCCCCTGGGGCGCCTATGCCAGGACGGTCTTCCTGGAGTGTGAACTCGGCCCGCACATTGTTGCGGAAGGATGGCACGACTGGGAGAAGCCCGGCAAGCCGGACACGAAGAAGAACTCCTATTACGCCGAGTACAAGTGCTATGGCCCCGGAGCCGCCGGCAAGAAGGAACGTGTGAAATGGTCGTATCAGCTCAGCGACCGCCAGGCCGCGAAATACTCCTTCGAGAAGGTGATGTTCCAGGAGCAGGACGGAATCGTTTGGGATCCGTTCAATAATTTATGAAAGGAACTTGTGCGCTTTGACATAAGTTGAAATGGGAAAAAGGTTGAAACTAAATAAGTTAGGAGCCACAGCTGTTGCGGTTGCCGCAGTGGCGGTGATGTTTTTCGCGGTTTCATGCGGGTCCCCCAGACCGTATTCCATGCGGATGGTGGAGTCGGAGATGCGACGCTGCCCCACAGCGGCGGATCTGGACGGAATGTCCGGCAAACTCAAGTGGAACTACACGACGGGCCTCGAACTTCTGTCGTTCCTGGATGCTGGATGTGTCCTGCAGTACGTGGATTTATGGTACGACGCCATCATCCGTGAAGATGGCAGCGTTGGGGCGAATTACAAGAAGTCCAACTACAGCCTCGACCACGTCTGCCCCGCCAGAACACTGTTCAAACTCTACGACCTGACCGGAAAGGAAAAATACCGCGCCTGCATCGACAGTATCTATGCACAGATCCAAAACCAGCCGCGCACGGATGCGGGCGCCTTCTGGCACAAGAAGATATACCCTTATCAGGTCTGGCTGGACGGCCTCTACATGGTCCAGCCGTTTTATGCGCAGTACTGCGCCCGCTATCTGGACACCGAGGAGGCCGATGCGGCCTTCATCGATATAGCAAAGCAGTTCCGCGTTGCCTACGACAAATGCTACGACCAGGCCACCGGCCTCTTGCGCCATGCCTGGGACGAAAGCAAAACAATGTTCTGGGCGGATCCTGCTTCCGGGCAGTCGGCCCACAGTTGGGGGAGGGCTATGGGATGGTACGTGATGGCGCTGGTGGATGTGCTGGACTGGATACCGGAAGATCATCCGGCCCGGGAAGACCTGCTGGGAATCCTTCACGGCATCCTCGAAACCCTTCCGAAGTACGCCGACCGCAAGACCTGCATGTGGTACCAGGTTCTGGACCAGCCGGGGCGCGAAGGCAACTACATCGAATCCACCTGCTCTGCCATGTTCACCTATGCCTATCTCAAGGCAGTTGACAAAGGGTACGAACCCAGATATGAAAAATACGCCAGGCGGCTCTATCGCAGCCTCGTGAAAAACTTCATCCGCAAGGAAAGCGACGGAACCATCACTCTCACGCAGTGCTGCGCCGTGGCAGGCCTCGGCGGCAAGGAGAACCGCAGCGGCGACTATGAATATTACATCCACGAAAAGATAACCGAAAACGACCCCAAGGGAGTTGGCCCCTTCATTTGGGCGTCGCTGATTTATGAAAAGGAATGAACGATATGAAATCCATCCGAATCATTTTACTTGCCCTGGCGGCGGGAGTGCTTTTGTCCTGCGGCGGAGAAGAACAGCCCGTCACTGTTACGCTTGCCGCTCCTGCCGGAGTGAAACTCACCAATCAGACGACACATTCAGCCATATTCCAGTGGGATGCGGCGGAAGGTGCCGAAAGTTACGAATGGGAACTCGATGAGGGAAGTGCTGTGTCGCAGACGGGAACCACCAAAAACACCAGCGCCATCATCGACAAATTGAACCAGGGGAGCACTTATTCATTCAAGGTGCGTTCCGTGGCAGGAGAAGACAAGTCGTCATGGTCGTCAGAGGTTTCGGTATCGATTGCCGGAAAGAATGATCCCGACACACCGGACACTCCCGACACGCCGGATAATCCGTCCGATCCCGTTTCCGATGCGGTCTATGCCCAGTTCCTGATCCCTTCGGTTGAGGAAGACGGAGTTGCGCGCGCCTTCCCCGGCGCTGAAGGCGGCGGAATGTACACCACCGGCGGCCGCGGGGGAAAGGTTCTTCACGTAACCACCCTGGAAGACAATTCAAGCGAGGGTTCCCTTCGCTGGGCTGTATCGCAGAGCGGCGCCAGGACAATCGTATTCGACGTTGCAGGAATCGTTGAATTGAAATCCGACCTCAAGATCTCGAACGGCAATCTGACCATAGCCGGCCAGACAGCCCCCGGTGACGGTATCTGCCTCAAGAACTACACGGTGAATATCAATGCCGACAACGTTATTATACGTTTTGTCCGTTTCCGGCTCGGCGATGAGGCCCCATGGTCGGATGCCGACATAGCAGCAGGCAAGGCCGATGGCGAGGATGCAGTTTGGGGGCGCTATCACAAAGACATCATTCTCGACCATTGTTCGATGAGCTGGAGCATAGATGAAACGGCATCGTTCTATGCCAATGCCAACTTCACCATGCAGTGGTGCATAATCGGCGAGTCCATGAGCAACTGCCGTCTGCACTCCAAGGGGAATCACGGTTATGGCGGCATCTGGGGTGGCAAGGATGCCAGTTTCCATCACAACCTGCTGGCGCACCATACCAACCGCACCCCCCGTTTCGACCACCAGTACTTGTATGAGGGTAACAATGTTTCCACCGACACCTACCGGGGAAACGTCGATTATCGCAACTGCGTCAACTACAACTGGGGAAGCAGCAACGGCTGCTACGGCGGCGAAGGAGGCCATTACAACATGGTGAACAATTACTACAAGCCTGGCCCTTCTTCGAACGACAAGCAGTATTTCATCGAGGCCGATGGCGGTTATTCTACCACAATCAACAAGGTCACGACTTATTTCCCTTACGACTGGGCTTACCTGCATCTCTCCGGGAACTACAATTCCAAGTATCCTTCCGGAAGCACCAATTATCCCGACGGAGTTTATTGGAAAAAGGCCTATGACAGCTATTCCCTCAGCCATTCCGGACATGTCGTAAGTTCCGCCTTCACGATAAAGGGTAAGGGAGATGTGGCAGCTTATACAACCACTCACTCTGCGCAGGATGCGCTTTCCAGAGTATGCGATTATGCCGGAGCCTCTCTCAAGAGGGATGCGGTGGACGACAGAATCGCGAAGGATGTGGTGAATGGCACAGGAAAGATCATAACCGACATGAATTCCGTGAAGACCGCCTACGGCATTACATGGCCGGAATATAAGGCTACAGATGAGGAACTGCAGAAAGTGAAGGATACGGACGGTGACGGCATGCCCGACTGGTTTGAAGATCAGTTCGGTCTCGACAAGGCCGACGCTGCAGACGGCGCCAAGAAATGGCTCGACAAGAATTCGCGTTACTCGAACTTCGAAATATATCTGCATTATCTGGTCCGGGAGCTTCTCCAAGCCCAGAATGCGGGAGGAAACTACGCCGGAATGTAAAATTTCCGTGCACGGGCACGGAAATCAAAATATTATTTCTATATTTGAGGACTTAAAAGAACTAATAACTCAATATCAATAACTTAAAATCCAATGAAAAGTTTAGCAACAAAACTACTTGCTGTACTTCTCTGTCTTGGAACAAGTTTCGCTCTTTCGGCCCAGACGACCAAGATTACCGGCGTCGTGACCGATGAGAACGGTGAGCCCCTGATGGGCGCCGGTGTCTTCGTGGAAGGCACCACCACAGGAACCGTCACCGGTCTCGACGGCGACTATGAACTTGTTGTTCCTGCAGATGCGAAAAACCTCGTGTATTCGTTTATCGGACTGGCCGACCAGACCGTTGCGATCGCGGGACGCACCCAGATCGATGTACAGCTTAAGCCCGATGCCAATTTCCTCGACGAGGTCGTGGTGGTGGGTTATGCTACTGTAACCCGTCGCGATGTGGTGGGTTCCATTTCATCCGTTAATTCGGAGTCCCTTAACCAGGTGCCTGTGGCATCGGTTACAGAGGCAATGGCCGGTAAGATGGCCGGTGTGCAGGTTACCACTACCGAAGGTAATCCCGACGCTGATGTCAAAATCCGTGTACGTGGTGCCGGATCCATCACCCAGGATAGCTCTCCTCTTTATATCGTGGACGGCTTCCCGATGGAAAGCATCTCCGATATTCCGGCCTCCGATATCCAGAGCATCGACGTGCTGAAGGATGCCTTCTCCACTGCAATCTACGGTAGCCGTGGAGCAAACGGCGTTATCATTGTCACCACCAAGAGCGGTAAGGAAGGCAAGATCACCGTCAACTTCAATGCCTATGCCGGCATCAAGAAGATGGCGAACAAGGGTGCATTCGTTTCGCAGGATGCATACGACTTCGTCCGCACTCAGTATGAGTATGCCCTCTTCCGTGACAATGTGTCCAGTTTCTATGGATCCCGCTATGGCGTGTTCGATGATATGGACCTTTACAAGGGAATGGCTACCAACGATTGGGTTGACCAGGTTTTCGGCCGCACCGGCCATAACCTCTCGCACAACCTGAGCGTCTCCGGCGGAACCGACAAGATCAAATGGACCGTCGGTTATGCCCATTTTGACGAGACTGCAATCATGGTAGGTTCCGATTACAGCCGTAACAACCTCAACTTCAAGAGTAACGTCAAGACTTCCAAGACCACAAGTCTCGACTTGAATGTCCGTTATTCCAATGTGAAGGTGAGCGGCTCGGGCGCAAATGCCATCAACGACAAGGGATCCTCCAGCCAGAGCCGTCTGAAGAACTCTATCGTCTATTCTCCCATCCCCGCAGAATCCATCATGAGCGATACTGACGTGGAAGAAGATTACAACAGTTCTGTGAACCCGCTTGTGGCAATAGCCGACAGTGATTCCCGCCAGAACCGTACCCAGTGGACCGCCAACGGCGCTTTCCAGTGGGACATCATCAAGAATCTCCGTCTCCGCCTGGAGGGAGGTCTGGACGAGTATCGCCGCACCGACGACCGCTTCTACGGACTCACATCATATTATGTCCGCAACAATGCGGCTGCCGGCTACAACGTGAATCCTTCGACTGATTACAAGGATGTCACCCGCCGCAAGATCCGCAATACCAACACCCTTTCTTATGATTTCAAGGACCTCATTCCCGACAATCAGAGCCTGAACGTGCTGGTGGGTACCGAATATATCATCAGCAAATCCAACACCTTCAATGCGGTAATGGACGGTCTGCCGGATTTCTTCGACGCTTCCATGGCCTGGAACTTCATGGCTTCCGGCGAAGCCCCCAAGGCCATTGGCAACACATTTGCCAACGACGACAAGATCCTCTCGTTCTTCACCCGAGTGAGCTATTCCTTCGATGACAGATATCAGATTTCGGCCACGATGCGTGCCGATGGTTCCTCCAAGTTCACCAAGGGCAACAAGTGGGGATACTTCCCTTCATTCGCCGCATCCTGGCGACTCTCCAGCGAAGAGTGGATGCAGGATACCCGCACCTGGCTCGACAACCTCAAGTTGCGCTACAGCTTCGGTACTGCCGGTAACAATAACATCCCTTCCGGAAAAACCGTCCAGGAATACGGCCCCAGGCAGGGAAATCAGGACTGGATCAGCCAGAGCAAGGTATGGTGGGGCGCCGGCACCGACATGGCGAATCCCGACCTGAAGTGGGAAACCACATATTCCCACAACCTCGGTCTTGACTGGAGTCTGTTCAAGAGTCGTCTGTACGGAAGCATAGAGGTTTATCAGGCAGATACCAAGGACCTCCTCATCTACTTCCCCGTGAACGGTTCCGGTTACAACAATCAGTACCGCAATCTCGGTTCCATCCGCAATCGCGGTATAGAACTTTCGATCGGCGGTGCGCTCGTGCAGAAGAAGGACTACGGCATCAACTTCGACGGAAACATCTCTTTCAACAAGAACCGTGTGACCGACCTCGGAGGCCTCTCCGAAATCACCGCCAATGCCGGAATGTTCTCGACCGAAATCGGCTATGACTTCAAGGTTACCGAAGGACGCCCTCTCGGTGACGTGTATGGTTTTACCAACGACGGCATGTATGTGATCGACGACTTCAATTACGATTCTGCCACAAACACCTGGACGCTGAAGGAAGGTATTCCCGATTCCTCCGGCATCACCGGATATGCTGCCCGTCCCGGCTCCATGAAGCTGAAGGATATGAGCGGCCCCGACGGAGTCAAGGACGGAGTCATCGACAACAACGATATTACCCTCCTCGGCAATGTGCAGCCTTTGTTCACCGGCGGTTTCAGCATTTCCGCTTATTGGAAGAACTGGGATTTTGCATCCAACTTCACCTTCTCCTATGGCAACAAGGTATATAACGCCAACCTTGTGGACTTCTCTACTATCCGCGGTGTTGCCGGACAGAATGTAATAGCATCCATGTCGCCCGACAACCGCTGGACCAATGTGGATTGGAATACCGGTGAATTCATCACCGACCTATCCACCCTTGCAAAGGTGAATTCCGGCAAGACCATGTGGGCTCCTTATAATACCAGGCGTATCTGCCAGTCTTATGCTCTTGAGGATGCATCGTTCCTGCGTCTTGCAACCATAACCATCGGTTACACGATCCCGGAGAACATCACCCAGAGATTCAAGATGAGCAAGATCCGTGTCTATGCAACGGCGAACAACGTGTTCTGCCTCACTCCTTACTCAGGATATGATCCCGAGGTCGATACCCGTACCGCTACTCCTCTGACACCCAATGTGGACTATTCGGCATATCCTAAGAGCCACAGCTGGGTAGCTGGTGTAAACATCACATTCTAATAAAGGAGGAAATGAATATGAAAAAATATATCTTCATAATTGCTGCCGCCCTCATCGCTGCCTCCTGCAGCTTGTTCGACAGTGCAATCGAATCTCCTTCACAATCAACCTATGCCGACGACGTCGTTTTCTCCAACTACACCCTGGCGGAATACAGCGTTTATGGCATCGGTGAGATTGTAGGACATACCAATTCTTATCGCGGACGTCTGCACCTGTTCTACGGCATGAACACCGACATCGAAACCTACAGTTCGAACTCTGCCGGTACCGAAGACAGCGGTCTCGACGCAGTGGACGACCGTATCCGCATGAGCGAATACAATTCCACCACCAACGATACTCAGATGAACACCCAGACCAACGGTTACAATGAAATCGTGACCGGTATCGAGCGTGCCAACCTGTGTATCCAGGGCCTTCGCGCTTATGCCGACCTAAGCGACAAAGACATGGCCTATCTGCTTGGAGAGGCCCTTACTTATCGTGCATTCTTCTACTATGAACTCATAAAGATGTGGGGAGAAGTTCCTCTCCGTACCGAACCTGTGAACAGTGCAACGATCTATCTCCAGAAGAGTGACCGCGACGACATCTACAAGGTGATACTCGCCGATCTGGAAGAGGCCATCGATTATCTCTACTGGCCCGGCGAAGCCGATCAGACCAAGAGCGCCGACCGCATAAACAAGGCCTTCGCAAAAGGTCTGTATGCCCGTGTGGCCCTTTCTGCAGCAGGATGGGCATGGCGTCCCGACGAAGGCAAGGTGGGAACCGGCAACACCGGATCGCTGCGCCTGACCACGTACCCCGAACTCTCAGCTGCAGTGCTTTATCCCAAGGCCCTGAAGCATATCGACGATATTTACGCCAGCAAGACCGTCGCTCTCGAATCTTCGTACGAAAGCCTCTGGCGCAAATTCAACAACTCCGAGCATCTGACAGGATCTCCCGAAGTCCTTTGGGTAATTCCGTTCAGCGACAGCCGCGGACGTTGGAATTATACCCACGCTTATCCTCACACGGCAGGCGGCCCGTTCATCACCAACAACTCCGCCCGCGGTGGCAGTTCCCTGCCTACTTCGAACCTCTGGTTCAAGTACGACAAGAAGGATACCCGCCGCGATATCACCGTCGTGAACATGCGTTGGAACGGCGAAACCCAGCAGTGGGAACTCCGCGGAGCCGTCAACTATTGGTTCTGGGGTAAATACCGCTACGAATGGATGATCTCCAATCCTTACAACGGAGGAAACGACGACGGTGTGAAACCTATCGTTATGCGTTATTCCGACGTTCTGCTCATGGGCGCTGAACTCGCCGCATGCACAGGCGCTCTTGACAAAGCCCAGACCTATCTCGGCGAAGTCCGCGACCGCGCAATGGGCGGCGCTGCTTCCAGCAAATACACGGCTGTTTCCGCCCTTACTATCGGAAGCGCAGGTACAGATGGCAACGGCATGATCGCAGATCACGCCAACCAGTCTACGATCCTCGGCGCCATTTTCCAGGAGCGTGCACTTGAATTTGCCGGAGAATTCTTGCGCAAGCAGGATCTCATCCGCTGGGGTCTCCTCAAGATCGCCCTCGACGAAGAGAGTGCCGACCTCAAGAACCTTGCAGAGATGAAGGGAGCCTATGCCGCATACGATGCTTACGCTACCGATCGGGAGACCGACGGCCGTACATTCCGCACATACCCTCTCTACTGGCGCGAGAACCATGCCGCCCAGAAGATAGAATTCTACGGTCTTGATGCAGATGAAATCGGAAACGCCCCCGCTGATTACAGCGTCGCCGAGCCTAACGGCTGGGTTGTGATGGAGCGTTACATCAGTTCCGAAGCTTTCCGCAACTCTACCACAGGTGCCTACACCTGGGATTATCTCTACCGCAATGCCTTCGACGACCCGTATCCCAGGTCTGTCTGGCCCATGTACAATCTTACCATGAGCACTATGCAGGGCGCTCTCGTCAACGACTATGGATATGCTCAGTTCTAATAGATACGCGATATGAAAAAAATATTAAAATCCATAATTTGCGTAATCGGCGCGTCGTTGCTCTTCTCAGCTTGCGAACAAAGCGTTGAACTTATCGACGAAATCGATTACACCCGCGTGCTTACTCCTACCAAATTCGAGGCAGAGGTGGTTCCCGCCACCGGTACCGATGTGGTGCTCACATGGCAGAAGATCAAGAATGCCGAGAGTTATGAACTCGAAGTATACGAGCAGAAAGACGACTCGAAAGAGGTGAGTGCCGAAAATACCGGCACCCTCGTAAACATGTTCTCTGTAGCTGCCGACGAGATCCCTTACACGGTGTACGGACTCGAGGTCGATAAATCCTTCTATGCCCGTGTGCGTGGCGTAAGTTCTACGATCAAGGCATCCAACTGGGCATATCTCGAGAAGACTTTCTCCACGTCCGCGGTCCGCAGTTCCTTGAACCCTGTCGTTACCGCCCGCACCCAGAACAGCATTACCATCGCCTGGGATGCGGCCGACGACAAGACCGATCTTACTTCCGTGCTTGTGGAACCCGTGGTTCTCAAAGATGGAGACGAGGCCGAGACCCGCATCACTCTTCTTCCCGACGATATCTCCACCGCCTCCAGGACGGTCGAGGGACTCCAGGCAGGCCGTGAATACCGATTCACCCTTCTCTTCGGAAAGGCCGGCAAGCGCGGTTCCGTCACAGCCAACACCCGTCCCAACATCGACGGCACGCCTACCGTAATATCTTCGGCCGCAGCCCTTCTCGCAGCTATCGACAATCAGGCGGGAAACATCCTGCTCCAGCTCGAATACGATGAAGCCGGGTACGATATCACATCGGTATATCCCGACGTGACCAAGAAATTCGCCACCATCGTAGGCGACGTCGCCATCTACGGGAATTCCACCGAGGACGGCAAAAAACCCGTGGTGAGCGGCCTCGTATTAGACCTTGCTACCGGATCCACCAAACTCCATATAGAGGACGTGGTGCTCGACGGAGCCGGGACCGGTGCTACTGTTGAAAATCTCTCTGCGGCAATGAGCGCTATAGAGATCGTCAACTGCGAAATCACCAACTACGCCAAGGGCCTCTATTCCGTGGCCACCGCCGCTTCGACTGCTTCGGTTGCAAGCTATCTTATCGACGGATGCTATGTGCATGACATCAATGCCGACGGCTCTCAACTAGGAGACTTCATCGACGTCCGCGCAGGTGCAAACGGCAACTTCACCGTAAAGAACTCGACGTTTTATGCTTGTGCACGTACCTTCTTCCGTATTTCCGACAATGCGAAGGCAGGGAACGTGCTTGCAGAAAACTGTACGTTCAACTACGTGACAGCCACACCTTCCAGCTCCAACAACGCAGGTATCTTCGCAGTGCGCGTGGTCACCGGGGCCAACAGCGTGAAGGCCGTAAAGAATGTGTTCCTGAACGAGTACAATGAGAAGGAGGGAGACGAAGCATCCAAGGGCTGGGTACGCCTCTGCCGCAACTCGACCGACTCTTATCGTGTCGATTGCTCCGGCAACGTGTACTTCAATACCGGCGTCGCCTGGTGGACTTCCAATGCTGTCGCAAGCTCCGCCGATGCCAATGGTGAAAAAACTCAGGAAGAAATTGCAAAGACAGATGCGACTATCCTTGATTCCGATCCTTGCGTCAATTCCGCTGCAGGCAAACTTTATCTCGCCGGCACCGCCGGAGAGACCATCAAGAGCCTCAAGGCGGGCGATCCCCGCTGGTGGGATGCAGTGATGCCCGTGGTTGTCCGTGAAACGGAACTCACTCTCGTGAAGGAAGCCTGTACATGGGACTTCACCGAGAAGACCATCTACGACACCGAGGAACTCACTGCCAACACCATCATAGGCAATGCCCGCATTTATGCTACCGGCACAGTGCCCGCTAACGTGGTGATGAGCAAGGGTATCGACTTCTCCACGGGCGCCTCTGTAGGCCCTGACGGAGTTCCCACTTATTCCGCAGTCGAAATCTTCACCGAAGGCTACGGTTCCGTCAAGGTGACCGCTACCAGCGAAAGCGGAATCGGCTCCATGCAGGTTCTCGCAGGCGGCGACCGCTATGCCCTTCTTGCCGACGGCGAGGAGCATACCGTCAACCTCGGAGACCTCTCCGGAGAAAACAGTATCTATGTGATCGCAAACTCCGCAGTCACCCTCAAGAAGGTTGCCTGGACAAAGGATCTTACTCCCGACGCCACAGTCGAGATTCTCAAGACTCCTTCGGTTACCGTTGCTCCCGGCAAACTTGATGAAGGCACGGCAGAAGATGTGGTGATCAGCTGGGGCGCTGTTGAGAATGCAGCCGACTACGTGCTTACATTCAACGGCCTTGAGCAGACCGTCACCGAAACCAGCTATACCGTTCCTGCCGCCGAAGTCGCAGTCCTTGCAGTAGGCGAGTATCCCATTTCGGTCGTCGCGCAGCCTGTAGCCACTTCCACCAAGTTCGTGAAGTCCGAGGCAGGCGAAGCCACCCTCAAGATCAACAAGGTAGTAACCGGCGGAGAAGTGACAATTTCCTGGAATTATTCAGATTACAAGACTCAATTAGAGGCTGCAGGGGCGAAGAATACTGCCATTGCTCCCTGGACATTCAGTGTTGGTGATCCCGCTCTGACGTGGTACTCTCCTGATAAGAGTAAGTGGAATGCTAGTGGTGAAAATTACTACATCCAGGCAGGGGCGACGACCAAACTTTCAGAAGGTGTTCCTGCGAACGACTACCTGAAGTTCACGGCTCCTGCCGATGGTCATCTGGTTGTGTATGCTTCCAGCACCAACACCTCGGCACGTAAAGTCTATGTCATGTCTGACGGCGTTGCTCAGAGTGCATCTGAGGCTTGTAATAGTACTACGATGAAGACTTACGAGTTTGATGTCAAGGCCGGTGATGTTTACATCTATGCAGCAGACGGCGCTCTCCGTTGGTACAGAGTTGACTTTACTTATACGGTTCCCAGTGAGCCTGTTACCCTTGACTGGAATTATTCAGATTACAAGACTCAATTAGAGGCTGCAGGGGCGAAGAATACT
>ERZ842401.5748-NODE-5748-length-13570-cov-4.462449_pt1 | contig 13570 bp, 10 predicted proteins | sample MGYA00521270_ERZ842401 | MGnify/ENA primary metagenome ERZ842401 (study PRJEB31892, sample SAMEA3878208) | bioreactor metagenome | biome: Moose rumen | place: Sweden | collected 2011-10 | study: EMG produced TPA metagenomics assembly of the PRJEB12797 data set... | reverse complement strand
GCTGGCCGCCGCGTACGCCTTTAGGCCGACTGTCAACGATAGGGCGGCCGAAGTCGGTGAACGGCCCCGTGGGACTGTCGCTGATGGCCACGCCGATGGCCTTGCGCTCGCCTTGGTCGCCGCTGTAGTAGAAGTAGTACTTGCCGTTCTTCTGCTCGATGGCCGGTGCCCAAGCGTTGCCCCTGGCCCAACGGGTGTCCTTTTTCAGATCGAGGATGATGCCCTCATACTGCCATTGCTTGAGGTTCTTGCTGGAGTAGCAGGTGAAGTAGTAGCCTCCCCAGCCAGGGGCGCCGTCGGTAGTTGAGTAAATGTAATAGCGGCCGTCGGCTGCCAGCACCTCCGGGTCAGCATGCATCTCGGGCAGAATGGGGTTCTTCGCAGAGCGAAGCGGCGAAGCCGGGCGTTGCGCTGCACTGAATGATAAATGACAAATGATAAATGAAAGGGCCAGTAGTCGCTTCATAATGTTAGTGTTTTTAAATGATGGTGCAAAGATACAATACTTTTCCCAATTGTGCAAAAAGATGAGCAGAAATTTGGCTATTTGCCCGTTTATTCGTACCTTTGTCTGCCAAAACCAGAAGTATCTAAAACAATGGATGCCTTAGAACCGATCAAGCAGAAGATATACGAAATACGAGGTCGGAGAGTGATGCTTGACTCTGACCTTGCTGCATTATATTGTGTGGAGACAAAAAACCTGAAAAGGGCAGTCAGAGCCAACATTGAGAGGTTTCCGCCAGACTTCATGTTTGAGTTGACAAAAGAAGAGAATGACTCTTTGAGGTGCAAAAATTTCACCTCAAACTCAAGGGGCGGAAACCGTTATCTACCATTTGCCTTCACTCGCGAGGGCATTGCCATGTTGTCTGGCCTTCTGAGGTCGGAAGTTGCCGTACAGGCCAATATCAACATCATGCGTGCTTTCTTCCAGATGCAGGAAGCATTGCTTATCGTCAGCAATGCTCAGTTGCAATTGGAGCAGATACGTGCGGAGATCAAGCAACTGCGTACCGACATGAATGATACGCTAGCCGACCAGAATGAAATCAACGAGTTGACCCGTGTGCAACTTGATGCTATCAGTGATGCGCTGGCAGAATTGCAGAATCAGAGTAAAAGGCCCCTTTCATTGCCGGAAATTGGCTTTGCTGCCATTCAGAAGCGGAGGGAGGAATAATAAGGAAACATTATAATGAGAAGACTAACAATACTACTATTGGCACTGCTGCCCGCAGCGGGTGTTCAGGCTCAGGAAACGGAGGTGACAACATCGGAGGCCAAAGCCTTGTATAAGAACACGACGAAGCGCCGTGTCAGTGTGCATGATCCCTCGGTGGTGTGGGATTCCATCAATACACCCCACCGCTATTACGTCATTGGCTCGCATCGTGGCGTGGCCTATTCCACGGATATGCAGAACTGGTCGGGCAGCAGCGAGACCTTTGCACGAGTGAACAGTGACGGCAGCACCACCACGGTGTCTACCACTGGCAGCACCATGGAGGCCAACCTGCGCCAGGTGTTCACCCGACATCGTACCACCACCGTTACGATTGGCGGCCAGGAGGTGGCCTTCGGCAACTACGACGCCCAGGCCTGGTGCCGTGCCATTCCCGATGCTACCAGCGGCGACTGGGACGTGAACGGCGTGATGTGGGCACCCGATATGGTGTGGAATCCCGTGATGAAGAAATGGTGCCAGTATCTGTCGCTCAACGGCAACGACTGGGCATCGGTCATCGTGCTGCTCACATCCGACAAGCTCACCGGTCCCTGGGTGTATGAAGGTCCCGTGGTGTTCAGCGGCTTCCGTTCGCCCACCGACGAGCGTGTCAGCTGGAAGAAGACCGACTTGGAACTGGTCATTGGCGAGCAGTCGTCGCTGCCTTCGCGCTATAACCATCCCAGCAAGTCGAATGGCCAGATGTGGGGCGACTGGTGGCCGAACAACATCGATCCTTGTGTGTTCTACGACGAGGAGGGCGAACTGTGGCTCTGCTATGGCTCTTGGAGCGGCGGCATCTGGATGTTGAAGCTGAACAAGGAGAACGGCCTGCGCGACTACGACACTACCTACTCCAGCGACTATACCTCGAAGGGCAAGGCCTGCACCAGCGACCCCTACTTCGGCAAGCGCATTGCCGGCGGCTGCTATGTGTCGGGTGAAGGCCCCTACATCGAGCACATCGGCCAATACTACTACCTGTTCATGAGCTATGGCGGCTTTGCCCCCGATGGCGGCTACGAAATGCGCGTCTTCCGCTCGGAGAAACCCGATGGCCCCTATAAGGATGCCCTTGGCCACTCGGCACAGTTCACCAGCTGGGTGTTGAACTATGGCGGAGCAAATGCCGACAAGCGCGGCGAGAAAATCTTTGGCGCCTATAACAAATGGGGCTTCCAGACGGTGGGCGAGTGTGCCCAGGGGCACAATTCGGTCATTGCCGCTGGCGATGGCCGCACCTATCTGGTCTATCACACGAAGTTCAACGACGGCACCTACGGCCATCAGGTGCGTGTCCACCAGCTGTTCCTCAATGACAAGGGATGGCCCGTGGCGGCACCCTTTGAGTATAACGGCGAGGAGCTGACCGATGCCGACATGGCGCAGCCCGTAGCGTTTGCCACTGAGGACATCGTGGGCACCTACGACATCCTGATTCATAAGTATGCCATGAATCATGATAATATGGAAGAGGTGACGCCCGTGCAGATCAATCTGATGGCCGACGGTCGTGTGCAGGGCAAGTACACTGGCACGTGGAGCCTGGCTGAAGGTACTGGCTATCTCACCATTCGCCTGGGCTCGGTGACCTATAATGGCGTGCTCTTCGAGGAGGTCATGGACCAGAAGAGCCTGCATGCCATCAGCTTCTCGGCCTGTGCCACCAGCGGCGTCAACGTGTGGGGCTACAAGCGCCATCCCAAGTATGCCTTGGCCTGGCAGGTGAACAACCAGACCCTGCCGGTCTCCTATCATAAGCGTATCAGCAGCGACATCGACCTGGATGCCCTGTGGCTGGGCGACCCCAATGTCAGCGTCAGCTGGACGAGCAGCCATCCCGACATCATCGACGAGCATGGAGGCTATCACCCCGCCGGGCTGACCGAGGAGACCGAAGTGACGCTCACCGTCCGCATCACTGCTGGCACCTACTTCTGGCAGCAGAAGTTCCCGCTGCGTGTGCAGCCCGATCCGAATGCCGACGGCATCATGGTGTTGGAACTGCGAGATGCCGACCGCCAGCAGCAGCGCTACGACCTGCTGGGCCGCAAGGCTGACCACCGTCAGAAGGGACTGTTCATCATCAACGGAAAACTAACCATTATCAAATAGTATGAAACGATTGTTCACCCTCGTGCTGCTGGCCCTCCTCACAATGGCGCCAGTAGCAGCAAAGAAAAAAGTACAGCAGCAGCTCACCGACCGTGAATACTGGTGCCAGGAGGCTTGGCGCATGGCCCAGCCCGTGCTGGAGAACATGGCCAAGGGCGAGCTGCAGAAGAACATGAAGACCGAATTCTCGCCCTCCTTCGACAACCGCAACCGTAAGGTGGTGTATATGGAAACCTTTGGTCGCCTGATGGCAGGCATCGCCCCTTGGCTTGCCCTGCCCGATAGTGCGGTCGGCACTTCCCCCGCCGGCATACGCGAGCTGGAGCAGCGCCGCCAGCTTCGTGAGTGGGCGCTGGCCAGCTATAAGAATAGCGTGGATCCGCAGTCGCCCGACTACCTGTGCTGGGGTGTGTCGGGCCAGAACCTGGTCGATGCTGCCTATATTGCCGAGAGCTTTGTCCGCGCCTACGATGCCCTGTGGGTGCCGCTCGACCAGCTGACGAAGGACCGCTACATCGCCGAGTTCAAGAAGCTGCGCTCCATAGAGCCTCCCTACACCAACTGGTTCCTCTTCAGCAGCATCATCGAGAGCTTTATTGCCAAGGCTTCCGGCCTGAAGGAGTATGATGATTTCCGCGTCATGATGACCATCCGCAAGGTGGAAGAGTGGTATGTGGGCGACGGTTGGTATGCCGACGGTCCCGTCTTCGCTTTCGATTACTATTCTAGCTATGTCTTCCACGCCATGTATCTGGAGACCTTGCAGAACATGATCGATGCCAAGGCCAGCACTCGCCTGGAGTATAAGAAATATTACGACCGTGCCCTGAAGCGCGCGCAGAAGTTCAGCATCATCTTGGAGCGCTTCATCTCGCCCGAAGGCACCTTCCCCGTGATAGGCCGCTCTACACCCTATCGCATGGCCGCCATGCAGCCGCTAGCCCTGATGGCTTGGAAGCAGACGCTGCCCAAGGAACTGACGAACGGTCAGGTGCGCGCCGCCCTCACCGCTGTGATGCACCGCATGTACGACCAGCAACAGAACTATAATAATGCCGGCTTCCTCACCATTGGCTTCTGTGGCTCGCAGCCCGAAACAGCCGACTGGTACACCAACAATGGCTCGCTCTATATGACCAGCCTCTCGCTGATGCCTCTTGGTCTGCCTGCCGACCACGATTTCTGGATCTGTCCTGCAGAACCTTGGACGCAGGTGAAGGCCTGGGGCGGACAGCCCTTCCCCAAGGACCATCGTTGGGCTGATGACATTGTAACCAAAGACCGCTGGTAGTATGAAGCTGAAGTCAGTTCTTTTCTCCTTAGCATTGCTCGTAAGTTGTGGTTCTGCTGCAGCGCAGACCTTTTATATCTGTGCCGATGCCAATACCACCACTGCCGCTGAGTTGAACTTTACCGATGCTTCGCTTCCCACGGCCTTTATCGACAGCATCACCCTCCATGTGCCTGCCCTCCGTTTCGTGGGGGGCGACATCTCCTTGCTGCCCACCTACGAGGAGCATGGTGCCATCTATAAGGAGGCCGATGGCAGCGCCATCGACGATGTGCTCAGCTTCCTGAAGCAGCAGGGCTGGAATACTATGCGCGTACGTCTCTTCGTTGACCCCTCAAAGGCTTCGGCCGAGGCCAAGGGTCAGGGTGTGCGTCAGGACCTGGACTATGTCGTGGCCTTGGCCCGGCGCATCAAGCAGGCCGGCATGCTGCTGATGCTCGACTTCCACTATAGCGACACCTGGGCCGACCCTTCTGCACAGTGGACACCACAGGAGTGGCAGGGACTGAGCGACGACCAGCTCTATATAAAGATATATGATTACACCCGTGACTGCTTGCAGCAGTTGAATGACGCCGGTGCTTCGCCCGACTTCATCCAGACGGGCAACGAAATCAGCTATGGCATGCTGTGGGGCAAGAGCGGCAGCCAGGCCAACCGCTGCTATATAGGCAGCAACGACAACTGGCCCCGCTTCACCACACTGCTGAAGCAGGCAGGAAAAGCCTGTCGCGAGGTGTGCCCCCAGGCCCGCATCATCATCCACACCGAGCGCACCGCCCAGGAAAGTGTGCTGAAGAATTTCTACCAGCAGATGGCCAGCTATGGCGTGGACTACGACATTATCGGCCTCAGTTACTATCCCTACTATCATGGCACGCAGGCTACGCTCTCTGCCTCGCTCACCATGCTTGAGAGACAGTTCCCCGGCAAGCAGATAATGGTGGTTGAAACGGGCTGTAGCTACCACTACAAGGTGGGCACCGACAACCAGGGCTATCCCCTGACCAATGCAGGGCAGAAGCAGTTTGCCACCGACCTGATTGCCACGCTGAGGCAGCATCCGCAGGTGATGGGCCTCTTCTGGTGGTTTCCCGAGGCCAACGAGTATGGCCTGGACTGGAGCACGCAGCGCGTCACCGATGGCTGGTATAATGCCGGCCTTTTCGACAACGAGACAGGCCGCGCCCAGGATGCCCTCTACGAGCTGAAGAACTTTAAGTGACTAAAAATAAACCATTTATCAACTAATTCTTACTAATTATGAAGAGAATCTTTACACTGACTGTCATTGCACTGCTGGCTATTGGCACAGCCAGTGCGCAGGCCTACCGCAAGTGGGACTTCACCCACTGGAGCGCACAGACCATTGCAAACCTTATGGCCGATGCTGCTGCCAGCTCGACCGTGGGATGGAGCGACATTGAGAAAGCTGCTGATGCCGGTGAAGGAAAAGTGGCTCCTGAAGCCACGGCAGGCAAGTGCTTCTGGTATGATTCCAGCGAGGGTGGCACGCTGAAGGCCAATGGCGTGGTCATTTCCGAACTGGAAGGCCTCGACTTCGGTTCCAGCTATTGTGACAACCGTTCGCTGGCCATTGCCGTTGACTATCCCTCCACGTCGCTGGGCGAGTATGCCGGACCGCAGTACCTGTGGCTGGGCGGTGGTGGCAAGAACATGATTTGCTTCACCATTCCCAATGTGCGTGTGGGTCAGAAAATCACCATGACTGTTGAGTCGCACAAGCCCACTGATGCCCGTGGCGTAGAGCTCTATGTGGGTAGCATCGCCGCTGACAACAAGATTGGTGAGAGCTTCAAGCCTACCACTCAGGATACCTATACTTGGGAAGAGGGCTGGGCACTGCCTGCCGGCGTGGAAGCCAGCGAGACCGTAGACCTCATTGTCTATAACACCAGTGGTTGCCACATCTACACTCTTGAAGTGGGCGACGACTCGCAGAAGTCGAAAGTGGCCTTCCTCTATGGCGGAGACTACACCACCGATCAGGCCTATCAGCACATCAGCACCAGCTTTGCCTATGAAGTAAAGCCTGTCGAAGCCAACGGCGCCCTGGCTATGGACCTGGCCGAGCAGTATGATGCCATCGTTATCAGCTCTACCGTTACCGATGCCGAGGCCATCAGCTCGCTGAATGCTGTGTCGCCCTTCGTGCCCACGCTGAACCTCAACCCCAGCGTCTATGAGTCATGGGGTGTAGGAAGCGTGACCGATGCCGGCACTCCCTTTGCCGTTGTTACCGATGCCAACAGTGCGCTGTTCCGTGGTCTCACTGAGGACGAGCTGATTGAAGACCCCGACAACCCTGGCACGATGGTGCTGGTACTGGCCGGAAATACCTCCTATCAGGCCGTGAGTCAGCTGGCTGGCCGTTTTGTGGGTGATAATGTGCTGGCCCGCGTCATGGGCAACGACGAGCTTATCGCCATCCATCAGCACAACATGGCCCACAACGGCTATATGTATATCCCTTTCACCCAGGAGATGATGATGGATGCCGTGGCCGACAATATCCTGCTCAATGCCGTGCCTATGCTGGCCAATACCAAGGTGAAGGTGAGTCAGGCTCCCGCCCCCACTTTCGCATTGGAGTATAAGAATATGAATACCAACGTCACCATTAAGAGTGGCGTGCCCAGTGCTGAAATCTTCTACACCACCGATGGCACCGAGCCTACTGAGCAGAGCACCCGCTACGCTGAGCCCTTCAATGTGACCGCCGAGACCATCGTGAAGGCTGTGGTGCGTGGCGACGGCTACCTGATGAGCAATGTGGCTGAGCAGCTCGTCGACCTGCGTCACCAGGTGGCAGCACCCACCATCGCAATGGAACAGCAGGATGGCCAGACCGTTGTCACTTTCAATATCGAGGAAGTTGGCTATAATGGCGACATGAACCTCTACTACAACTATTCTGGTTCCAGCGATGTGGCTAAGTCGTCGCTCTATACCGGTCCCGTCACGGTGACCACCGTGGGCCGCACTATCTATGCCTTCGCTGTTGTAGAGGGCTATGTCAACTCCGAGCTGGTATCAGCCGACGTGAACATCCAGAATCCGAAGGTGCGCATCGACGTGCTAGCCCACATGGATGCCAATGCCGACGAGTATAATGGCGGCAGCACCGCCACGGCCTACTACTTCTCGTGGGGCAAGCAGAAGGGCGAATATCCTTACTACGACCCTGACAGCGCTGAAGAGACCGTGATTACCAATCCCGATACGGGCGAGGAGGAAGTGCAGACCACCTATACCGCCCTGAGCCCAGAAGAGGAGAAAGACTTCGGCAATGGCTGGCTGGTGCGCTCGCGCGGACAGCTCGTCATCTGGGAGAACCAGAGCACCGGCACCAACTTCGGCGATAGCAATGCCTATAATGCTGCCACCGTCGACGACGAGAATCCCTATTTCCCCTTCACTAAGGCATATATCAACCTGGCCGACAAGAACACCACGCCTGGCGGTGTCGACTTCCCCTACAATGCCTATATCGTGACCACCAACAAGTTCAAGGGGCCATTCGACATCGTGGCCAATATCGGTAGCATCACCAAGCCCGACAGCCCGGGCAAGCACCTCATCGTGCTGCAGACCTCGGCCGACGGCAATGAATGGGAGAGCAACTGGCAGACAGTAGGAGACACCATCACCATTGAGAACAGTGCCCGACTGACGCGCAACTTCACCCGCAGCTACGAGGGTACCGACGAGGTCTATGTGCGTGCCTATCTGTGCGCCAACAACTCGAAGGTAGGCTTCTACGACATCTATATCGCCAACCAGGGCGAACAGTCGCAGCAGCTGCTCACTGGCATCGACGAGCTGCCCGTGGCCGATAGTGCTGTGCTGCCCGCTGCCAACATGATCTTCGACCTGCAGGGCCGCCGTCTCAATGGCAAGCCTGCCCAGGGCATCTACATCCAGAACGGACGCAAATATGTGGTAAGATAAAGCTAACAAGCGACCGCCATTTTTCCCTAATTGAACGAGAGAGTACATGGCGGCTCTCGGAAGGGTGCGTAAACACAGTCTGTGCTGCGCACCCTTTTTCTATAAAATAGTTAAGCAAATGACCTTTCTGGGTTAAAGAATGCAAAAGGTTTGGATAATAGAAAGTGGTAGTGCCCCAATAGACTATGGTGTCAGGGCGCTGAATATATGTGGCCCTCGTCGTCGATTAGAAGGATGGTGAGGGACTGCTCTTCTTGTGACAGCAGGGGCTGGCAGTGCTCCAGACAATGGGCGATGACCACATGTGCGAAGACTGGCCGCTGCTCTTCGGGAAGCAGCTCCCACAGCTCGCGGGCCAGGGTGATGGCGCTGATGTCGAGGGCGTAGCCTGCCTCATGGAGCATCTGGGCAGTGAAGATCTTGTCCATCGTGCTCTTGCGGCTGTGGGTGTCCAGCTGTCCAGCGGCCAGCTTCACGGCCTTGCCCAGCATGACGCCGAGGGTGACATGGGGGAAACGCAGCTTACGGGCCATCTTCAGCGTCTCGCCGATGTAGTTACCATATTCCACGAAAGCCTGTGCTGGCAGGGCAGGGTAGCGGGCGCGCACGAAGCGCTCGCTCTTAGCACCGCTGTTGATGACCACACGGTCGGTGCCGCTGGCCTTGGCCACCTCCATACATTTGTGGATGCTCTCGATGAAGGCCTCCTCGCTGAAGGGCATCACGATGCCGCTCACGCCGATGATGCTGATGCCGCCCTCGATGCCCAGACGGGGGTTGAAGGTGCGGCGGGCCACGGCCTCGCCGTCGGGGACGCTGATGGTCACGCTCAGTGGGGTCTTGAATGGTGCCAGGTTCTGGCGAATCATTTGGCGGGGCGCCTTGTTGATGGCGGGCTCGCCAGGGGGGAAGTCGAAGCCGGGCAGCGTGAAGCGGCCTACGCCTTCGCCACCAAGTATGGCCACGGACTTTGACGGACTTTCTTGGACTCCTTCTGCTACGGACTTTGGCGGACTTTGACGGACAGTATTATCAGGGGTAGAGGCCTGTAAAAGTCCGTGAGAGTCCGTGGCCATACTATTTCCGTGAAAGTCCGTGGCTGCGACGGTGGCACGAATCTCGAGGCCGTCGGTGACGTCAGGATCGTCTCCGGCCTGTTTGATGCAGTAGGCGTAGCCATCGCCATAGCCCACAGGGACGGGGATGGTCTCTCCATTGGGCAGCACCACGGGTACTTCCGCAGGCCTTTGCCCGTGCAGCAGTCGGATGGTGGCCGCGATGCTGGCTGCCGTGGCACAGGTGCCGGTGGTCAGTCCGCTTTTCAGGGGGAAGAAGTCGGGTAGCAGTTGCTCCACCATGCGGCGCAGGCCATGTGGGCCGTTCACTTGGTGGAAGATGGCAGGTGTGGCGGGTCGCTTCAGGGCAAAGATATGCATGCCTTTGGCGCGGGCTGCCGCCACCTTCTCCACGAAGCCACCGCTCTGCCCGCTCTCTTTCAGCAGGATAGCATCGGCCTCCACGTCGATGGTGCTGCCGTCGCTATAGTAGCATAGCTGCTCGTCGCGGGCTCCCTGCTTCTTGGCCAGCGCCACCGACGATTCGCGTGGCAGGATACGATAGAACAGCTGGATGCCCTCTTCTTCTAGAGGCTTCAGCTGGGCAATGCTCTGCACGCCCGTCGTGGCCAGGAGGTGGTAAGGCCTACCCTTCGTCGGCAGCATCTCACGGCATAGCTTCCGAAGGTGTGCATAGTCGTCGCACCAGCTGATACTACTGTCGCGAGGAGGGAAAATGCGCTCAAAGCGGATGGCGGGGATGGCCAGCGTCTCGGCCACTGACGCCACCGTCTGGTGCAGCTGCTGGGCGAAGGGGTGGGCAGCATCAATGAGCAGGTGCACACTCTTTTCCTGACAAAAATGCAGCATGGCATTGCCATCCATAGCACCGTCGATACGTATGCCATGCTGTAGCGTCACGTCCTGCTCGCCCGTCTTCGTGCTGTAATAGAAGCGGCTGCCCGACTCCTCCAGCACGGCGATGGCCTTGCGCCCCTCTGTTGTTCCTCCGAAGAGTAAGATGCTGACTTCTGCCATACCGTCTTTTTTGTCATGGGTTCACCTGCTCACCCAGCATCTGCCGGATATGAGTTTCCAGAATGTGGTAACCCGGTTCTACCATACTGCCATGACTGTGGCCATCCAACTCGTAGAGGTAGGTCTGCTTGTGCCCCACCAGCTGCATCATTCTGGCCAGGTACTGATTCTCGTCGTAGCGGCCATATAGCTCCAGCTCGCGGTCGCCACAGATGAGCACCAGCGGCGGACAGTCCTTACGCACCCAGTAAAGCGGTGCATATTCGTCTATTGTCGGCTGCAACGGCTGGATGCCTTGCATCTTGCGCACGTTATAGTGGGTAATGGCCTGTCCGCTGAATGGCGCATAGAGCCACACCGAGTCGGCATCCATCTGATAGCTGTTCAGCCATGCCTTGTTCAGGCAGAGCATCATGCTGATATAGCCGCCGGCAGAATGCCCGGTGACGACAATCTTTCGGGGGTCTCCGCCATACTGGTTAATGTTCCTGAATACCCATGCCACGGCCTCGGCTGCATCGTCCAGCGTCTTGTCTACGGTCACCTTTGGCAGCAGTCGGTAGTTCACGCCTACCAGCACCATGCCTTTCTCTTTCAGTTTCCAGGGAATCTCTTTCTGGCCTACCTCCAGTCCGCCGCCATGGAACCACACCACGATGGGACAGTCCTTTCCCCCCTCAGGGTAGTAGATGTCCAGCTTCAGTCGCTCTTGCGCATAGGCATCCGTCTTCGCCGTGTATTTAATGTCATTCACCTGCTTGTAGGCTTGTGCACTGCTGATGATGGGCAGCAGTGCTAGCAGCAATAGCCCAAAAATTCGTTTCTTCATCTTGTTTATGTTTTTTTGTTCAATATATAACATGGGAAAGGCGGCGTATGTCTTTTGCAACGGAAACCTCTTCTCCACAGCCCGTGCCGCACAGTCATCTCCGGCTTCGTGTCCTTCGACCGAATCGCCGCCATATTGGCATGCCGCTGCTCTGTAGAGAGTTTATCCATGATATAGGCTTTCCAGATGGCATCGAACTTCGTACATTCGACGTACATCGTGAAATCTTCGTGTTGTATGGTCAGCAAATCCATAACAGGTATTATTGAATCGATTCAAGAAACTTGTCAAAGTCAGAAAGAATGGTCTTGTCTTGTATTCTCCAGAACTTCTCGTACTCACCAAGTGCTTTGGTCTCTGCTTCCTCATGTGAAACAGAGCCTGCGTCAGGCAGAATGTCTGCGTCAGACACTTTCAGGTATTGTTCCAACACCTGCTTCCAGTCAGTCATTGTCGTAATCAGATGGCGCCTTGCGCGACGTTCTGCAATGTCGAGAAAGGCTGTTGTCAGCAAATTCAGTTCGTCAACCTCCTGTTCCGACAAATAATTCTTGGCTATCGTCACGTCACTCTTGATTATCCTACCATCAGGCGCATTCTTCCACGTCATCAGTCCCATGTGAGGTTTTTCTGCGTCAGCACGGTCATAGATGATTTCTGCTGCCGTCTGATGAGTCACGGCATAGTGCATCATGTTCTGCACCGTCTTATAGAAAGTCTTGGTCACCTCGCTCTTGGGGTCGTAGTCACTGCTGCATTCAGCATAGATATCAGTGATTTTCTGATAGTAGCGGCGCTCCGAAGTGCGTATCTCGCGTATACGATCAAGCAGTTCCTCAAAGTAGTCAGCGCCAAACGGATTCTTACCCTTCAGTCGCTCGTCGTCCATCACAAATCCCTTGATGATATACTCTTTCAATACTTCACGTGCCCAGATTCGGAATTGTGTAGCCTCATAACTGTTCACACGGTAGCCAACGGCAATGATGGCATCAAGATTATACATCAGGACACCCTGTTCATCGCAATTGTCCGACGGAATTAAAAATTTTTTAATTGCTGCGGACAATTGCACTTCTCCGCTATCATTGATTTGTTTGAGATGGTAAGTGATGTCTGGGATAGTCACATTAAATAACTCTGACATTCGCTTCTGTGATAGCCAAAACGTTTCGTTGCTGAAGAGCACGTTTACATTCACCTTGCCTGTACTCGAACGATAGATGAGCACATTACCTTCAACACTCGTTGCCAACTCAGACGAACCCATGTTACTCATGAAATAATCTTTCGCTGTCTTTACTATTGGCTTTTTCTGATCGGCATTCAGGACGATAGCCATGCAGGCTGTTCTCGATAGTTTCATAGATTTTACATGGCGATAGCCCCCATTGTTCAATTGGGCCATCTCCTCTATCTCCACCATGTGTTCTTTCAAGTCCAGTCCTTTGTCTTGTTGCAGAAAAGGAGCGACTTTATCCAATAGCCGTTCAAAGTTCCAGTATTTCTGATAGCCCAACAGTTTTGCCAGTTGCCGTGAGTTCCACCACTCACGCCCTTGTTCGTCAGTCTCCTTGATGGCAACGAAAGGCGACTGCATCTCTTCGGCTGGAAAAAGTCCTGTTCCGTCTTGCATATCTATCTTCTTGTTAATCGTATAACCAAATACCCACTATTTCCTCAGTTCCCAATCTACGTCGAAGTCATCGCCACTGTCAGTGACAGTCACATCATAGACGGCATCCTCACCGTTCAGTTTACCAGTCAGCACACCCTTGTAGTTCTTCCCCTCGCTCTTTTCGAGTTTCAGGTCAGTCACGTCGAGATGGTGCCCCTGGCTCTCCTCAAACTCTATCATCCCTTGGGTCACCTTGTGCTCCAACTTCTCTTCCGACACGATGCATCCGCTCAGCATCACCAATGCTGAGAGTGCAATAATCACTGATACTAAATACTTCTTCATTGCGCTATACCTTATTTTATATACTGCTGCAAAATTAAGCAATAAAACTCAAACAACAGATCGGAAGAGCACACGTCTG
>ERZ842401.5747-NODE-5747-length-13570-cov-7.081909_pt1 | contig 13570 bp, 13 predicted proteins | sample MGYA00521270_ERZ842401 | MGnify/ENA primary metagenome ERZ842401 (study PRJEB31892, sample SAMEA3878208) | bioreactor metagenome | biome: Moose rumen | place: Sweden | collected 2011-10 | study: EMG produced TPA metagenomics assembly of the PRJEB12797 data set... | reverse complement strand
CACCACGTCGGCAACCCTCAGGCAGTTCTTCGTCCTGTTCGACAGGGGAGTGTCCGCAATCTTCCCTTTCAGGGCGGGAAAATCGGCCGCCAGACGCTCGATGGACTCCTGGAAGAGGAAATCATCGACGAGCTCCTGAAGGCGGTCTTTGAAGGCAATTCTGAACTTCTCATTCAGGGCTTCCTCCTGGCCGGAGAAATCGACAGCCTTCACCGCTGCATAGATGAAGGAGTCAGGACTGAGCTTCTTCTTCATTGTCATTTGCTGTTATGCTCTTTGATGATTCTGTTGATTTCCTTGGCCACACTGATATCATCTATCTCAATACCGGCTTCATTCATCAAAGTCCACCCGTCGGCAAGCATGGACTTATATCCGACACGATGCCCATTGACAACAGCATAGAAAGGTGAAAGATCTCCAAGGTGTGCTTCCAGTTCTTCCCCATCCCTCTCGAATACATACTTCATCTCCCAGATGGCACCTTTCGTCGGATCCACAGGATAGGTCGGTGCCGCTTCCTTCTTCCTCGCCATCTTCCCTTCATCGACATAATCCTTCACGTCCTTGTCGAACCGGCCAACCTGGTCCATCCACCTCCGGAACATCTGTTCCCATGAAACACGGACGGGGATAGGATTTCCCCATTCATCCTTCTCCCGGGAAAGACATACCGAATAGGCATCCTTGTAAAGTTTCAACTCTTTCACCACTTCCTCGGGAAGAAGAAGATGCTTGATATTAGCCTGTCTCCCTTCACCGTTCTTGGCCTTCTCTTTCTTGAATAATTGACGTACTCTCATAGCAATTTGTATTACATGCAAATATAGTTTGTATTATACAAATTTACAAGAGGATGAGAAGAAAAAGAAAAGACAGACAGCCGTGAAAGAGAAAAGCGCACAGCTACCGTCCACGTCCCCCGCCCTTCCTGACGTCTAGGCAGGGGAGTGTGCCTGCATCCCGGCCACCCACGCCAGCGCCCCAGATGCTCGGCCGCTCCAGCTTGCAGCTGGACTCCCCACCGGGGAGGGCCGGCATCCTCTCCCTTCACCGCCGCACCGGACGTTCTCGCCTGATTTTCTCTTTCATCGAAAAGTCCCCGCCGGGGACAGGCGGCACGTCCTGGCCGCCCTTACCCCTCGCCCCGGTCCGCTACGCTCCCCAGGTCTCCGGTACTATCGCGCCCCCGCGGACGGGCCGCAGGGTTACGATAGTAAGCAAGATGAAACGGGACATAGCCCCGTTTATCTTGCCCTTGCAGGGGGCAAAAAACGCCTTTTTACCGCCGTAAAAAGCCGTTTTTGTCGTAGTCTTGCAAATAATTTGGATTATAACTAAATTATTACTAATTTTGAGCCATGAGAAAGACTCAAAATAAGCGCAAGACTACGACGGTCAGCTGTGATGAATCCACCCGTGCATTCATCGCAGCCGAAGCCGAACGCACAGGCCGGCTCCAGCGTGAAGTCCTCGCCCGTATGGTCGAGGTCTACCAGCTGGACCAAAAGCGCTCCGCTACGAAGAAGGCCGAAGAAGATGTCAGGAAGAAATCCGCCCTGGAACTTTTTGCCGATATAAAGGATACTCTCGATAAGAACATCAAACGAGACGACCAGACAATCGCGTTCATCAAGACGCAAGAATCGAAGATTCTCTCGCCAATGTCACAGAAGATTGAATCCTGTGAATCGCTCCTTAATGAACTTGTAAGAATATTATCAAATTTGCAATAATGAACATCAAGATTTGCGGACAGTCCACCAAAACCAACTACCAGAACACTGGCAGTTGTGCGGGAGCCGTAATGTATGATGAACACGAATTGCGAGACAAGATCTACGAAAAGTTCGGCCTGTCTCCCGAGCAGGTCGGCTTCTTCGATATGGACGGAAACCGTGTTACCGGTGCCGAGGTGATTGACAAAATAGACCGCCTTTCGCACTCGCACCTCGGGAAGAGTGACGCAAAATTCTATGTACTGATGGTGAGCCCGAGCGACAACGAGATTGCCGCCATGGGCAGCACTCTTGAAGAGCAGCTGGCCAACGGGCAACAGTACATCTTCGACGTACTCGACGCCGAAGCCTCAAACTTCAATCGTGAAGGCGTGAAGGATCGCCATAATTTAGCCGCCTGGGCGGTCCCTCACATCGAGAAGGGGAAAGACGGAAAAATGCAAATCCACTGGCATATCATCCAGGCCAGGAAGGACGTATCCAACACATACAAGCTCTCTCCCCTCACCAACCATCGGAACACCCAGAAGGGCGCCGTCAAGGGAGGCTTCGACCGCGTGACATTCGATGCTGAGTGTGAGAAGCGTTTCGATGCCCGCTTTGGTTATAAGCGGGGCGTTCAGGAATCCTTTGATTACTGCCTGGCACAAAAGAAGGGAACAGTTGAAGAGAAAACCGAACAGACGGAAAGGCTGGCCGCCCAAAACGCACCGGCACTGGAGAAGGCCATCACAGATGCTATAAACCGCCGCGTGGCCAGGCTCGCACAGGAGGCGACCGAGAGGGCCATCAAACAGCAGCAGGCCCAGGAGGAAGCCCGTAAACGTGACGCGGCCCGTCAGGAAACCGCCCGGAAGAACACCTTCTGGAACAACTATCACAGCCTTTACAAGCCAATGTTTGCCGAGGCAAATGCCATTTGCAACTCAACCTTTGCAACATATCAGGACTACAAGCAGCGTGTAGGTGACTGCGGACAGGAAATATCCCGTCTGTACAACGAAGCGCACGAGAAGCAGCGCGAAATGAAGACCCTGCAGGAGAACATCGACAGGGCGTCCTCTTCCAAAGCTATAATCAAGGCTGTCGCTCTGGCCATCGGCAGCTGCAGCCCCTTGCTCGGTCTTGCCGTGGCCCTCATAGGAAGCATCGTAGTTGATTCCGAAAGAAGGGTAGATATTGAGACCAAAAAGAAGATTCGCCAGGAGGCAAAGGACATATATTCCCGCATAGATGCACTCAAAGAGCAGCAGCAGGCGCTCAAGCAGGACAAGTCAGATGCCCTTAAAGCATACGTAGAGGCGAAGGAGAACCGTCAGGAACTCCATGACAAGGTTAACGAGCTGAGGAAGGAACTCGACAAGCCCATCGAGCAACCCAAACCCAAGCTCAAATTCGATTTCGTGGCCGCCCGCCAGCAGAATGTCGGCAGTGTACCGAAGGCCCAGCCCTCAGCACCTACGCATATAGCGAAAGCAAAGGTTGATATAGCTTCACTCCTTCTTTCGGCGGCAGACAGGAATTCCCTGGAACTCGCCCTTTTGGATAAGAAAATAGTTCTGGAACCCATGCGGGACCGCTATAAAGGAGTGGCTGACTTCAGTGTGACTCTTGCCGCTGAGGGAAGAACCGTCAATGCAAGCAGTTTGGTATCTACCACCCAGATGCGCCAAATGCTCAACAAGTGGGAAAACCTTACAGGAGAGATCCCTGCATACAAACTGGAAATACAAAGAGAAAACCAGAAGAAACTCGTCGACATTTGCGCCAAGATGGATGCCGCCAGCCCCGAGAACGCCCCGAGGATACCGAAGAGCATTTCTTTCCTTCCCGGGGGAGAGATTCAGATAACATTTACGACAAGGAGGGGAAATACACCTACCCTCAAAGTGGATGCTTCCGGAAAACTCCGTTTCAACGGCATCATACTTGACATCAATACAGGGAAATATATGCAGCAGCCCACCCAGCACCAGACTCCGCACCACTCACAGGGCGAGTCTCGCGGGGAAGGTAAAGGATACGGCGGCCACAAAAGATAGGAGATTTAATTATGAACGAAGAGGAACTCCAGAATCAATTGCAAGCTGCATCGCAGTTCATCATAGAAGGCGCCCAAGAAGCCAAAGATTTTAAGACCGGTGGGCAGTTATACAAGGATGCGGCGGAAGCTTACAAGACACTTAATGACAAGGCGATCGACAGAATGTCAAAGCGTCCGGTGGCGGACGTGCCGGAGAGCGTCTATCAGAACATTCAGGATCGAGCCGCCGCCGGTGTGAAGTCTGCAAAATGCCAGACACCAACCTCAAGTGATTTGGTTCCTGTCCTTAGGGCTGCTTATGAAGAAGTCGGTCCGGAGATTAAGTATAAGAGGGTAGTGACGATACATGGGAAATTGTGGTTTTGGCTGACCGTTCCAATCTTTCTTCTCGCCGTGTTCCTGTTCTGGCGCAACTACCATCAGATTCATTTCGGAACACCGGAATCCTGGGCCAACAGGAATTATATAACCGCCGTGGAATTGAACGATGCTAATCCTGGGAACTACTATGACGAGATTATCCGAATGTTCGATGCCGGCCATGAGGCTGACGCCAAAGAGATTGTCAAGACCCGTGAAGAGAAGATGAAATCCTTCGGAAAAACCTCAAAAAAGTTTGAAGAATGGATATCCGGATATCTGGTGAACGTAAACGACTTCAAAGAGGGAATAAAAGTGTTCGATTGGGAACAGAAGAGTGAAAACGGAAAGAAGGTTACCTTCGTCCGGTTCCGGAACTTGAATACTCAAGAGGAGTGGAAGATGATTATAACAGCGGATGGACATAAAGCTTTTACGACAGACGAAAAAATCTTGACATTGAAAGACGCCGCCAGTAAGCGAAATAGTGAAAGGAAAATATGGAGGTATCAAGGTGATAAATATCCATATAAACCTCTCGAAGGTGAATAAAGAGAAACGCCCTATTTGAGGGCGTTCTTTATCCGCTGTACCGTCTTCGTCGACAGGCCGCACTCCCCCGCCACTTCCCTGATGGTGCGGCCGGCCTGGAGCCGCTTGACGGCCTTCGGGTACTTGGCCAGCAGTTCTTCCTTCGTCATGCCGGTTCCCTTCGGGCGCCCCATCCTCTTCCCCTTCATCTTTGCAATCTCCCGGCCGGACTGCAGACGGTCATGTATCATTGTCCGCTCCAGCTCCGCGAAAGTCCCGAACATCGACACCATGGCCTTGACTGTCGCATCCGACTTCCCGTCCACGAGAGTGTTAAGCCCCTGTGCCTGGAAATAGATGTTCACTCCCCTTTCAGTGAGTTTATCAACGACCTGCAGGACTTGCCGGAGGCTACGTCCCAGGCGGGACAGTTCAGTCACCAGCAGATGCTCCGCTCCCCCGCCCTCCAGGAACGCCACGCACTCGGCCAGCTTCTCGCGGTCTTTCTTCGCCCCACTGGCCTTCTCCTCAAAGACCTCGACCACCTCCATACCGGAGGCGGCAGCGTACCTTTTCAGGTCCGCCACCTGGCGCTCCGTGCTCTGGCGTTCCCCAGCCGACGAGACGCGGGCGTATATCGCAGCTCTGTTCACAGGGAATAGCTTAAACCGGTAGGCTTCTCAAACCGGAAAAGCATCCTGGCCAGGTCTTCCGGATCCTTGTCTTCCACATCGAGGTAAATGATATCAATACCGAGCCTCCGGTTATATCGACGCTCCCCCAACTCAACCCAATCGACAGGATGAGTGAAGTACACCTCCGCTTCGTACAGGTGATATTCCTTCCCGCGGTCTTCCTCACTCCCCTGGTCTGAAATGCGGGTCCTGACAGTATCGATATCCGAGACTTTTCCGAGGCATATCGACAGCATATCGAACTTGTCGAAGTCTTCGCTGAACTCGCCACGGTAGAAGTTCAGGATGCTAATTATGGTATCAATTGTATCCATGTAATTCTTTGATTTTTCCTACTTCACAAATATAGTTATTTTCCGTAAAATCAGCAAATTTTTCGTACAACAAAACGAGGTGTTTTGAGAAGTACAACAAACAAAGAGGCCATGACACATTCTTGCCACAATAAATAACGTGAAACAACGGCCTCACGCGCCTCTGACGCGGTGTTATGTCACACCATGTCACAAACAAACGGGCAGGAACAACGAAAAAAGGCACCCTCGTCAGGGTGCCCTCGTCGCGACGCTATCGGCTTCAACCAGGCTGGCCGGCATATCCCGGGTTGCACTTCCCGGCCCCCAGTGTTTAGCGGTCCGATGCGCAATACAAAGGTAATGAAGTTTTCTTGAAAAACAAAGGCGACCTGGAGGCCGCCCCTTATTCTCAAATCATGAGGTCTGAATGTTTGACTTGTCTTCCAACGGAAAAAATTTCTCTCAACTCTGAATGAGTATATTGCTTTGTTGGCTGATTCTCAATCATGCTAATCAAATAATCGACCTTGATTGCACTTCCAGGAACATTTGTTTCGTCTGTGATACTTTGAATCTGGCTGTCAATAGAACGACCAAATCCACCAGCGATATAAGAGAAGAACGCCAAGGGTAGTTGAGTGTCACTATAACTGGAAAACTCATTGATATAATTATGAACCATCCGGTTTCTATGGTCATTACTTATAGAATACTCTCTATATGCTTTATTATCGAAGATGCCTGAAAAGCCCTCTCCGTCAGAAAGAATAAGAACATCAGGAGTTAAGCCAATAGGGCCTACATGACGACTCCTGAAACCGAAAATATCATGGAAAATATCTGTAGTGGCCACTTCGAATTCCGTAGCCCTCTGTGTGGAAGAGAAAGCCATATCCCGATAACTGGCCAAGAAGCCGCGAATAAGCCCATCTGTCCTCGGAAACTTCCGCCCAATGATATCTTCTACTTCCGGTTTAGGAATACCGGTTTGTGCTGATATTTCATTGACGATATCCGAAGAAATGGATGTTATAGGTCTCCTCATAGAAACATCAATAACGGCTTCCTTTACGATGCTTTCCTTGATCATCTTCGGGGTAATCGTCTCAGTCTTGTCAAGATTCCGTGTGTCCTTCTTATGTGCAGGATCTAAACCATAAATCCTTTGAAAATACTCTTCATCTTCTGGATTCTTTATCAAAGACCAGGATTGAGAAAGAATGTCAACGACTATGTCCTTCTTCTCAGTATCCAACGCCATCTGCCCGGTCTCCCTAATAATCAAACGGGTATAGTCGAGCCAGTTAATGAAGGTATTAGCGATATCCAGGAGATATCCGAATTCATCATTTTCTCTTCCTCCTTTCCCAGGGGCATATTTTTCAAAGAAATTATTCTCAAGGCAATCATCTCCGGATTCCCGGAACTGATGTATTCTTTTAACTATTCTTTCATAGCAAGAATCGCTGTCGCTATCCGCTTCTACAATGATAATCTTTGCTATTTCCTCCTGAGTGAGATAACGAACCCGTGTGTCATTCAGGAGACGAAGAAGAAAAATAAAAGGATGAATCCGGAAACGTTCATTAACCTTTACGCCCCTTGAAATTGAATAAGTTGAAGGAAACTGATATTTCAATACCTGGTGGGTAAGTATAGGATAAGGATTCTCACCTCGAAGAATAGCTTCTCCTGCAAGAGTAAGTTCCAGCTTCCCCTTCCTGTTAAATATGAGTCCAAGGCTTTTTAGCCAGGCCATATATGTCCTTGCTCCTCCACCGGTTTGGTCTCGTCTATCCCCTACCCTCTTTATTCCGGCACTCTCCAATGCTTCTTCAAAAGACAAATGGATATCCCGGTTTCCACTCCACTCACGATGGTAAACACTTGTTACAATCCCATTCAATATAGACGGGACTGGAGAAAGAATCCTTTTTGGGCGTGTAACCCACCAATAGTTAATCATATCTACAGGTTTATATTGCAAGGGATCGCCTCATAAGGCTCTCCTGCAAAAGTCCTCAAAATAGCTTCAAAGATAATTCTTGCGCCGTTACAGGGAACGGCCATACCAATCTGTTTCCTGACAGATTCCTTTGAGCCTACAAAGAAGTAATCATCTGGGAAGGTCTGGAGCCGGGCTCGCTCCCTATTAGTCAAAGCCCTTGGCTCGGCCCAATGGTAGATGTGCGTTCCTCCGCCACCAGAACCAGTAACAGTATATGCCGGCCGTTCCGGATCCAGGCGGCGATAAATCTGGCTAAGCCTGGCTCCTGTAACATTCAAACGAAGACGTTCAGGCATGTCCGCCATCCAAACATTTTCTCCGGGTCTTATATAACCAAGACGTTCTATTACCGTGGCAGATTGTCTTGTTTGTTCATTATTAAAAGCATTTGCAGGAATAGGAGGGACCTCAATAGCTCTCCGGCAACTGTTGTCGATATGAGCATAAGGTGCCGGACTTGGAGGAAGGAACTCGAAAGGAAGATCCTCCCGAATGCCGACCATGATGATACGATGGCGGGCCTGAGGTATACCATAATCTTCGAACTTATACAAATGAGGGTAAACCCTATATCCCTCGTGTTGCATGGCTGCAATGATTACCCCAAGAGCCTGGCCATCATTTGCGCTCGAAAGACCACTTACGTTCTCGGCGAGGAACCATTGTGGTTGGTGGGTATGAAGAACATTCACACCATATTGATAAAGCGGACCAAAGTTTCCATTGAAGCCCTTTTGCTCCCCTACTACTGAGAAATCGTTACAAGGAAAACCAAATGCAAACGCATCAATAGGCGGAAGTGTGGCAGTGTCAAGCTGGCGCACATCCTGACATATTACACTGTCCGGATTGTCAGGGCATATATTATGGCGATACGTTTCACAGGTTTCCTGGTCGTAGTCATTCGCCCAGGCATGAACAATTCTAAAATCGTCATTATGTATATCTGCAGTAATAGCGCCATAAGCAAGGCCACCTGGACCGCAGAATAATTCTCCAAGTTGAAAAGGCATATATTGAAAAATTAAGCTACCACTCTATTCTTCTGATACAATTCCTGTGTGAACTCCCACTTCCCTTCCGGAAGAACTCGTTTCACGATGCTCTCCTTGCTGTCCCCGGGGCGCACCCGGCCAACGACCTGGAAGGCGGCCGCCTCCAGTGTCCGGACGCTCCCGAGGGGGGTCCAGTCGTTCAGCTCCTTCACTTTCACCTGGTTCGGTGTCCCCTCCCGCACATACTCGTCCTCCATGGCCACCATCACGCAGCGGTCGTCTCCCCTGTCGATGATATCAGCGAATACCAGGATATCGTTCTGATGAATCATATTTATTACTTTATGAGTTTATTACAATATTACTTTATGGTTCTTTCCTTTCAATGGGCAAGGAAATCCTCTTGAACCCTCGGTTAATCATCTGCGTCTCACTCACGAACTTGTTGTCGACCACGCAATAGTCAGACCAGCCGTTCTTCCCCTTCTTCACCAGGTACTTCTCCGCCGACGGGTCTCCGCCCAGGGCGTACCAGTCCTCCATGTTAGGATCCTTGATGCGCGTCACTCCCCTACTCTTCACACGCTCGCTGTATTTCTCGCAGTCATCCACCAAGTCGTCGATGTAGTAATGCTCATCCATGGCATTTGCAATCATCGTAACGCTCTCCCACACCACCGCCCGGCGCAGCTTCATGTACTGGAGTATCTTTATTTGATAGTCCAGATGATCCGGGAAAGGGGAAGAATCGCTCAGGTACTCCTTAACCTTTTCGGGGGATGCCCCAATCTTCTCACAGAACCGGCCGCCAGGAACAGTCCCGAATTCATCATACAGTTCCTTCGCCGCGGCGAACATGGCGGAATGGTCAGGAATATAGAAGCAGTTCGCATCCAGCCCGGCAAAGATCTCCTTCTCGCACTTGCCGGAAAGAACCAGGCGGAGAACGTTCTTCTCCACATCTACGGCTGCCGGTTCCTCCAGCTGAAGGATGGAGTCGACAGAATCTTCAATATAGGCCTGTTTGCTCTTCCGCCTTGTCATATTACTTTATGAGTAGTAATATTTATTACTTTCCGAGAATCTTCCGCATGGCGTCATTCAGCAACGCCGTGACGGTCGTACCGCTGGTGGCGGCATACGCCTTGAACTCTTTGTACAACTCCGGATTGACCACGATGGTTGTCCTCCGGTTCTCTTCCTTCACCTCCGGATGCAGCATCTTCTGTAGTGGAGTGGTGGCCGCGGGCTTCACGACTTCCGGGGCTTTCTCCGTTCCTTTCTTCGGAACGCTCAGGGGCTTCTTCGTTGCCATATTACTTTATTACTTTATGAGTTTACGACTTTATTACAACTTCTCGGCGAGTTCGTCCACAAGGGCCTGGAAGTCCTTCGCACCGTTGGCGTCTGCGTTATAGGAGACCACATCGGTGTATTCAAAGGCGGCCTTGGATATATCCACGTTCTTGCGGACAACGGTGGTGGCCACCCGGTCGCCGTACTTGCCGCGCACATCGGCCTCGATGGCGTCCGTCACCGTGGACTTCTCATAGATATTGAAGAAGATTTGGTCAATGTGGATGCCGGAGTTCAGGTCCTGCATGTCCGCGCAGAACTTGTCAAGCATCGAAAGGCCGTAATCGGACATGAGGTCCGCCTTCATGGGAACGAGCATCTTCGTGGCCGCCGTCAGGGCGTTCGTAGTGATAAGCTCCAGGTTCGGGGGACAATCCATGAAGATGTAGTCGTACCTGTTCTTGTACGGCTCCAGCAAATCCTTAATGATGTACTCACGGCGCCGCATGTTCGTCATAACCGAAACGATGCCGGCCATGTCAAGGCCGGAGGGGACAAGATCGAGGTTCTCACGGATGGGAACGATGGGAAGGTTCGCACGCTCCTGGATGGCGTGATAGATGATGCGGGCGGGAATGTCCTCAAGGAAGTGCATGGTGAGGTTCGCCTGAGTGTCCAGGTCCACCAGCAGTACTTTCTTCCCACGGGAGGCGAGGATGGCTCCGATGGAGACGACAGAGGCCGTCTTGCCGACACCGCCCTTATGGTTTACAACCGCTATGATTTTCGCTTTCTTCATAGATTGTTACTTTATTACTTTATTACTTTATGCAAAGATAACAAGAATTCCGGAACAACAATAGGGGAGATGTGAAAAAAAATAAGAAGGCCGTTTTTCTTTCATCGAAAATGAGTATATCTGTCGCTGAAGCATGGTGTAAAATCATGGAACAATACAATATTGATAACATAGCGGGGGAGTGACGAACAGAAAGATTTGGAAATATAAGAAATATGGTCTATTTTTGTGGGGGCGGTTTTTGAAGGGTAAAAACGACTATTTTTATTTAACTCGCTGATAATGAGTGTTTTTGCAGATAGGGAAAAATTCACTGTAGTAACACGTCACGCAGGCGAAGCCGGAGCGAAGCGACGGCTTGTAGGACGCGGAGCTTCCTCGCCTGTGGGGAGCGCCTCCCCGGCAAGGGGCCGTGCAACGGACCCGACGAGGGGTCGGGGGTTTCGGGGGTGTCCCCCGTCCTATGCTTTACCTTTTTTATCCCCTCTCCGGTGGCTCGGGGTACACCGCCGGTACTCGCACTGACGCTCCCGCGGGGCACCTATACCCCGGGGCGCCCCACACTTTTTTTACTTTTTTATGGCCAAGCGTACTTATAGAAAGAGAAAACAGACCGGTTTGAGTCGGGAGGAGATAGCCCAGATAAACAGTCGTTATGAAGAATTGATCGCCAATTTTAATCTGGGCGAGTACGGTGATTATGTACATGTCGACATGGAACAGTTTTTCCGTCTGTTATTCGAAAGGCATGGACAGCTCCGTTTGCAGGAGCACGGTAAGGAGCACTATCATGATGGCCATTACAATGCCATCATCAAGAAGATCTCCCGTGGCGGCCGGGAAAGCCATCTGTGGTGGATTGTCACCGATACCATGGAGGGCCTTCGGCAATACGATAGAGTCAAGTTTGCCATAGTGGCCCCGGTCACATATATAGGCAAGACCAGGAGCCTGTTTGCGCGGAAGGAAGACAAGGACGGAAAGGAGGTAGTCGACCATACCGGACTGGGCAATGCCCGTTATCTTTTCGCCATAGCCGTCGATCTTGACAATGTGGATCCAAAGACGGTCAATTACCTTCACAAGGAGATAGAACTCAACCTCATTCCTGACCCCTCCTTCATCGTGACCTCCGGTTCTGGGTTGCACCTGTATTTCTGTTTCGAGCGCCCCATCCAGATAACCAGGAAGAACATGGACCTCCTGAACAGGTTGAAGCATACCCTTACACGTTGTCTCTGGAGGTATAATGTCACCAGCAGGCAGAAGAAGGTGGAAATTCACGACATCAACCAGGGCTACCGCTTCCCGGGAACACAGACAAAGACCGGCCGCATAGTAAGTGGCTACAACCGGCACTACGAGCAGCCCCTGTATCACACGCCTTCCTCCCTCAATGAGTATGTGAAACGCTGGTACAAGAACCGCCCGGAAATCTTCGGGGAAGACCGACCCATAAGCGACGCCTCGTCCAAGTTCCTGGACGGAAATATCAGGCTCTCCGTTAAGGAGTCAAAGGAACTTGACAAGGACCTCCGGCTCCCGGCCCACTGGTCACTGGCCACCGCGCGGGAGATGTTCGGGGAAGAGTGGTACAAGCAGATCCAGGAGAAAGGCTCCGTCGACTGGAAGAACTATTCAGAGAACTTCTATGAGGCCTGGCTTGAAAGGTTGCAGTTCGGGGCGGCCGTACAGGTGGGACACCGCTACTGGTGTCTCTGGATCCTGGCCGCCTGGGCCTGGAACTGCAAGATACCATACGCCCGCCTGCAAAGGGACGCTTATAACCTGCTTGAACAGTTTGACAGCATCCCGAACGATGAAAACAAGCACGTGCCGTTCACCATCCGGGACTGCAACGCGGCTCTTTCCATTTACCGGGAGCATAAGGCCAGGCCGGGCGAGTGGAAGCCTATCCGGCTGTCAAGGGCTAAGACTGTCCGCATCACCGGAATAACCATACAGCCGGCTAAACGAAATTACCGGAAGCTTTCAGAACACGTCAAGTTCATGAATGAAAGTTACAAGACGCTCCACGATGAAACCCGAGGCGGCGATGGAGAGGAAACACGCGGCCGCAAGTCTAAAGAACACCTGGTCCGCCAGTGGCAGGAAGAACATCCGGGTGTAGAAAACAAGACACTGTGCTCGAAAGAACTCGGAATAGATATCAAGACCGTTCGCCGCTGGTGGGAGTCGAAAGAAGAAAGGACCGCAGCCGTAATCGACAAAGGCTCTAAATACATGTTCAAACAGGTTTCCGCGCTCATAGATGAACCCAAACCCAAAGAAGGGGACGAAGAGCGCCTGGATGCCCTGTTCAAGCGGCTTGTCGACGAACTGCCGCCTGAGATTGACCGCGAGGATTTCGTGCGGCAGATGATTTCCAGGATGCCGGACTATTTTGCAATGCGACAGGCCGAAAAAAAGAAAGATGTAGAATAATATAATCTTCTACAATTCTACAATTCTACAAACATACCCCTTTCCCCGCTACCGGCAAAGCTACCCACGGCCGGGCAGTCAGTCAAGGCCAAGACATGCGCCCTCCCGCATCCCTCCGCACAGAGGCCGGGCGGCCTTGACAGAAAGCCCGCCCTTGCCTCATTAGTGCCTATCGCGGATGAAAGGATTACCGTGGTCAGAGTCCGATCCCGGCGATGAAATCCTCTATCTCCTTCACCGACTTCTTGCCCATGTTCCGGAAGGAGCGCAGCTCCGCAGGGGAGTACTGGACCAGGTCGGCCACCGTCACCACGTCGGCAACCCTCAGGCAGTTCTTCGTCCTGTTCGACAGGGGAGTGTCC
>ERZ842401.5746-NODE-5746-length-13570-cov-8.558269_pt1 | contig 13570 bp, 17 predicted proteins | sample MGYA00521270_ERZ842401 | MGnify/ENA primary metagenome ERZ842401 (study PRJEB31892, sample SAMEA3878208) | bioreactor metagenome | biome: Moose rumen | place: Sweden | collected 2011-10 | study: EMG produced TPA metagenomics assembly of the PRJEB12797 data set... | reverse complement strand
TTCGTTTAGCCTGCCGCCTTGCGGCTCCTAAACATTAAAATTTACCGAAGTATTGAAAAATAATGTTTTTCTGCTGCAAAGGTCGGGAGTTTCTTCCGGAGAAGGATTAACCGCTTTACGGATTAATCAACCACTTTTACCGGAATTACTCAAAAAATCGTAACTTAGCGCTATGGAAAAAATCCTTCAGGTCCAGAGTGTCAACGACTATGCCCGGTATGTGGGTGCTCCCGTGCTGCATCCGCTGGTGAGCGTCGTGCACTATGACGAGCTTCAGCAGTGCCGCCATTGCCTGTGCGAATACGGCACCTATGGCCTTTTCCTGATGAAAGAGAGCCCATATACCATCCAATATGGCGGAAACAGCCACGAGGTGAAAGCAGGCTCGCTGATGTGCGTAGCGCCCGGGCAGAAAGGCGGCGTTACGGACAACGGAGAAATCATCCACATCAAGGGATGGGTGCTGCTTTTCCATCCGGACCTGTTGCCGGGGACAAACCTCGAACGGCTCATCAAGGACTACCACTTCTTCTCGTACTACAGCAACGAGGCGCTCATGCCGACGCAGGATGAATGGCTCCGTCTGGAGCGGTGCATCGCCGCTATCCGCAAAGAGCTGACAGAGTTTCCGGACGATCCTCATCTAAAGCGTATCGTCCTGTCTTACATTTCACTCCTGCTCGAACTTGCAGCCCGCTTTTACGAGCGTCAATTCAAAGGAACCGACGTCACTCCCAGCGATTTCGGCAGAAGAATTGACAACATACTGGATCGATATTTTGCCGATGGCCGGCAGTATTTGCAGGGCTTCCCTACCGTCCGCTATTGCGCCGGAGAGCTCTGCCTCTCACCCAACTATTTCGGAGACTTGGTCCGCGCTCGGACCGGAGAAAGCGCCACGAAGTATATCCGGCATTATTTGATGGACAAGGCCAGGAATATGCTTCTGGAAGGGAAATCCGTCACGGAAGTATCCGACAGGCTGGGGTTCGATTATCCCCAGCACTTCTCCCGGATGTTCAAAAAGGAATTCGGAATCGCTCCAAGTAAATGGCAGCCCCCCGAAAAACGGTAGTTTTTTCCGCGCAGGCAGGACAGTGCCTTTGAGTAATTCCGGAAAAATGGTAGGCAAATCAGTAAAACGGTTTGCCTTTTTTTGCAGATTATGCCGATATTTGCAAACGAAAAAATATCCCGCGTATGAAAAGGGTTACACTGACTGTTTTACTGTTGTCTATGATTTCTCTGTCTGCCTTGGCGCAAGTGGACCTGCACAGCCACATGATTCCGGACTCCTACATGGAAGCCCTGAAAATGCACGACATGGAGATGGACGAAGGGTTTCCCATCCCTGCCTGGAGTGCCGACGCCCACCTGCAGTTCATGGACGAGGCCGGAATAAAGACCTCCGTCCTCACGATGCCCGCACCGCAACCCTACTTCGGCAATCCGGAAGAATCGGCCGTCATCTGCCGCAAATTCAACGAAGAGGCCGCTGCCCTGAAAGCGCGCTGCCCGGGCCGGTTCCTTTTCTGCGCCGCCCTTCCCCTCCCGGATGTGGGCAAAGCGCTGGAAGAAGCCAGATATGCCCTGGAAGTCCTCGGGGCCGATGGAATCAAACTCGCCACCAACTGCTACGGCCAGTACCTGGGCGATCCGGAACTGGAGCCGCTGATGGCCTATCTGAATGAAAAGAAAGCGGTGATCATCACCCATCCCCACAAGCCGTCGGCCGTCAACGACAAACTGATTGCGGCTGTTCCGCTGGCTTCCTATGAATACCTGGCCGAAACCACCCGTACCATCCTGAACATGGTTGCGCACGATGTGCTGGTCCGCTACCCGGACCTGAAAGTGGTGGTCCCGCACTGCGGGTCCTTCCTTCCCAATGCATTGCCCCGGTTCAAAGGCCTGATGCCCGTCATGATCGCCCAGGGCTACATGCAGCCGGTGGACGTGGAAGCCAACATCTCCCGCCTCTACTTTGACCTGGCAGGAGCGGCCACGGACGATGCCATCGACGCCCTCCTTACCATCACGGAGCCCTCCCACATTCTTTACGGCTCCGACTACCCCTACGTGGCCGCACCCGCTCTCGTGGGAGCGAAGAAAGCGCTGGAAGCCCGCCTTCCTTCGCACGGACTGGCCGTGGAGGATATCCTCACAAACAACGCCGCTCAACTCTTCAGCCGATAGTTTTTAACTCTGCATAACATGAAACGATTATTCCCTGTCTTAACAGTTTTATTCCTGCTTATGTCCAATCCTTGCCAAGCACAACTTACCATCAACATCCGGTACACCGGTGAAAACGGCGGAGCCCGCAAATACGTAGAAGAAATGGAATCCAGCGGCATCGCCGCCCGCATCCGTGCCGTAGAAGGCTGCATCCGCTACGACTACTTCTTCCCGGCCGATGACCCCGAAGGCCTCCTTCTCATCGACGAATGGGCCGATCAGGCAGCCCTGAACCGCTACCACAGCTCCCCCATGATGCAGGAAGCCGCCGATCTGCGCGAGAAATACAAGCTGGGCGGCCGTCAGGTAAGCATGTACAATCCGCTTGCAGCCCCCGCTCCTGCCACCGTCGACTTCGCCGTATGGCCCAAGGGCGACCCCAACCCCTTTGGACAGTACTTCACCGGAAACAGCTATCTTGCAGCGCTGGATGGCGGCCTGATGAACGTTACCTTCGAACCGGGCTGCCGGAACAACTGGCACATCCATCACGGAGCCGTTCAGATGCTGATCTGCGTAGCCGGCCGCGGCTGGTATCAGGAATGGGGCAAACCCGCCGTTGAAATGACCCCGGGCACCGTCATCGCCGTCCCGGCCGAAACCAAGCACTGGCACGGCGCCGCCGCGAACAGCTGGTTCCAGCATCTGACCTATCACACCGCCGTACAGGAAGGCTCTTCCAACGAATGGCTGGAAGCCGTATCCGACGAGCAGTACAACAACGTCAACCGCCAGAACTGAATCTAAATCAGCAGCTGGGAAAGCGTGAGTTTGGGAACGAAATGGACCCCGTCCTTCCGGTAGTAACGAAGGTCGGGGTCTTTTTCATCTTCCCTGGCCGGCAGCAGGAAGATGGATTCCGCCGGCTTGCCGATGGCGATGAGGGCCACCGGATCCAGCGGAAGCGAGAGCGCCTCCCGCAAAGCCTCTTTCCGGAAATTCATGATGAAGATGCCACCAAGGCCCTTCTCCGTAGCCTTAAGAAGAATACTCTGCCCGGCAAATCCAAGGTCGATGTCGACGATGCGGTCTTCCGGGACGGCACTGCAGATCACAATGAAGGCCTGGGGCTCCATCCCTTTCCTGGGAAGGTGTTCCTCCGGAAGAGCCGCGCCCAGTGTAATCAAAGGCAGCACTTTAGGGGCATCGGCCTCTGTTACGAGACGATAACGGAGCGGCTGCCTGTTCATTCCGGAAGCCACAAGCGATGTGACGGATACCAGCTCCTGGAGCTCCTCCTCCGTCACATGCCGCGAAGGGTCATACCCTCTGAAACTTCTGTTCCTGTGCAGGAGCGTATCCAGGGAAGGGCCGCCCCTCCTGACTACGGTTTTCCGCTGTGAGAGCTCTTCCTGCCTTTTTTCCAAGTAATTGTCGGCCATAAACTTAGAATCTGTAATTCAATTGAAAAATCCCCATCCAATTGGAGAAGACACCTTGGTATGCAATCTGGTAGAATCCTTGATCCTTGGGAAAAGAACGTTCCTTACTCTTATAATGGATGATATTGTAATCGAGGGAAACGGACCAGCTTTTGAAAGGCTGGAATATCCACGCCGAGTCCAACCGCGAATTCGGCTCCAGAAACCTATTCCAAAGACGGACTACCCGTTCGTGGGCCGTCTGTGCAGAAGCAGGATGCGGATGAAAAAAAGCCGCGGCACATAGAAGCGCCACAACCCAAAGGCCTGATGTTCTCCAGTTTTTCATAATGCATACAAAGATAGTGTTTTTCTCATTTTGTCGGCTGGCCGGAAAGGATTATCTTTGCATTCATGAGAGAAGAATTTGCTTTGGATGGCAGGAAATGCCTCCTCCAGTACGGAGACGACAGACCGGAAGTGCTGCTGATAGAGCCTGTAGACCAGAACGACCTGGCCTTCCTGGACCGGGAAACGGATTATCTGCTGGAGCACGCCCCCTGCCCTTTCGCCCTGCTCACCTTCCTTATCGAAGACTGGAACAGGGAACTCACGCCCTGGGACGCCGCACCCGTCTTTGGGAAAGAGCCCTTCGGCGACGGTGCCCCTGACACCCTCCGTTTCGTGACGGAACGGCTGATCCCCGGCCTGGAGAACGTGAAAGGGCTTCCAGTAATCCTGGGGGGCTACTCTCTGGCCGCCTTCTTCGCCTTATGGACGGGCTATGTCAGTTCTTCCTTCGCGGGGATAGCGGCCGCCTCCCCTTCCGTCTGGTATCCGGGATGGATGGACTATGCCCGGGAGCACAAGCCCCTGGCAGAGCATATCTACCTGAGCCTGGGAGATGCGGAAGAGAAAACCCGCAACAAAGTGATGGCAACCGTTGGAGACTGCATCCGGGAGCAATCGGCCCTCCTTGCCGCACAAGGAATTGGTTCCACGCTGGAATGGAATCCCGGGAACCACTTCAAAGACACGGACTTAAGGACGGCTAAAGCCTTCCTCTGGACGATGGAGCAAGTATTCAGCTAAGGTTTCTTGACCGGGTCGCAGGTAAGGCCGACCCCCAGCTTCTTGAAAATCTTACGGTCCACTTCCCCCAGCATCACGGTGGAGTGCACCTGGCATCCGCGGAGTTGCGGCAGGCAGGCCAGCGCTTTGCGGCAGTTCTCGTCCGTAGGGCAGAGAACAGACAGCGCAATCAGCACCTCGTCGGTATGCAGACGGGGATTCTTGCCATGCAGGTAGTCCACCTTGGTTTTCTGGATGGGCTGGATCATGCTCTGCGGGATAAGCTTGGTCATATGGTCGATGCCGGCCAGGTACTTGGTGGCATTGAGAATCAATGCAGCGCTCGGGCCCAGCAGCGAGCTGGTTTCCGAGGTAATCAGGGTGCCGTCGGCCAGTTCTATGGCGGCGGAAGGGACTCCGCACTTTTCTTTCCTTTCGCGGGCGGCCACCGTGCAGCGGCGATAGTCGGTCGTGACCTTGGCCTGCTTCATCAAAAGGGCGATCTTGTTCACCTCACTGTCATTGCTGTCGCCGGAGGCCAGCTGCTCCAGCGCAGCATAATAACGGCGGATGATTTCGTGACGGGCCGCATCGCAGCAGGCATCCTCGTCGCTGAGGCAGTAGCCGATCATGTTCACGCCCATGTCGGTGGGCGACTTATAGGGATTGTCACCGTAGATTCCCTCGAAGAGGGCGTTCAGCACGGGGAAAATCTCGATGTCGCGGTTGTAATTCACCGCCATGGTGCCATAGGCCTCCAGATGGAACGGGTCGATCATGTTCACATCGTTCAAATCGGCCGTGGCGGCCTCGTAGGCGAGGTTCAGGGGGTGTTTGAGCGGCAGGTTCCAGATAGGGAAAGTCTCGAATTTGGCATAGCCGGCCTTGATGCCCCGCTTGTGCTCCTGATAGAGCTGGCTCAGGCAGACGGCCATTTTGCCGCTGCCGGGCCCCGGTGCCGTAACCACCACCAGCGGACGGGTAGTGACCACATAGTCGTTCTTGCCGAATCCCTCTTCAGAGTCTATCAGCGAAACATTCTGGGGGTAGCCCTCTATGGTGTGGTGGTAATACACCGTGATGCCCATGCGCTCCAGGCGCTGGCGGTAATGGTCGGCGCTGGACTGGCCGTTGTAGTGGGTGATCACCACGGAACTCACCAGGAAACCGCGGCCTATGAACTCGTCCCGCAGGCGGAGCACGTCCATATCGTAAGTGATGCCGAGGTCACTCCGGATCTTGTTCTTTTCAATGTCCACGGCACTGATCACGATAATGATCTCGCAATGGTCGTTGAGCTGCTGCAGCATGGTGAGCTTGCTGTCCGGCTCAAAACCGGGCAGCACCCTGCTGGCGTGATAATCGTCGAAAAGTTTACCACCGAACTCCATGTAGAGCTTGTCGCCGAACTGGGCGATACGCTCCCTGATGTGCTCTGACTGGATTTTTAGATATTTTTTATTGTCGAACCCGTATTTCATAACGGGATACAAAGGTACGAAAAAAGTACTTTCCGCTCCAAATTTTTTTTATTTTCCCAGCACAGTTTTTTCCGCGGCATAAACAAAAGCAGGCGGCCATAAGTCTGACCGCCTTTCAAAAACTCGCCCAGGGCAATCTGCATGCCCTGAAACTGACACCTAATTGCGCTTGTCTATAAAGGTGGCGTTGGGATAATCGGCCGGATTGAAGGTGACCTGCTCTTCCGTTACCTGGAAAGAGAAGTCACGCATCGTCACTTTGATGCCGGACATCTTCGCACTCAGGCTGATCGGGGAATAGGTTCCTTTGGCAACAACAAGGTCCATCGACTTGGGATCGTCCTTTATCTTGTTGTCCTTGGACTTCTTGCACTGGATATACCAAGCCTCGTCCGTCTCTTTCTTGATGGAGACATCATAGCCGTCCGCGATTCCGGTCAGCATTTCAGCATCATTATTATCCGATGAAGAGCCCTCCTTATCATTCGTTATCTCCACCTCGTTCTTCTTGTCGTTATAAGTCCAGGATGTCTTTCCGTCCGACCAGGTAATCACCTTCGCTCCCGCTTCCGACATTTCCAGGCGCATCTTGTTTCCAAGGCTGTAAGACTTGGTCGACATCGTCCCCAGAAGGGGGATTTTGATATCCATCGTCATCACCAGTCCGTCTGTATCGGATTGGCTCATTACCTCCTCCATGCGGGAGAGGATCTCTTCAGGCGTCTGGGCATAAGTGGCCACTGCAGCCAGCAGGCAGACCAACAGGATTGCAATCTTTTTCATCATTAAGTTGTTTCATAAATTATTGTTGATCAGGCTGTTGACCATCGTGGGCCTTCCACATGCACTCGGTGATCTTCAGGTCGGTGAACACGGCCGTGAAAGAAGACTCTTCCGGAGAACAGGCATATACGCCGAAGGAAATCTTGTCCGTGGCCGCATACATGTGACAGACACGCATCTGGCTGAAATCCACGCCGTCGGAGGAGCATTCGATGCAGAAGTCGTCTTCCCGGCGGGAGAATCGGTACCACATGGTCTTGACATCGGCCGGAATGGCGGTGGTTGCCCAGTCGGAATAGCCGTTGTTGGTGGCTACGCTGCCCAGGTGCTGGAATTCTTCATTTTCGTACTCCACGGAGCCTTTGAGCCAGTTTTCACTGTCCAGATACATCACGATGCCGCACTGGTCGAAACGGTGATGGCTGCCGGAGAAATCGGTCCTTACCACGAAACTGAAGAACTTCTCGCGGGTTTCCATCTGGAACACGGGAGCGTTGTCGTTGCGGAAATGGTAATAGGTCCGCTGCCAAAGGTCTGTATGGGGTGCCGTGGTGATGGTCAGCGTATCTCCTTTGGCGGAATAGGCCGCCGGTTCCCGCGTCCACTTCAGCTGGTCCAGATTCACCTGGCCGCCGGCAGCAAGGGCCGATGTCACGCTGTCGGCAAAGCCGCCAGCCAGTTTTTCAGGGACAGGGCCGCCACAGGCTACTGCCCAGACACAGGCACAAAAAAGAAGAAGATGAGTGAAATATTTCATAGCATTCTATATAGTCCGGAGAAAATCAGTGAATTTGACGCGGATATCGCCCAGGATGCTCCGCCAGTCCTTCAACGTGCCGTCCAGGTTGTCGGAAACGGCTTTGAGGCAGAAGAACGGCAGGTCGTAGGTCTTGCAGAAAAGGGCGGCAGCATACGCTTCCATGTCGAACAGGTCGTACTGGCGGGAAAGGGCCGCCACCTGCTCCGGGCTGAAGGTCTGCCTGCTCATGAAATAGTCTCCGGAAAAAACGGAGCAGCCCTCGCCGGGAAGGTCGATGCGGTCATAGATCAGTTCGCTGCCTCCATTGACAAAGCTGGTTACGCGCACAATTTCGCCGATAGGATACCGGGCCGATCCCGCACTGCCGATATTCAATACGGCGGGTTTGCCTTCACAGGCGGCGCGCCACTGCACCAGGGCACTGTACATGCGCATTTTGCCCATGCCGGTATAGACTACGGGGAAAGGAACATCGGCCTCGCTGATTTCGTCCTTGTCGGCCACGAAAAGGACCAGATCGTGCGCCTTGAGTTCTTCCACTACTTTCTTATCAATCATTATCATTCGTTTTAACACACAAAGTTACCCATTTTTCGCTACAATCGAAAATTTCTTTTTCAAGATGAATTATTGCAGAATAAACACTAACTTTGCTTTATTATGGCCATTTGGATTGTTCTTCCCATTCTGACACTGCTGATGTTCGACCTGGTTTTAATTGCCTGCTGCCCCATTATCTTCGCCAATGAGCAGATGGCCATTCCCGCCATCCTCTATTCGCTGATGATGAATATCGTCCTGCTGATCTATGTCGGGATCGTCAGGAAAAAGGACAAGGCCTGTATTTAAAAAATCATTATCTTTGCACAGGACCGACATTTTTAAATCCCGTATTATGAAAAAGAATGCACTGTATATGATTCTGGCTGCGGCACTTACCCTCTGCAGCTGCCAGAACGCCAATAACCAAAACGCGAAAGATATGACCAGCAACGAACCCTTGAAAGAAGTCCAGGGCCGCAAGAATTTCGGCCCCGACCATGCCTTAGTCACCACCCCTCAGCCCTGCGTGATGATTGCCACCTGGGACAAGGACCACAACCCCGACGTGATGATGGCCGCCTGGGCCGGACAATACGACGCCAAGCAGATCGTCATCAGCCTTTCCAAGCACAAGACCACCGAGAACCTGGAACTTACCGGTGCCTTCACCGTGAGTTTCGCGGACATCAACACCGTGGCGGAGTCCGACTACTTCGGCCTTGTCAGCGGAAATAAAGTCCCAGACAAAGTGGCCAAAGCCGGCTTTACCGTGTCGCCCAGCCCGAATGTGGACGCCCCCATCATCAATGAATATCCCCTGACCCTCGAATGCAAGGTGGTCAGCTGGGAGGACGGCATCCTTGTCGGAGAAGTGGTGAACCAGAGTGCCGATGAGCGGATCCTGACCGACGGAAAGGTTGACCTCGCAAAACTCCAGCCCATCGTCTTCGATGCCGCCGGAATGTGCTACCGCGCCCTTGGCGACGTTGTCGGCGGCGCCTGGAATGCCGGCAAGAAGTTCATGGAATAATGTATCCGTCATGCTCATTCGGGACGCCATACCGTCGGAAGCCCCTTTCCTCGCCCAGTGTATCCTGGCCGGGATGCACCTCTATGACTTCGAGGGAGCGCTGAACGATGGCCAGGCCGTCATCCTGAAGAGCATCACGCAGTGCGAAGAACGGAAAGACACGCTGTATTCCTACGCCAACACAAGGGTGGCGGAGGTGGACGGTGTGGCCGCCGGATCTTTGCTGTCGTATCCCGGAGAGCTTTATAAAGACCTCAAGGAAAAGACCTTCCGGGAGTTCTGGCCGGATTTCTTCACCCAGTTCGACAAAGACGAGCCGGAAACCGGTCCCGGCGAGTACTATCTGGACTCGCTCGCCGTTCTTCCGGCTTTCCGGAAGCAAGGCATCGGGCGGGCGCTTATCCTCGACGGCGTCCGGAAAGGGCTCTCGCTCGGTTTCCGGCAGGTGGCGCTGGTCGTCGACCCCGATTATCCTCACCTTGTCCGGCTGTACGAGAGCCTTGGCTTCGTTCCGGCCGGCCGCCGGAATGCTTTCGGAACAGACTTTCTCAGGATGATCTATTGTTCACATTCATAATTACTTGCGCACCATGTTTGAATCGGAGACCATCGACCTGGAGCAATACGTTCCATCCGGAGAGGGCGGAACAGCCGTCACCTATAAGCACAAAACACGCAATTCGCTGGCCAAGCTTTATAATCCCGGTTTCGAGGCCGATATGGCCCTGGAAGAATTCAGGATAGGCCGGGCTGTTTTCGAAATGGGCATTCCCACCCCGGAACCTGTCCGCCTGGTTACGGACGGGACGCGGCAGGGGGCCGAATATGAATTCATCCCGGGAAAGCGTTCGTTTGCCCGCATCCTTTCTCAAGAGCCTGAACGGGAGAAGGAGATGGCCCTGGCGTTCGCCCAAGCGGGACGCCAGCTGCATGGCACCCATGCCGATACCTCCCGCATCCCCTCCATCAAAGAGGTGCTCCGGCAGTTTTATCTGCACAATGACTGCGTAACGGAAGAGTACAACCGCCGGGCCCTACGCTTCCTGGACAACGCTCCGGAGGCCGATACCTGCCTGCACGGCGACTTCCACATCGGCAATATCATCACCGACGGAACCCGCACCCTCTGGATTGATATCGGCCAGTTCTGCCATGGTGTCCCGGAATGGGACCTGGGCTGGTTCTGGACGATGAGCCACAATCTGGGCGACCAGCGGGCCGATTTCCTGCTGCACATGACCCAGGCGGCTTTGACCTCTTTCTGGGATGCCTTCCTTCCCGCCTATCTGGGAACGACAGACGCCAATGCGCTCGGCGGCTATTTGCGCCGCATTCTGCCTTTTTATGCCGTGAGAGTCCCCTACATGTTCAGCCTGGTCAACCACGTGCGGCTTCCGGAAGCCGGCTGTCAATCGCTCCTCCGGCTGATTCCTGCGTAGAGCCGGGCGGACGGGCTGTTTTCTCAAGGATGGAATAACCTGTCCGCCAATTCTTTCCTGACAATCCTATAGTGGGGACGATAGGCTTCGTTGTAGGCCTGGCTGTGATGATAGGCATATTGTCCGGAAGCAAGCAGGCTGTCAAGTTTCCGGGCATCTTCCTCCAGACCGGGGAGGTCCGGATGCGTGCGCCTGACCTCGGATAAGATCACCGTCCACTCTTTCTTCCAGGCTTCAACAGCCGTGCTGTCGACAGGAATGGCGCTCTGAACCAGCATTTCCGTCAGCTCCTCGGCCGACAGTCTCCCCTCCCGGACGGCACGCAGCGATACCCGCACGTAGTTCTCTTCCCAGCCGCAGGGCTCAGTGAAGGGCCCTGTCATCACCCCTGCCTCCTGAAGTTCCGACTGAATGTAACGCAAGGCTCCGTCCCTGTCATTGATCAGATGTCCGGGGCCGAAACGGTCCTGGAAAAAGCTCTTGTAAAGGTCTTGGAGGCGGCTCTCCGGGAACTGGGTCATCTGCCTTTCGATGGCGGCATCAACGACGTTCCGGTCTATGGCAGGGCGGCAGGATCCAAGTACGGACAATGCGGCTGCAAGAAGAATCAACTTTCTCATTGTAAGTTCGCTTTTGGCAATTTGTTCTGACGGCAAATTTACGAAAAGCCAGTATAAAACACAATTCCGGCCCCGCCATCCACGGTTTCGGCCCTTTTTATGGACGGAAACGCCAGCGAGTAGCATGCAACTATGCAAAAGTAGCAGCAACTTACCGGGACTACGGAAAAGTTGCTGCTACTTGCATTAACTCCGTGTCACTTATACGCACTTCGTCTGAGGGTAAGCATACGGGCAAGTACATCTTGACAAAGTGGTAATGATACAAAGAGTTTGGAAGGAATGCAAAGGCTGCCCGGCGATTTTTTCAGTTTTTTTGCTATCTTCGTTTCCTGAACGTGACAAGAAACAACCGGCACAGGCTATGACAGAGATTGAGAAATGCAACGCGGGACTTCCGTACCGCTTCAACGACCCGGAGATGATTGCCCTGAAAACGACCGCCATCCGGGAATGCGAACGGTTCAACGCCATCGACGGGACCGACTATCAGGCCCAGTATGAACAGCTTCAACGGATGCTGGGCTCTGTCGGGGAGCGGGTGTGGATTGCCAAGACCTTCAACTGCGACAGGGGAAAGAACATCCATATCGGGGACGATTTCACCGGCAACCACAACCTCACCATCCTCGATATCCGCGAAGTGCATATCGGCAACCACGTGATGATCGGCCCGCATACGCTCATCACCACCGTGAGCCATCCCCTTTCGGGCCAGGAGCGTCGGGAATACTATGCATGGGCCAAGCCGGTGACCATCTGTGACGATGTGTGGATCGGCGGGAACGTGACCATCCTACCGGGGGTCACCATCGGAGAAGGAGCCGTGATCGGCGCAGGAGCGGTGGTGACGGAAGACATCCCGGCAGGTTGCGTGGCAGTAGGCGCCCCTGCACGCGTCATCAAGAAAGTGCCATGTTCAGACGCTACAAAAGCTTGATCGCGATATGCGCACAGGCTTCGGCATCGGCCAGGGCGTGATGATGCCGCGTAAGGTCATATCCGCAGGCAGCGGCCACCGTCTGCAGCTGATGGTTGGGGAGCCGATGACCGTAGTGCTGCCGTGATGCGGCCAATGTATCGTAGAACACATAATCCGGATAGTCCATCCGGTACACGCGATGCACGGCTTTCAGGCATCCTTCGTCAAAGCGGGCATTGTGCGCCACCAGCGGCAGGCCATCAATCAGGGGCGCGATCTTAGCCCATACCTCCGGAAACAGAGGCGCGTCTTCCGTATCTTCGGCCGATAGCCCATGCACCCGCCGGCAGAACCACTGGTAATACTCCGGCTCCGGATGGATCAGGGAATAGAAGGTATCCACCACTTCCCCGCCCCGGACAACCACAACGCCCACCGAACACACGCTGCACGGCTGCTCGTTCGCCGTTTCAAAATCGATTGCTGCAAAGTCTGTCATAGGCCGTAATTCTTATACATCCGGGCAACTTCCGCCTTGATTTCATCGCAGTACCAGTCCGGCGAAAGGACCTGGAACGATCCTCCATGGGAAAGGACTTCCTGCGTGAAATCGAACGTAGGAACAAGACGATATTGGAAGATGGTATAGTCCGGCGTCTCCTCGATAACCGCCTGCGATGCGTGCAGAGGGAGTGACTTGGTGTACTTGACCTGATCGGCATCGACCTTGATTTCTATGCGCACCGGTTTGCTGTCACCATCCACGATAATGCCGAAGTAATTGGAAAAGAATTCCTCGGCGTTGAATCTGGCGGGGACTTTCAGCGCTTTCTTTGTCTGGACGACATCCAGCATCCGTTCATCGAGCGCATAGATGCGGAGCTCTTTCTTTTCTTCACTCATGGCGAGCATGTACCAGCGCTGCTTGAAAAGCTTCAGGCAGTATGGATGGACTACAAAAGTGTTTGGTTTGTCCCGCCAGAAACTTTGATAGGTCAGCTCGACGGCTTTCCTGTCACGCATGGCGTTCACGATCATCTGCAGCCACCTTTGGCAGGATGGAATCTTCTCGAAGAGAATCCGGTCGCGCATGTCGGAGCTTTCGTTCAGCAGGTTGCTCATCGACAGGGACTCCAGCAGCCATTGCCGGATGCCATTTCCCTCCAGGTCACTGGAATTGGCGATGTAGTACCCCAGCGACCGGTCGCATTTGATTTCGATGCCAAAGGTGTCCAGGATGGCCTCCCGGTGGTTGTGGAAGGTGCGCTCATAGAGTTCCTCGCCGGTCTCGTTCAGCGGCGAATTCTCCCAGAGGTCGCTCA
>ERZ842401.5744-NODE-5744-length-13572-cov-4.103425_pt1 | contig 13572 bp, 13 predicted proteins | sample MGYA00521270_ERZ842401 | MGnify/ENA primary metagenome ERZ842401 (study PRJEB31892, sample SAMEA3878208) | bioreactor metagenome | biome: Moose rumen | place: Sweden | collected 2011-10 | study: EMG produced TPA metagenomics assembly of the PRJEB12797 data set... | reverse complement strand
CCATTGAGTTTCTCGGACTTTGGGAGAGTCTTCATAATCCAAGTTTTAACCGTGTTCAATTCGACACGTTTAGAACCGAGGCCGGATTAAACCGCTTTGTCATGACACCCTCAAAGTGGGTGGAAAACACAGGTGCCATTGGCATCACAGCCAAAGCTGGACGCTATGGCGGAACATACGTGACTATGCCTCGCTACAGCAACTGCTTGTTCTGTCGAACATGGAGTCATACAATGCGCTTCTCATTGAGCAGAAACACCCGCAGGCTGAACGTCTGCAAATGTTGCGACAGATGGCCGTCAGACAGCTACAGGTGCTGTCTTCACTTGATGTGACCAATCTACCAAGTCTTCCACCCAGCATAGGCAATGATAACCATTGATACAGAGTATTTATGGCAGAATTCGTTAAATCCTGATATCATGAAAAAGTATCTTTTGGCCTTGGCCGCCACCGTTCTCCTAGTGAGCTGCATACGCCCGGTTTATCATTACAGCAACTAGGCCGGTTATACGACAATCCCATAAAAAGATTATATTTGCACCCGTAGAATGCCTAAGTTTGTTTCGGGCGTTTTACGGATGTAGTTTTGTATCATTAAAAATTATTTAAATATGGCACAGATAGATCTTACCAAGTACGGGATTACCGGTGTTAAGGAAATCATCTACAATCCTTCCTACGAGCTCCTTTTCAAGGAGGAAATGAAGCCTGAACTTACAGGCTATGACAAAGGTCAGCTTACTGAACTTGGAGCTGTAAATGTTATGACGGGTGTCTATACCGGAAGAAGCCCCAAAGACAAGTTCTGGGTAATGGACGAAAAGAGCAAAGACACCATCTGGTGGACTTCAGACGAATACAAGAACGACAACAAACCTTGCAGCCAGGCCACTTGGGAAGAACTCAAGAAGCTTGCCCGCAAGGAGCTCAGCGATAAGAAACTCTATGTGGTTGACGGTTTCTGCGGAGCAAACGCCAACACCAGAATCAAGGTAAGGTTCATAATGGAGGTTGCATGGCAGGCACACTTCGTCCGCAACATGTTCATCCGCCCTACCGAGGAAGAACTGGCGAACTTCGGGGAGCCTGATTTTGTTGTTCTTACGGCATCAAAGGCAAAGGTTGAGAACTACAAGGAACTTGGCCTGAATTCAGAGACCGCAGTAGTGTTCAACATTACTGAGAAGATGCAGATCATACTCAATACCTGGTATGGTGGGGAAATGAAGAAGGGTATGTTCTCATACATGAACTATCTGCTTCCTCTTCAGGGAATTGCAGCCATGCACTGCTCGGCCAACACCAACGAGAAGGGCGAAACAGCCATCTTCTTCGGACTGTCCGGAACCGGCAAGACCACCCTTTCAACTGACGAGAGAAGAGCCCTCATCGGCGATGATGAACACGGCTGGGACGATGACGGCATCTTCAACTTTGAGGGCGGCTGCTATGCAAAGGTCATTAACCTGGACCGCAATGCAGAGCCTGAAATCTACGGTGCAATCAAGAGAGACGCTCTCCTTGAGAACGTTACCGTTGACGAAAAGGGCATGATAGACTTCTCCGACAAGAGCGTAACCGAGAATACCAGGGTTTCCTACCCTATCTATCATATCAGCAACATAGTAAAGCCCATTTCCAAGGCTCCCGCAGCAAAGAAGGTCATCTTCCTTTCTGCAGACGCCTTCGGAGTGCTTCCTCCGGTATCCATCCTTACTCCGAAACAGACCAAGTACTACTTCCTGTCCGGCTTCACCGCAAAGCTTGCCGGAACTGAAAGAGGCATTACCGAGCCAACCCCTACATTCTCAGCATGCTTCGGTGCGGCATTCCTTTCTCTCCATCCAACCAAATACGGACAGGAACTGGTAAAGAGAATGGAAAGCGTAGGAGCAAAGGCTTATCTGGTAAATACCGGCTGGAACGGAACAGGAAAGAGAATTTCCATAAAGGATACCAGAGGAATCATCAACGCAATTCTGGACGGCAGCATAGACAAGGCTCCAACAAAGCATATTCCTTACTTCAACTTTGAAGTTCCTACCGAACTCCCAGGCGTTGCTACAAACATCCTTGACCCGAGGGACACTTACGCATCTGCCTCACAATGGGACGAAAAAGCAAAGGATCTTGCAGAGCGCTTCATCAAGAACTTCACCAAGTTCACCACCAACGAAGAAGGCAAGGCTCTGGTGGCCGCCGGTCCTCAGCTTTAGTCAGACACAGTCAAATAATTGAGATATGAGAAAGTTCAGATTTCTGCTCGCCGTATGCGCCTTAGCCCTAGGTAGCAGCGCTTTTGCCCAAACCGAAGATTTCTACGCAGAAATCAAGCAGTTTATGACCGACAACCGTGCCGAATACGACAGCATCCTCAGCAATTATTTTGCTGCAGAGGAGATGTCTTTGGACGACTATGCCCTGCTCTATTACGGCTATACTTACACAGATAGCTACAAGCCAGGCTATTTAGACAGTAAGGCCGATTCGCTCATAAGCAAGAAGGAGTATGAAAAAGCCTTTGAGCATCTTCTGCAGGAAAACCGTAAGGATCCCACATCGCTGAAAACCTTGTTTGACCTTATGAACCTTGCAGACCTTCTCAACAAGACTCAGGAAAGCAACAGGTTTCAGAACGCATATCTCAACTTGGTAAGGGCAATATTGCAGTCCGGCGGAGATGGCTCGTCGGCAGAAAATGCAATATATGTCAACAGCGAAACCGATGAATTCCAGCTTCTGAGTGTTTACTTCAAGGCTGTAAGCATTGTAAGCCGGGAATTTACGGAGGATTTCAAGGACAAGATAACCATAAAGGATTCCGACGGAGCCCAAAAGGTTCTGTATTTTGATTTTTCAAGATTCATGGAAGTGGCACAGGCCAAGTAGCTATTTTCTCTTGAGGAACCCGAGGAAAAAGCCTATGGCCTCATCCTTGAAAATATAAGAGACCGCCAGGAACAAAGCTCCTGACATTATGCCCGACAGACAAAGCCGGGCATAAATGTTTCCGGCAAACGACGCAGCCCAATAGCCGGCAAGAACCGCTGCAACGGCAACCACAGCAACCGGCAGCAGGCTCTTCAGGTAATCCATCATATTCAGCCCTGCGGAAAAATATGTGAACACTCCGCCTATGACCATGCTCAGGACATTATAGGCAAGCAGTCCGTAAATCATGGCCATGAATCCTAAACGTACTGTAAATATGAGAATTCCAAGTCCTATTGCCATTTTGACAACTTCGCACCAGAACAGCCGGTCCGTACGGTTTACCACCTTCAGCAAGTTTATCTGAACATTGCAGACCAGATAAGAAAGATATGCAAGGCTCATTATCCTTATTACCGGAACCATTTCCAACCACTCTGCCCCAAGTATAGCTTGAATCAGATCCCTGCAGTTGAGGGCAATAAAAAGATTCAGCGGAACTGCCACAAAGGCTGTAAGATGCATGGTCCGGCAGGCCTGGCTTCTCAGAAGAGGCAAGTTGTCCTGATATCTGGAGAATATAGGAAACAGTGCCCGCATTGTAAAATCGCTGAGATTGGTAGGAATGATTCCGGCAAATGCAGTGCCCCGGTTGAATATACCCAGACGGGCCTGACCAAACCTCTTGCCCGTTACAAGAGAATAGAGGTTGTCATAGACAGACCTTATCAGAAGCGACATCATCATAGGAATACCGAACTTCATCAAGTTCCTGAAAGACTCAACCGAAAAGCCAAAGCCCGGCCTCCAGCCGCTGCCTAAGAAATACAGTAACGCCAGGGCAAAGGCACTCAGCATGGTCTGTACCACCAGCGCCCAATAGGCAAAGCCCATATAGGCCAGAACTATGGCCACAATACCTGAAAGCAGAGTCACAGATGCAGATATTCTGGCCAGAAGCCTGAACTTCAGATCTCTTTGAAGCTTTGCATAGGGTACTGTTGAAAAAGCCTTGAATATCAGAACCGTAGCCGAAACCTTGACGACCATTTCGAGCTGCGGAATATCAAAATATGCAGCAAGGCCTCCGGCTGCAAGATAGAATATGGCATAGAAGATTATGCCCGTTATGGCGCAGACCGTAAATGCCGTGTCATAGTCTGCACTGCTACATTCTTTCTTTTGGATGAGTGCGCCCTCAACTCCCAGAGAAAGAACAATCTGAGCTATTGCAAAGAATGTAACGGTAAGAGCCACCACCCCGTAGTCGGACGGTGAAATCAGACTGGCTATAATCAGCGAAATGACAAACTGAAGGCCAAACACCGAAACCTGCTGGATTCCGCTCCAGAATACGCTCCTTTTGGCCTGGCTCAACATATATTCCTGTATGTTTTAAGGCTCAGGCTGTCATACAGATACTTGCAGAAGCCCAGCGGAAGAACGGCAAGATAAAGCAAGGGACTTGCTGCTCCCTTGAGGAAATCCTTCAGGCCCATCCTGATGCTTATGGCATCGTAGCAGACGGCGCTTCTGAGAATTCCGTCGTATTTCAGGGCTATCCTCTGGTTGTGATATTCTCTGTATCCTCTTGGATTGGAAAACAGAAGCCGCCTGTATTTGCTGGAATAACCGTCCGGATTGTACTTGCAGACCTGTGTGGGAACATTCATCAGCAAAAATGTGTGGTCTTTGTCAAGCCGTTCGTAAAGATAGGCATCGGTGACAAACTTCTCCCCGTCAAAACGAGGATATTTATGATCCTTCAGAAGAGAAGATTTCACCATAAAGGATGTTTCTCCTCTGTATCCCGATCTTTTCAGGTCCTGCAGATGGACATTCCGCATTCCGGAAGGGAAGCTGTTGAACCTGCCGTTAATGATCTTCAGCGATATTACCCCGCAGATTTTTGAAAGTTCGGCGGCTGTAAACTCGCCGGGCAGACTTTTGAGGAACTCTATACAGTTGCCTACCGTAGAGGCGTCATACAGCCGGTCATCTGAATCTACACACATAAACCACTCTGAATCAAGGTTATCCACGGCAAGGTTGTGAGACGGCATTTTACCTGAATTTTCTTGACGGAAGTATTTGATGCTTATCTTGTCTTCCCTGATCCAGCCTGAAACGAGTTCTCCTGTGGAGTCCGTAGAACCATCGTCAACCACAATCCACTCAAAGTCTTTGCACTGCTGGATGCAAAGACTCCGGTACAGGGCAGAAAGTGTATTTGCCCTGTTGAAAGATGGAGTGAATATAGTAAGCTGGTAACGGCTCATATCCTAACCAAAATCTGGCAAATATACCAATTTTACGACAAAGGGGATGAATCCTTGATTCACCCCCTTTGTACGGTAGCGTTCTTACAGCTTCACGCTATTCGGCTTTCTTGCAGCTGCAGGGCCCTATGATACCCCAGATACCGGCTGCCAGAATTGCACCTACAAACGGACCTACAATGAATATCCACAGGTTGGAAAGTGCGCTGCCACCCTGGAAAATTGCCGGAGCGAGTGAGCGTGCAGGGTTAACGGAAGTTCCCGTATAACGGATGCAGGCAAGGTGAACAAGTACCAGAGACAGACCGATTGCCAGACCTGCAAAATTGTTGGTAGCTCCGTTGGTCTTGGAAGTTGCACCAAGAACAACCAGAACAAACACGCAGGTAAAGATAACTTCTGCCAGAAGGCCGCCCAAAACTGAAACTCCGGCCTGAAGGTCGTTAGCTCCGGTTCCCGTAAGGCCTGCGTTGCAGGTAAGCAGATAAAGCAGAGCTGAGCCGATGAAAGCACCAATGCACTGGAATACAATGTAAAGGATCATATCCTTTGCACTCATTCTTCCACTGAGGAATACACCCAGAGTGATAGCGGGGTTGATATGGCATCCGCTCACTCCGCCGATTGTGTAAGCCATGGCAACAACGGCAAGGCCGAATGCAAGAGCTGTTCCTATTACGGTTGCTGCATTGGCAACAGTGGAACAGTCAGAAGAACAGTTAAGGCTGACAGCCACGCCGCAGCCCATAAGAACCAGCACCATAGTGCCGAACATTTCTGCTAAATACTTTTTCATTTGAATATGGTTTTAGTAGTGTTTATTGCAAATTTAATAAAAAAAATAGACTACAAAGTATATAGCCTGGAGGCTTTTCCCCTGGGCAAAGTTTCCAGCAGAGGCATATTTTCAGATAAACCGGCATCGGATATTGCTTTCAGAGAAGTCTGAAGAGCAGCCTGAGGAGTGTTGTTGTTGTCCGAGAGGTGGCATAGGAAAACCTGCTCCAACCTTCCTATCCGCCGGCGGAGGGCTTCAACTAAGGTGCCGGCAGCCTCATCGTTGCTAAGATGCCCCATGCCGCCCCTGATGCGGTCTTTGAGCAAAGCAGTATAGGGGCCGTTTTCAAGCATCAACATGTCATAATTGCTCTCAAGAATCAGAGTGTCGGACCTGAGGGCATAATCCATAACCGGTTCGGACATTCTGCCGCAGTCTGTAATCAGGGTAATTCTCCGGCCTCCGAAGCACAGGTGGAAGCCAACGGTCTGGGTAGCATCATGAGGCACCTCAAATGCCAATACCCCCACTCCGCAAATCTCAGTGGCCTTTCCGGGTTCAATCACATGCACATTCCCGCTCAGATATCCTCTGGTGCAAACATTGTGTAACAGAGCCTGCTTCAGCAAATTGGTGGTATAGACCGGCTTATGGTACTTTGAGGAGATGATTCCGAGAGCCTTGACATGGTCTATGTGATCATGAGTGACAAGAATAAACTCCACCTGAGAAAGACTGAACCCGTGCTCAGAAAGTTTTTTGGCACAACTGCGAGGCCCCACTCCTGCATCTATCAGGAATGAGGTCTGCCCGTCCGTAAAGAAATAGCAGTTTCCGCTGCTTCCGCTCGAAAGAGACAGGAAACTGATCATCACAGCGTCCTTATCAGGCCGGTAAACAAGGCCGTCATCCTGGAAACGGCAGCATCCGCAGCCTTGATTACATCCTGCTCGTCATTCTTGAAATCGGCCTTTTCGGTATCGCCGGAGGCATTGGTAATTATAGATACTCCAAATACTTTTATGCCGCAATGCCTTGCCACAATCACCTCAGGAACGGTGGACATTGCAACTGCATCTCCGCCAATCAGGCGCATATACCTGTACTCGGCCTTGGTTTCGTATGAAGGTCCGCTTCCGGCAACATAAACGCCTGTCAGCAGGTTGAAACCGTTCTGGGTTGCAATCTTCTGCGCCCTTTCCACCAGTTCCATATCGTAAGGATGGCTCATATCTGGGAACCTGGTTCCAAAGGATTCCATGTTAGGCCCAATCAGAGGATTAGGCAGAAGATTGATATGATCTACAATGGCCATTATGTCACCTACCTTGAACGAAGGGTTGAGCCCCCCACATGCGCATGATGCCAGAAGATATTCAACTCCAAGAAGTTTCATAACTCTTACGCAGATGGTTACCTGATCCATGGTATAACCCTCATAATAATGGAAACGGCCCTGCATGCACATCACCTGCCTGCCACCCAGCTCTCCGAATATCAGATTGCCTTTGTGCCCTACTGCCGTAGATACCGGAAAGTTGGGAATCTCGCTGTAATGAATTATCAGCGGATTTTCTATTCTTTCCGCCAGCGAACCCAGTCCGCTGCCAAGAATAATTCCCGCAATGGGTTTTCTGTCTCCGATCCTCATCTTGAGGTAGTCGGCTGCCTGGAAAATTTTTTCTTCTCTTGCAATCATATTACCTGATTTTTATTGATTATTCTCTTAAACCCACAGTTTTCTGTAAAGCCTGCGCACTTGTGAAAGTATCTCGTCCTCACCTTCTACATATCTGTCTTTCATTACTATACGGCCGTTGCATATAACGGTTTTGATGCAGTATGAGTTAGCCGAATATACAAGGTTTGCATCAAAATTGATATTGGGTGTGAACTTGTAGTTGTCTATGTCTATTATGGAAAGGTCTGCCAGCGCGCCTTCTTTTATGTGTCCGCCGTTAAGCCCCATTGCCTTGTAGCCGTTGTACGTAGCACTTTTTATCAGTTCCGGCAGCGGAGCTGCGGCAGGATCGTTTCGCCAGGCCTTCTGCACCAAAGCCGTAATCTGCATTGTATCAAGCATGTCCAAATTGTTGTTGGATGCCGTTCCGTCTGTGCCAAGGCAAACATTGGCTCCGGCGTCGGAAAGTTCGCGGAACTTGAAATTCAGGCCCGATGCCAGTTTGAGGTTGGATTTTATGTTGTGGGCTATGTTCACTGCGTTCCTGCCAAGTATCTCTATATCGTTGCGGCTCAGCCATACACAGTGTGCGGCAATCAGATCCGAGGACATGAGCCCCAGAGAGTCAAAGTATTCAACCGGAGTGCAATTGTTCTTTCCGCGGCACTCCATGTATTCCTGATAGGTCTCAGACAGATGTATATGTACCTTCAGCCCATGCTTTCTGGCAAAGTCAAAGGCCCAGACTATGTTCTCCGGACTGACGGTATAGAGGGCATGAACCCCTATGGCAAAAGTATTGAGTGGCCCCCACGATTTCGACCTCTCATATTCAACGGCGCACATATTTCTTTGAGACTCAATCTTTTCTTTATCATTAAGATCTAAAAAGACATAAGAATGAACGCCCCTCAGGCCCATCTCTGAAGTTGCCTTTACTGCGGAGTCTATGTAGAAATACTGATCGTTGAACAGAGTGGTTCCGGTCTTTATCATCTCCAGACAGGCAAGCTTGGTTCCCCAATAGACGGTTTCATCGTCAAGATTCTTTTCCATAGCCCATATTGCGGAGAGCCACCGCTGGAGTTTTTCGTCCTCCTTGCCCCCGCGCATCATAGTCATGGCGGCATGAGTGTGCATATTTGCAAATCCGGGAATTACGGCCTTGCCCCGTCCGTCCAAAACTTCTGTATCCTCGGAAACTTCCTCTATTCTGTCTGCTATCCTTGCAATTGTGTTACCCTCTATGAGAATGGAAACCGTCTTGCCTTTCAGGTATATATCTTTGATAAGTATCTTTCCCATTACATTCTATTTGGGCACAATTTACGAAATAATTCAATGTTTTGCTAATTTTGCACAAAACACAGACAGACGCAAATGATTTCAAAAGAACTCATATCTCCCAAATCAATAACGGTAACCGGCGCCTCCAACGATTTGCTCACCCCAGGCGGAAATCTCATCAAGAATCTGACCGTCAGTAACTATCAGGGCAGCATCTTTGCAGTTTCCGGTTCGGCGGAGCTTATTCAGGGCCTGAATTCATATTCCAGCCTTCAGGACATTCCGGACACCGATATAGCCTTCATCGCTGAGGATGACGGCGACACCCTAAGTAAGATAGAGATCCTCTGCCAGAAGAAAAGCTGCAAGGCAATTGTAGTATTCCCCGATTTCATTTCCTCATCCCGCATGAGCCCGCAAGAGGCATTGGAAAGTACCAGAGAAATCTGCAATAAGTTCCAGGTTACCCTCATAGGCCCCAACTCCTCCGGAATAGCCCTCGAAAACTATTGCGGAACCTACACGAACACGAGGATTAGCAAAGGCGGAAGCGTAGATATCATATCTTCCTCAAGAACAACCATATCCTATCTTGTGGAGGCTGCTCCGCGATACGGTGTGAGTATTGCCCGTATCTTTTCAGTGGGCTATTCGCCCCTTACCACCGTAGAAGACATCCTCGGATGGATGGACGACAACTGGGAAACCTACGGAGCAAAGGACAAGGTCATTGCCATTTATGTGGAAAGGATATCGGACTCGGTACAGATGATGGCCCGCTGCCGCTCCCTGATAAGCAAGGGAGCCGGAATAGTTGGAGTACTTGCATCTCATAACGAGGTAGTTGCAGCCCTGTTCAGAAAATGCGGCATAGTCAGGGCCTTTGGACGAGACGAGCTCATAAACATAATATCCATACTCTCCAAGGGAAGGCCGGATGGAAACCGCGTGGCCATCCTCACCCAGGCGGGAGGCCCTGCGGTAATGCTTTCCGACACTCTCAAGAAACATTCTATAGAGGTCCCCTACCTGTTCTTTGAGGACTACAGCTTTGGAAAGACAGCCGGCCAAATTTCGTCTCTGATAGACAAATACGACAAAGACAGCAATGTAGATTCCATAGCCGTAATCTTCGGCCAGAAAGAAATGAGCGACATTTCGGAAGTTTCCAATGTCATATTCCGCAAGGTCCGCCAGACGGACAAGCCGCTCTATCCGCTGTTTACTTCGGAGTCTTCCTTCCAGGAATACATAACTGCATTTCACAATCAGGGTGGAGTTACTTTTTCAGATGAAGTAGTGTTCGGAAATGCCCTTGCAAGGGTGATAAACACCCCTCCGGTAAAGGAAGAAGGCTCGTTTCCGGCCATAGACAGGTATCTTCTGAACAGGGCCATATCCGAAAGCCCTGAGGGTTGGATGCCTACATTTATGGTTCAGCAGATTCTGGATGCCAGCGGCATAAACCGCATCCATCAGATAGTGGCCCTGGACGAGGAAGAGGCTGTTTCTGCCGCAATATCCATAGGCTATCCCGTTGTGCTCAAGGTGCTTGGGCCGCTTCACAAAACAGAAGTTGACGGAGTGTCGCTGAACATTACCGATGAGCATACGTTCCGCTCAGAATACCGCAGGATGAGCAATATAGAAGGAGTTACCGGGTTCCTCATCCAGCCTATGATCAACGAAAACATTACCGAACTGAGGATTGCCGCTGTAAGGGAACCCAACTTTGCCCCTCTGATATCGTTTTCACTCGGAGGAATATTCTCCGATGCAATGGAAGACATCAGCTATTGTATGGCTCCGGTATTTGCAGACGAGGCAGTCAAGATGATAAAATCTCTGAAGGCTTATCCCATGATTGAGGGCTACAGAGGTCAGGAAGGTGTCAACCAGACCCTGATAAACGAACTCATCAGAAGAGTGAGTGCCCTATGCGTTATGGCCCCGCAGATTGTTGAGCTGGAACTCAGCCCTATATTCGGCGATGAAAAGGAAATAACCGTTGTAGGTGCAAGAATCAGGATTGAAAAACGATAGGAAAACACATGAGAATGAAAAAAGCGGCACTTTGGTGGAAAAACCTCGATCCCTCTATGAAAGCCCTGATACTCATAGGACTTATATGCCTGATAGGTATCGTTCTCAGGTGGCACTATGTCATGGACGGAATAAAAAAAGGTTTCAATTTTTATGATTGAGATTTCAAATGAGGTATTTTTGATTAAATTTGCGCGTTAGATATGGCTACAAGGAGTGATACGGACAAGACTTTGGACCAACTTGAAAAACTGATTCAGGAACTGGTCAGAAGATATGAGGTGGCGTCGAGAGACCGTTCAGACCTTATGGCCGAACTTAACAAAACAAAAACTGAATTGTTGAACGCAAAAAACAAGATAGCAGAACAAGAGAAAAAACTGGAGCATTTTGAATTGAAGCAGGCATTCTTCTCATCTGAGGCAAGCGAAAAGAGGGCTAAAAGACAGTTAGGGAAGATTGTAAAGGAGATTGACAAATGCATTTCTCTGTTGAACGATTAGTATGGCTCTTAAGAAAAGCAACATACAGATTACTGTGGTGATAGACGGTATTTCACTCAAATACAACTGTTCACCTGCTGAGGCCGAGTTATTGCAGAAGGCCGAAGAACTTATCAACAGCGAAATAGACTCTTTCAGAAAGAACCGTGAAAGCATTTCTTCCGATTATAACAAAACCCTGATAGCAGTTATGATTAAACTGGTAATGGGTGCCTTGAGAAAGGAAAGCGATGTGGAAGACACGGTCACATCGCTGAAGGAAATCAATTCTCAACTTGCAGATTATCTCCAGAGAGCAGATAATTTCAGCCGGTAAGAGGCTCTTTGCGAAAATCAACACTAAAACAATCTCGGGCCCGACAGGCCAGACAATGGCAGGCCTAGGTTACCTTTAGGGGGATTCCGCAAGCGGGACGTTGGAAGTCAGCGTCTGATACAGGGCCCAAATCTTAACATTTAAGATTTTTCGAGAACAGCCCTCTTGCCGGCTTTTATTTATACAAACATTATGGAAATAAACAGTATCAGTATCATTATTACAGTAGCCGCATTCATCATAGGAGCCCTTCTGGGTTTCATTTTGGTACGCCCCATCGTCTTGAAGAATAAAAAATCCCAAATTCTTCAGGAGGCGGAAAAGCAGGGAGAAGACATAAAGAAGGAGAAGATATTCCAGGCAAAGGAAAAATTCCTGCAGCTCAAGACCGAACACGAACAGTATATCAACTCCAAGAACAATGCCCTGAGAGAATCGGAAAGTAAGCTTAAACAGAGGGAATTACAGCTTAACCAGCAGAATGCTGAGTTTGCAAAGCGGGAAAAAGAAATTGAGGCCATCCGCAATAACCTTAAACTCCAGGCCGACATTGTAGCCAAGAAGAGTGCCGAGTACGACAAACTCCGCCAGCAGGAAATCATCCAGATAGAAAACATTGCAGGAATGACGGCCGATCAGGCTAAGAAACAGCTTGTGGAGGCCATGAAGGCCGAGGCACGCACAGATGCCCAGTCCTATATCAACGATGTAATGGACGAGGCCAGGCTGAGTGCATCCAAGGAGGCAAAGAGGATTGTCATCAACACTATCCAGCGTACGGCACCGGAAGTTGCAATAGAAAATGCCGTTACGGTATTCAATATAGACAACGACGAAATCAAGGGCCGCATCATCGGACGCGAAGGCCGTAACATCCGTGCTCTTGAGGCGGCAACCGGAGTTGAAATTGTTGTGGACGACACCCCTGAGGCCATTTTGCTGTCGGCCTTTGACCCGGTAAGGAGAGAGGTTGCAAGACTTGCCCTCCATCAGCTTGTTGCGGACGGAAGAATCCACCCGGCAAGAATTGAAGAAGTTGTAGAAAAGGTTAAAAAACAGCTCGACGACGAAATCCTGGAAACCGGAAAACGCACTTGCATAGACCTTGGAATCCACGGGCTCCATATAGAACTGGTAAAGCTTGTAGGAAGGATGAAATACCGTTCTTCATACGGCCAGAACCTGCTTCAGCACTCCAGAGAAGTGGCCAATATCTGCGCTACAATGGCTTCTGAACTCGGTCTGAACGCAAAAGTTGCAAAGAGGGCCGGTCTGCTGCACGATATCGGAAAAGTCTGCGAAGAGGATCCTGAACTTCCGCACGCAACCCTGGGTATGCGCATGGCCGAAAAGTACAAGGAGAAGCCCGATGTATGCAACGCCATAGGCGCACACCATGAAGAAATGGAAATGACTTCTCTGATTTCGCCTCTGGTAATGGTTGCGGACGCCATATCCGGAGCAAGGCCCGGAGCCAGAAGAGAGGTTATTGAAAGCTATATCAAACGTCTGAAAGACATGGAAGGCATTGCCCTGTCCTACCCCGGAGTAACCAAGACCTACGCAATTCAGGCCGGAAGAGAACTCAGGGTTATAGTAGGCAGCGATCAGGTTTCAGACAAGGACATAGAGAACCTCTCAGCAGAAATAGCCAAGAGGATACAGAACGAAATGACCTACCCCGGGCAGGTTAAGATAACCAGATCGGAAGAGCGTCGTGTAGGGAAAGAGTGTAGATCTCGGTGGTCGCC
>ERZ842401.5743-NODE-5743-length-13573-cov-4.954283_pt1 | contig 13573 bp, 12 predicted proteins | sample MGYA00521270_ERZ842401 | MGnify/ENA primary metagenome ERZ842401 (study PRJEB31892, sample SAMEA3878208) | bioreactor metagenome | biome: Moose rumen | place: Sweden | collected 2011-10 | study: EMG produced TPA metagenomics assembly of the PRJEB12797 data set... | reverse complement strand
CCCTCAACCCTATATACTTGAGGGGGTCCAACCATATACTTTCGGGGGGTCCAAGAATATATGTTTCAGGGGTATAAAGTATATATGGTTGACACCTCCAACCCTATATGGTTGGACCCCTCAAGGATATACACTCGGACCCCTCAAAGATAGATGGTTGGCAGAGAGGCATGATAAAGCGTGCATTATTATCAGGTGAAGGGGTGCAACTGGGGTGCACCTTTTTTAGGTAAGTTACACCCCACTGAAACACCGACGTACAAAGGGCTGAGCACCATTTGGGGTGCAGGGTGCACACCTTTTTCAAATTTTGTCTCGCAGAGAAGCAGGGAAGTATATAGAAAAGCCATGACGGGAGGGCGCCCATGAGCATGGTTGGCTGTGGGATTGCTTAGTTTTCTCCCCAAAAGTTTGGTCATTCGGGAATTAATGTCTATTTTTGCAGAGGAAATATGGATATACAGAAAGTAATTATCTCGGAAGACCTGCGGCAATCACTCACCGAAGCCATCGGTGCCGTGGGCTATGACCGTTTGTTCGTGCTGACTGACGAGACTACACACCAGCTCTGTTTGCCTGTGGTCAGCGGATTTGAGTGTCTGAAATCGGCACAAGTAATAACCATCGGAGCCACCGACAGCCACAAGACACTCGACTCGCTGAGCCATGTCTGGAGCGAGCTGCAGCGCATGGGGGCCACACGCCACTCGCTGATGGTCAACCTGGGCGGTGGCATGGTGACAGACCTGGGCGGCTTTGCAGCCTCCACATTCAAGCGCGGCATTGCCTACATCAACATTCCCACCACCCTGCTCTCTATGGTTGACGCCTCTGTTGGCGGCAAGACAGGCATTAACTTCGGCGGACTGAAGAACGAGATTGGCGTGTTCAACAATGCCAGCTCTGTCATCCTCGACACCACATTTCTGCGCACTCTGGACCATGCCAACATCCTGTCTGGCTATGCCGAGATGCTGAAGCACGGGCTCATCAGCACAGAGGCCATGTGGGCCGAGTTGCTGAAATTTGACATTGACAGCGTAAAGAACATGGAGAGCATAGGAAAGGATGACAACTTGAAAGCCCTCAGCCGCATGGTGGCCGACAGCGTTGCCGTCAAGCAGCGCATCGTCACAGAGGACCCCACAGAGCGCGGGCTGCGCAAAGCCCTGAATCTGGGGCACACCATAGGCCATGCCTTCGAGTCGCTGGCCTTAGAGCGCCAACCTGTATTGCACGGCTATGCCGTAGCCTACGGACTGGTTGCCGAGCTATACCTCTGCTGCGTGAAGACTGGCTTTCCGCAGGACAAGATGCGCCAGACCGTCAATTTCATCCGTGACCACTATGGACGCATGGCCATTACCTGCGATGACTACCCACGGCTCATTGAGCTGATGCACCATGACAAGAAGAACGTGGGCAGCGACATCAACTTTACCCTGCTGGGTGGCATCGGCGACATCCGCATCAACCAGACGGCCACCGAGAATGAAATCAAGGAGGCCCTCGACTTCTATCGCGAGGGATAATCCAGCTTACTCCATATGATACATCACAAAAGACATGAAGACTAAAACCATCATAGCCGCACTGGTCCTGCTATGGACTGCCGCCAGCACCACACAAGCCGCAAATGATGACGGACATCAGGTATTCATCTACTCACCCGACCAAAAGGAGGGGCTACACATAGCAACCAACGAGGGCGGCACATGGCAGCACATAGGCCAGCTCTGTTCATCGGACTACAGCACATGGGGTACCGAGAAGCGCATGCACCATCCCTCAGTGGCCCGCGCCAAGGACGGCACCTGGCGACTGGTATTCAGCGTCAACGACCACTCACCCGTCATTGCGGCAGCCTACAGCCGCGACCTTGTGACGTGGCGGCCGCAGGACTATCCGGTCATGAACACACGCCAATGCCTGACGCCTGTGGTGTTCAGCAATCCCGACGGCACGTTCGACATCTACTATAAGACACGCGAGGGAGAGAAGCGGTGGGTAAGCGCATCGGCAGACTTCCGCCGATTCAGCAAAGACCGCGACACACAGATAGACGACGCTGCATGGACGCGCGACACTGCCACCATCGGCGGACAGCTGCACGAGGGCTGCGAGTTTACGGTCAGCGAGGCAGAGTTAGCGGCCGTCAAGCGCCATTTCGAGCAACAAGCTGCCGACTGGCAGCTGTGCAACGAGCGCATGCACGACGACAGCAAGACACTGGCCGGGCTACAGCCCGTAACGGCTACGCTAAACGTCACGACACAGGAGAAAGCCATCTCCGACAAGCTCATCGGCATCTTCTTCGAAGACATCAGCTATGCGGCTGACGGTGGCCTGTATGCAGAGTTGGTGCAGAACCGCGACTTCGAATACACTGCCCGCGACCACAAAGGCTGGACGGCCACCACTGCCTGGCACAGCTCTGCCCCCATCACCATTGCCACCGAGCAGCCGCTCAGCACTAACAACCCGCACTATGCCGTGCTGACAGCAGACACTCTGAGCAACGAGGGCTGGGACGGCATCAACATCGAGAAAGGCAAGAGGTACGACTTCAGCATCTTTGTGCGTGGCAAGAAGATGCTTGTCGTCCGATTAGAGGGGCAGGACGGCACCGTGCTGGCCACCACCAAGGTGAAGGCCAAAAATCCGGACTGGCAACAGTACACGGCCACCCTGACCGCCAAGCAGACTGATCAGAAGGCCCGGCTGACACTCATTGCACAAGGCAAGGAGCAGGCTGCCATCGACATGGTTTCACTATTTCCACAAGAGACTTTCAAAAATCGCAAGAACGGACTGCGCAAGGACCTGGCTGAGACCATCGCTGCGCTAAAGCCCAAGTTTGTGCGCTTCCCTGGCGGTTGCATGAGCCACGGACAAGGAGTAGAGAACATCTACCACTGGCAGCACACCGTCGGCCCGCTGTGGGAGCGCAAGCCCGACTTCAACATTTGGCACTATCACCAGACGCGCGGTCTGGGATTCTATGAGTACTTCCAGTTCTGCGAAGACATCGGGGCAGAGCCACTGCCCGTGCTGGCTGCCGGTGTTCCCTGTCAGAACTCTGCCAACAATGCCAATGGAGTAGGCGGACAGCAGGACGGCATACCGATGGCCGAAATGCCTGCCTACATCGACGAGCTGTGCAACCTCATTGAATGGGCCAACGGCGACCCTGCCACTTCGAAGTGGGCCAAGATGCGCGCCGACGCAGGACACCCCGCTCCATTCCACCTGAAATACATCGGCATTGGCAACGAGGACATTATCTCCACTGTCTTTGAAGACCGTTACGAGATGATATGTCAGGCCATCCGCCAACGCTATCCTGACATCAAGATATGTGGCACCGTGGGACCGTTCCACACACCGAGTGCCGACTACCTTGAGGGCTGGGACTTCACCAAGAAGCACCCAGACTTGCAATACATGGTGGACGAGCACTACTATGAATCGACAGGCTGGTTTATGCACCATCAGGACTATTATGACCAATATGACCGCTCGATGCCCAAGGTTTACTTAGGCGAGTACGCCGCCTCCACCAAGGCGCGTCGTCCCAATGTGGAGACGGCACTGGCCGAAGCCCTCTACCTGTGTAACATTGAGCGTAACGGCGATGTGGTGGAGATGACCAGCTATGCCCCCATGCTCTGCAAGGACGGGCACTCCAACTGGAACCCGGACATGATTTACTTCTCAAACACCACAGTGCGCCCCACCCCCGCCTACGACGTGCAACGCCTGTTCTCTATGCACAGCGGCGACCGCTACCTGACAACCAGCATCTCGGCAGGTGCTGACACTGGCAGCATCGGTCATCGTTTGGCCGCCAGTCTGGTGCGCGACTCCAAGACGGGCCGACACTATCTGAAGCTGGTCAATGCCCTGCCCGTGGAGCTGACGCTGAACCTCAGCGGACTCACCATCCCTGACAGTGCCACGACAGAAGGCTTCAGCGGCAAGCCGGAGGAGCAGCGCATCACCATAGACAAAGGCACAGCAGGCGGCAGTCAGGTAAAGCTGTCACCCTATACATTCCAAGTCATTTCGTGGTAAACGAAATACAACCTTATTAACAAGACTATGATTGCAAGGACTGCGGTTGCTGCTCCTCAGTCTGCTTAGCCAAGCGGACAGCACGCCGGTGCTTCAGGTAGTCCAGCCGTTCTTTGGCACGAAGCCGGGCCTGGAAGAACTGCCAGCGATAGACCGCCATTGTCAGCACGAAGTAGCACAGAGTCTGTATCCAGAGAATGCGATATTCGAACATGACATCGCTGAAACTTGCCCCCATGGAGTTCAAACGAACATAGGCACGAGCGCCAAAGTTGCTGGGAAAGAGCCATGAGACGCCCTGCCAGTAGCCGGGAATATTGCTCTGCGGCCAGCTGACACCCGTCAAAAACAGCAACGGCACAGAGACGAAAACGACAATGAGCATGACATTCTCACGATACTTGACAGTGCACGACACCATCATGCCGAAGAAGATGCAAGCCATGACATAGGGCACCATGATGGCCAACAGCGATTGCCATGTGGCCAGCTGCGGGAAGTGGAACAGGTGGGGGACAGCCATCATGAGCCATGCACCCATAACCATGAATATCATGAAATAGCACATGAACTTGCCCAACACGATGGGGAACGTTGTGCTGTAGCGCGGGTCACCTATAGGCACCAGACTACGATTGGGGTTCTCGTCACGTGCCGTACCAGCGGACAATCCGATACCCAGTACGAGGGTCTGCTGCAAAATCAACATCAGCACAGCAGGAAGAATAGACGAGCCGTAGCCAGCTGCCGGACTGAAAATGGGCACATCGTCAAAATCGAGGGGACGGGTGGAAACGGCTTCCTCACGTGCCGTATAGTGGCCACCCAATTTTTTCTGTATTTCGCTGCCCATCTCCATCGATACTGCCTGTGCTGTCTGGAAAATAGCCTTGTAGGTGAGCATAAGGCTCATGTCGCAATAGACGCTGACAGTACCCTGCTGCATGCGATAGACATCGGATGCGAAAGAGCTGGGAATAAGATAGATACCCTTGACCAACTGTCGGCTGACCAACGACTTGGCTTCATCCAAGTCCTGAGCATAGTAGGCCACTTTTACATCAGGCGTGGCATCGCACATGCGGATGAACTGGCGCGACAACTGCGAGTGCGAGTGGTCAACGACACAGACAGGCACTTCATGCACTACCTCATTATTATATATCCATGAGTAGAGCAACGGATAAATCAAGGGCACGATGATGAAAAAGATGAGAACGCCCTCGTCTTTGACCACCTGATTCATCTCTTTTCTCCAGATGTAACAGGCATCCTGCAGTCCTTGATATATGTTATGGAATATAGACATAGGTGAGCATTGCATTCTTAATCTTCTTGACTACCAACCAAGGCAGCAGCATGAAAGCGGCCAAAGCTGCAAAGTGGAACCACGACTCTATGAGCGGGAAACCATTGAAAACGCAAATCTGATAAATCATGTAGTAGTGGCGCAGCGGGAACAGCCACGACAGCGACTGCAAGGGAGCATCCATGCCCATCACAGGGAAGGCACTTCCAGCCATCGACATGCTAAGCACAGCCCACAGCGAACAGATACTCATCGACATGCGCAACGAGGGCATCAAGCCAAAGGCGAAAATGCCGAACCCCTGCGAAGCCAGCACCTGCATAAGTCCCAAGAGCACCAACATCCAAGGACTGCCCAGATGTGGGAAGTGCAGATGGTAAAAGACATAATACTCGTAGCCGAAAACGATGGCCAGCCAAATCAGTGTCTGAGGCAGATACTTGCCTAACAATGCCACTACGATGTTGCCTCGAGCCATACCTATCCACTCCTTACCTGTGCAAAACTTCAGCTCAGTGCCCAAGGAGTAGGCTGAAACCAGAAAAATGAACAGCATGATGATGCCGGGCACCATGACCGTGCTCAGATAGGCATTGTAGCTGGACCACGGATTGGCAATCTGGTGCAAATCAATCTTGATGGGTTGCAGAAAAGCCTGTATCTGCTGGTCTGTATATCCCTTCGCCCGCATGGTGGCCTGCCCCACTGCCGCAGAGCCAAGGGTGGCAATGGTCTTCATGTCTTTCATCAACATGGAACCCGCCGCCAACGAGGTGTTGGTGTAATAGTAGGATATTTTGGGTTGCCTGCTTGCCAATAGCTTGTCCGTCGTGCCCTTGGGAACATAAATGAATCCGTAAATCTCGCTTCTTTGCATGGCCTTTCGTGCCTCTGCCACACTGGGATAGTGGGCCACGACCTTCGACATCTGGAAACCATCCAGACGACGCATCATCGAACGCGTGGTCGTGGTGTTGTCCAAGTCAACCACGCCAATGGGCATACTGGTAGGCAAGCCGTCGTCCATAATAGAGGTGAAAAAGAAAATCACCAAGATGGGAAACAGCACCATGCAGAAGCGATAGATATGATTCTGACGCAGAATCAATAGCTCCCGCATGCTAATGTTGTATATCTGCCTGAGATACCTCATTTAATAATCACAGACATTCCAGGACGCAAGCCTTCTAACTTCTCCACAGGACGGGCCTTCACCTCAAAGGTTTTCAGGTCGTATTGTCCATTGGCCTTGGTGGCCTTCCAAACGGCATACGAGCCTTGGTCCTTCATATAATACACCTTCAGTTCGATGTCCTTGCTGAAGGCAGGCACGTATGCCTTGACTGTCTTACCGATTTCCATGCCGTTCAGCTGGTCCTCGCGCACATTGAACGTCGCCCACATGTCCTGCATCACTGAGATGCTCATGATGGGAGACCCTGTGCCAACCAGTTCACCCACCTTCGGATAGATGTCGCTCACCTCGCCATCCATCTGTGCCACCTGCACCGTCTCGTGAATGTAGGAGTTGACCTCCTGCACAGCACCCTTGGCACGTCCCACTTGGGCAGCAGCAGCCAATTTGTCTTCGCGGCGGGCACCGTTCTTGGCCATTTCATATTGACTCTCAGCGGCCTTGGCTTGGGCCTCCATAGCCTTGTAGTTGGCATAGGCCTCATCACGCTTCTGAGCCGACATGACTCCCTCGTCGAACAGGCGCTGCACACGGTTGTAAGACTTCTCGGCAATTTCCAATCCGGCCTTGGCCTGCTGCATCACCTGAAAAGCACCCTGTATCTGTTCCTCGCGGGCACCATTCTGGGCTTTCAATTCCAAGGCGGCGGCAGCACTCTCTGCACTCTGGGCTTGCTCCATTTTGGCACGTACCTCAGGGGCATCCAGAATAGCCAGCGTGTCGCCAGCCTTCACATAGTCGCCTTCTTTGACTCGTATCTCAAGAATGCGCCCCGGCACCTTGCTGGACACGCGATACTCTGAGACCTCCACCTGACCTTGAATGATTTCGGGGTCGCGCCCTAAGGCAAAGAAACCGATGAGGGCCACCACCACCACTACCGTTGCAAAACCGATAATGGCAAACAGGATGTTGTTATGCTGTGTTTTTGCTGACATTGTTTTAATTACTATTTACGGATTTACGATTTTCTATATTCATATTAACGGATTTCAACAATCATTCGCCCAATGTGCCCAATGCTTTCTGCAGGTTCACCTGGCTGAGTTTGACATCTATCTCCGCATCTATCTTCTGCGACTGGGCCTGCAGCCAGGCTGTCTGCGCCTCCATCACGGTGGTTGACGAAATGACTCCCTCGCTGAAACCTAAATTGGCCATACGCAGGTTTTCTTCTGCGCGCTCCGTGCTGGACTTGGCCAGTTCCAACTTGCGATTGGCCTCGTTCACTTGGAACGTGCTTTGGTTTACTTGCAATTCTATTTTCTCACGTGCTTCATCCAACTCCAGCGTGGCAATGGCAGTGGCACCCTTCGAGGCACGTACCTTATAAGCCACATCGCCCCAGTTCCACACAGGTATGCGCACCAGCACGCCGACGTTCCATACACCAGCAAACTTGCGCTCAAAACCATTGAACAGATTGGGATTGCTGACCGCATAGCCACCCAACAGGGCTACCTGCGGCAGATTACCAGCCTTGAGGATGTTGGTAAGCTGGCGGCTCATGTCCACCGTGTTTTGCAGCATCTTCAGCTCTGGGCGCCTTGCGGCAGCTGTGGCGAAACCACTGTTTGTAATACTCTCCGACAATCCAGGCAGTTCGTCCTTATCCTCATCGGCCAATGTAACCTTGTCGTTCAAGGGAAGTCCGCACAACTGACAGAGCAGCATTTTCGAGAGTGTCAGGCCATCGTTCACCTTGGTCAGCGTCATCTCGGCTTCATTCACCCTCACCGATACACTCAGCCCGTCAGAACGGGTGGCTACACCCTCCGCAATCATTTTCTGTACGTCGCCGTCTAACTTCTTCACCAGTTCCAGATAGCTCTTGGCCAGTTTCTGCTTGTGACGCAACGAGACCACCTGCCAATAGGCTTGGTCTATATTATATAAGGTGGACTGCTGCTGCGAATCCATGTTGTTGGCCGCCAGTTGTTCGCTGATGTCAGCCATTTTGTTCATGGCCACAACGGCTCCGCCCATGAATACGGGCTGCGTCACCGTAATGGCACCTGCAAACATGTTGCGGGTGTCTGTGCGGAAAGCATTGACTATCCGCTGACCACCAGCATCCACTGCGCCAGCCATCTGCATGAGGTCTGCTCCCAACTGCTGTTGCAGGGCGACGGGCAAAATCTGAGCATATGGGCCCAGCGCACTCTGAATCGCCGTAGCACTCGTAGTGCCCGCATTGCTGAACATTGCCTTCTGGTCGTCGTTCAAGATGGAAATCTCCTTGCTCGTCCACTCATAGCCGCCCAGTGCACTGACATGTGGCAGATACTTGGTACGTGCAGACTTACGCAGATTTGCGGCTACGTCCTGCTTCACACGCGAAATGCCAAGCTGCTTGTTGTTGCGGAGCGCCATGGCTCTGCAACTGTCAAGAGTGAGCACACGCTGGGCAGCAGCCATTTGAGCAAAGCCTGCCAATAGGACGAATCCTACAATTCTTCTCATAGTTTATAATAGTGTTTCTAATTCTCCAACTCCACAGTGCGCGAGCCTATCTCGTGACCGTCGGCAATGACCTGTACGACATATTTGCCAGGTATCAGCGTGGTCTTAGGCACGATGACATCCATCTGCCGTTCCTGACCCGTGTACTCAATTTCCTTCTTAGCCGTGCAGACCACACTCTTGCCGTCCACTTCACAGGAGCCACCACCGCTGATGACATCACCCGAGGGGCTGATGATGCGCACATAGATGGTACGCATACCATTGCTGGCCGTCACATTGCGGCTCAGCACAAACTTGACCTTCATGCCAGAAGCCTTCACCATGCCCACCTTACCTATTTTATGGGGATGCGTAGTGCGCTCCTTGCCATCCTTGACCAACATCATCAGGTCAATGTTGGCTGCATTCAGCTGCGACGCCACAGCCACCTTCTCCGAGAGCGACATGTTGCTCGAAGTCAGCTGCTGGTTCTGCTGGTTGCTGGCCTCCAACTCCGAGCGCACACGGCTGTTCTCATCCATCAGTTCGGCATTCACACGATTCAGCGAGTCTATCTGCAGCACATACGAGCGCAGGATGGCACGCACGGTGGCCAGTTCTTTCTTCAGGCGGGTAATCTCTGCCGCGTCATTAGCCTTCGTTCTTCTCAATTCCTCTAACAGGTCCTGAGTACGCATCTGCTCGCGAGTGAGCTGAGCCACGATAGAATCATTATTGATACGGGTTTTCATCTCGCTGTACTGTGCAGCAAACTGTTGGTACTCATTCTCCATTTCCTGCTTGTCAAGGGCAGCCAATTCCTGCATGTCCTTGTTCACCTGCTTCTGTTCGCTCAAACTGTAAGCGAGCCAGACGACACCTGCCACCAACAGGGCAATAAGAATAGCCAACGAGGCAATGACTTTTTTATTCATAGCAAATCCTTGTTTTATAAAACGGTGCAAAGTTATGTTTTTTCTTCGAAACGGCAAAAGAAAAAAGCCAAATGAAAAGCTCTATATCTTTATTTTTAAGATTATTGAGGAAAAAAAGAACAATTTTTGCATTTATATCACGATTATTTACTATATTTGCAACACCAATAACACACTGCTATGAACAAACAAGGTTTTCTATACCGTGCTTTCAACCTCTACTATGAGGGATTCCGCAACATGACCCTGGGGCGCACACTATGGGCTATCATCCTCATCAAGCTGTTCATCATGTTCGCCATCCTCAAGGTGTTCTTCTTCCCCAACTTCATCAAGCAGCATGCCGACAAGGGCGAGGAGGCTGAGTTTGTGGCTACGCAAACCTTGAATTTGCAAGAGTAAGCATCAAATTTCAAACTTTAAATTTCAAACATCAAATTCAAGCAATATGACTACTGACCTGTTTCTAAACATTGATGCCGGCGCCATCAACTGGGCGAGAGCGCAATTTGCGCTGACGGCAATTTACCACTGGCTGTTCGTGCCGCTGACACTCGGATTAGCCGTTATCATGGGTATCGCAGAAACCTGCTGGTATCGTACGCGTGACACCTTCTGGCGCGACACTGCCCAGTTCTGGCAAAAACTCTTTGGCATCAACTTTGCCATGGGCGTGGCCACGGGCATCATCTTGGAGTTTGAGTTCGGCACTAACTGGTCCAACTACTCATGGTTCGTGGGCGACATCTTCGGTGCGCCGTTAGCCATCGAGGGCATCGTGGCTTTCTTCATGGAGTCCACCTTCGTGGCCGTCATGTACTTTGGCTGGAAAAAGGTGTCGGCAGGCTTCCATCTGGCCTCCACTTGGCTGACAGGCCTGGGCGCCACCATCTCAGCGTGGTGGATACTGGTGGCCAACGCGTGGATGCAATATCCTGTGGGCTGCGAGTTCAACCCTGACACCATGCGCAACGAGATGGTCGATTTCTTTGCCGTGGCCCTCTCACCGTTTGCCGTGGGCAAGTTCTTCCACACCGTCATCTCTGCATGGATTATCGGCGCCGTCTTCGTAGTGGCCGTCTCGTGCTGGTATCTGATGAAGCGCCGCGAAATCCGTTTGGCCAAGGAGAGCATCAAAATAGCTGCCATCGTGGGTCTCGTCGCCTCGTTAGGTGCAGCCTTTACGGGCCACATCAGCGGACAGCAGGTGGGCAAGTACCAACCCATGAAGCTGGCAGCCATGGAGGCACTCTATAACGGCGGCACCGACCAGGGACTGACCGCCATAGCCTGGGTGAACCCCTTCTGCCAGCCTGACTACGAAAAACTACAGGCTGCTCCGCTGAAGATTGACATGCCCTACGCGCTCAGCATCATGGCCACCAACGACCCGCATGGCTTCGTACCCGGCATCAACGACATCCTGAACGGCTACACGCGTCCTGACGGCACCCGTGAACCATCGGTAGACGAGAAAATTGCACGCGGACAGCAGGCCATCACCGCTTTGGCAGCCTATCGGCAAGCCAAGAAGTCGGGCAACGAGGGCAATGCCGCCACTCAGCTGGCCATGCTCAAGGAGAACATCCAATACATGGGTTACGGCTATGTAAAAGACAAGAAAGACGTGGTACCTTTCATCCCCGTCAACTTCTGGGCCTTCCGCATCATGGTGGGACTGGGCTGCCTGTTCATCCTGTTCTTTGCCGTAATGTCCATCATCTCGTTCAAGATTCCCTACCTCTCCATCATCACGCGCCGACTGCTGGCCACCTTCGGCATACTGCCTGAGTCGCATGCCGACATGCACGACATCGAGGGACTGCCCGACTGGCACTACTGGGTTGCCATCATACTGGTGCCGCTGGCCTACATTTGCTCGGAGAGCGGATGGCTGGTGGCAGAGTTTGGCCGCCAGCCCTGGACCATCCAGGACATGCTGCCCACATGGGTTGGTGTCAGCGACATCGGCAGTGCCAGCGTGGCCCTGACGTTCTTCATCTTCCTGTTCCTCTTTACCCTCATGCTCGGCGTGGAAATCAGCATCCTACTCAAGCAGATCAAGAAAGGACCAGAGTATTCCAAATAGTTAATCGTAAATCTGTAAATAGTAAATCACCATGACATACGAATTTTTGCAACACTACTGGTGCTTCATCGTAGCACTGTTAGGCGCACTGCTGGTATTCCTGCTGTTCGTACAAGGCGCCAACTCGCTCCTATGCTCCATCGGCAAGACTGAGGAGGAGAAACGGCTGGTCATCAACTCGACAGGCCGCAAGTGGGAGTTCACGTTCACCACTCTTGTCACCTTTGGTGGAGCTTTCTTCGCCTCCTATCCCCTGTTCTACTCCACCTCGTTCGGCGGAGCCTACTGGCTGTGGATGATTATCCTTTTCACCTTCGTGCTGCAGGCCGTCAGCTACGAGTTTCAGAACAAGCTCGGCAACTTCCTCGGCCCGAAGACATTCCAGACCTGCCTCATCATCAACGGACTCTTAGGTCCGCTGCTTCTGGGCGGAGCTGTAGCCACTTTCTTCGAGGGATCCAACTTCATTGTCGCCAAGGACAACATGATTGACGCCCAGTCGTTCACCCCCATCATCTCGCGCTGGGCCAACGCATCGCACGGACTCGATGCCCTGCTCAACTTCTGGGTAGTATGGTTCGGACTCGCCGTTATGTTCCTGGCCCGCGTGTTAGGCATCCTCTACATCATCAACAACGTCAACGACGAACAGGTGCGCGGCAATGCCCACGAGAAACTGTTTGGCAATGCACTGGCCTTTGTCGTAGCCTTTGTGGTCTACCTTGTCCACCTGTTGCTCAAGGACGGCTATGCCTACACCGACGAGGGTATCATCTTCATGGAGCCGTACAAATATCTGAACAACTTCATTGACATGTGGTACCTGCTGATTATACTATTAATAGGTGTCGTGCTGGTGCTCTACGGCATCGGTAAGACCGTGCTGTCGAAGGACTACACCAGCGGCATCTGGCCCGCAGGCATTGGTACCGTACTGACCGTGCTCGCCCTGCTGCTCTGCTCTGCATGGAACCACACCGCCTACTACCCTTCTACAGCCGACCTGCAGTCGTCGCTCACGTTGGCCAACTCCTGTTCGTCGGAGTTCACCCTCCGCACCATGTTCTACGTGTCGCTGCTTGTACCCTTCGTGCTGGCATACATCGTCTATGCCTGGTGGTCTATCGACAAGAAGAAACTGACCAAGGAAGAGATAGCCGACGGCCACGCCTATTAAGCTTATCAAGCACACTTTAAAGAGAAAAATCCCTGATAACTTGACTGCTATTCAGGGATTTTTTGTAATTTTGCAGCCGGAATCAGCGGAAAAGCGCTGAATCATCAAAGACAACGAACACAACCATACAAGAACGAGAATATGAACAAGAACGAGAAATTTGTCATCACCATCAATCGTGAAGTTGGCACCGGCGGACGAACCGTAGGACGTAAGCTGGCCGAGAAGTTAGGAGTGAAGTACTGCGACAAAACCGTCATCGAGGGCCTCACCAGCAAGTAAATGATAGTATGTATCGCTGAGAAGCCCAGTGTGGCAAGGGATATAGCACGCATCATCGGTGCTAACA
>ERZ842401.5742-NODE-5742-length-13575-cov-29.680399_pt1 | contig 13575 bp, 8 predicted proteins | sample MGYA00521270_ERZ842401 | MGnify/ENA primary metagenome ERZ842401 (study PRJEB31892, sample SAMEA3878208) | bioreactor metagenome | biome: Moose rumen | place: Sweden | collected 2011-10 | study: EMG produced TPA metagenomics assembly of the PRJEB12797 data set... | reverse complement strand
CCTGCGCCGATGGTACTGCAATGCAATGCGGGAGAGTAGGAGGCCGCCATCTTTACAAGCCGAAGCCCTGATTCAGAAATGAGTCAGGGCTTCGTTCTTTGTTTTACGATGTGCAGGGACTTCTCTCTTGGTCTTAGATGTTTAGTGTGCCTCAGTCCGCTACGAGTTGTGCGGGCGTCATCTACGGGGTGTTGGAGCGTCATCTACGGCACGTCCGAATATCACTTTGGGGGGGTAAAGTGATATTCGGACGTGCCGTAGATGATATTCGAACGGGTCGTAGGTGATACTGGAATGAGCCGTAGATGATGCTGGTTATAATTGAAGTGAAAAAAAATGGTTTTCTTTTGAAGGATCTCCCGCTTTACCAACTTTATTGTTTTAATAATCTGAGGTAGTATAATCCCGGGCAGAGTGTGGTCTCAGAGGCCGTAAGTCGTACGATATACTGTTTCTTCGCTTTTGTCAGGCTGCTGGGGATAGGATATTCAACATTGAAGAATCCGTTGGCATTACTGTCTTTTACCTGATCAGGAATCGTGATGTCGGCAATCTTAGTGCCGTCGATGGTCAGCGTGGCTTTCCGTCCTTTGTCTGCTTTGTTGAAGCGTAGCATCACGCTCAGGTTTTCCTCTACACCACTATTATTATATAAGGTGTACTGGATATGTCCTTTAGCTTTGGTATCGCGATAGTGCTCAGTCTGATAGTCACCTTTGCTGCTGTCGGAACTATAGTCGTATTCGTGTCCGGCCTCGCTCTGTTGTTCGCCAGGTGCCACAAAGTCTATCGTGCGTTTAGCCATTTTCTCGTTAGCTTCTTCCATGGCAGCCCATGCGCTGCTGTTATAGTCGTCCTGCGAAGCCTGATACCAGTAGCACATATACCGGTCGTGATGAATCTGATAGAAAGGCTGTAGCGTAAGTTTATTCCACTGATAGGAAGCAACGTTCTTCCGGCTGGCATCAATGGTGAATCTGAGCTCTTTCCCGCTGGCTTTTTGAATACGTTTGAGAACATCAGCACGTTCGCATATCAGCAGCGGTGCTGTGGTCAGGCTCTTTGATGCCGACCGGCAGTTGGGTGAGTGGTCCATACGTCCCTCACCTCCATATTCGTTCTGCAGTTTCTCGCTGCCATTGGTCGTATTGGCTCCGAGCAGGATGGGTCCGTATTTGAAGGCGATATAGTCCGTATAGTTCGGGCAAGTCTCGTAGCGCAGTTCCATGGGGATGGTGATTGTAATCTTGTCGCCTGCCTTCCAAGTCCGATTGATAGTTACAAAGCAGGCTTTGCCCTGTGGCGTCTCATATTTGTATTTCTTTCCATTAACCTTGACGGCAAAGTTTTTCCCTGCCCATGCCGGATGACGTATGGCAATGGCATAGGTGCCGTTTTTGCCAATGGTGAGGGTAGAACTGCCTTCATTGGGGAAGTTAGTTTCCTGGGTGACGACAAATTCATTGCTCACAAGCTTAGAAGGTGTGAACAAGTTGACATATAGCGTCTTGCTGCCTTCGTGGGTGTAGATGAAATGACCATATTTTGAGTGGTTTTCCATACCAGTTCCCACACAGCACCACATGCCTTGATTCGGTTGCGAGTAAATACGGTAACCCTGAGGGCGCAGCGTGGTGAAGTAGACGTAGCCACCCGTAACGGGGTCTTGTGTCGACAGAATATGGTTCCACATGGTGCTCTCATAGAAGTCTGCGTATTTGGCGTCACCGGTGCGGTCAGCCATCATTTCCGACAGTTTCAACATGTTGTTTGAGTTGCACGATTCAGGTCCGTCCAGTTGCTCAATATATCGGTCGCTGTTGGCGGCTCCCAGGAAATGCTCGTTCACAGAGTTACCGCCGATGCACACTGTACGGTTCTCTGCCACATCCTGCCAGAAATTCTCGGCAGCCTTGATGTATTTTACGATGTGGCCGTCTGCCGGTGATCCCGTCTCACCGATTCGTTCCATGCCTATGTATTTCGGAACTTGAGTGTTGGCATGTTTCCCGTCCAGAAATGTCGTGTTTAGTGTCTGCATGCCTTCGAGCATGGTCTGATGGGTGTATCTTTTGGCAGCTGTCAGGTATTTCTCGTCGCCAAAGATCTGAAAGGCGTCAAGCAGGCTTTCGTTCATGCCGCCATGTTCGCATTTCAGGAATCCTTGGAAGTCTTTATCGCTCACCTTGCTGATTAAGTTCACACTCCAGTCGCTCAGTTTTCGGAACAAGTCCTTTGCCAGCGTGCTGTTTCCATAGAGGTATGCATCGCGCAGGCCAGCCAGGATTTTGTGTTGGCAATAAAACGGCACCCATCCCCAATGTTTGCTTATGGCAGCCGTATTCCCTTTGTACAGTTCTTTCCAGTCGTCGTTGATGGGCTGTCCGCCGATGAAGCCATAAAGTCCCTCCGTATTCTGGTCGTACTGGTCCTGGCAGTCCTTCATTACCTGCAGCATATAGTCCATGCGCTCTTTCAGCATCACTTTCTTGTCAGCATCGTGACAAGCAGCGTATGCCAGGGCCAATGCCGACAGGTAATGTCCGCCCACATGTCCGCTCAGGTCGAAAGACGGGTCTCCCCAGTTTCTGAAGTTTGGATGTTTTTCCTTCCATTGGTAGTATTTGCTGTCCTTGTCTTGTGTATCGGCCAGCCCTGCCTGTCGTACGTATGGGGTCAGCAGGCGGTCGGTGTCATACTGCATCAGCATCCGGATATTCAGGTTCATCGCGTCCTTCATGGGACCGTCCAGCAATGTGATCTGTTCCAGATCAAAATGTTTGGGATACAATTCCGACTGTGCCGAAGCGTTCATCCATCCAGTCATAGTCAGAATGGCAAGCAATAGTTTTGGTTTCATCATATTGTCTTTTTGGTTTTTGTTATTGGCTGCAAAGATACGAATAAGTGAGCAGAAAACAAAAGAAAAGCGTTTTTTATTTTTTAGTTATTTTGTCACAGGTATATAGGCTTACAGACAAAGCAGTCTGGATTTTGTTACGTCCATGTTGCAAAACTGTGTGCGTAGTTTTCTAATTGTTTCATTTGCTTTGATTTATGTCAATAACCTATGATTTTTGCGACAAAATCTTTGGAGGAAAAAGAAATTATGCTTACCTTTGCACTCGGAAAAGATATTTTTTTGATTTGTTTTAGTAGATTAGTTTTTAAGTAGTTTGTTTTTGAAGCCGGATGTCGTGAGACACTCGGCTTTTTTAGTTCTTTTATTTGGCGTTTTCGCCAAAAAGCATTACCTTTGCCGCTTGTTATGAACTGGAGATTTATTTTGAGCTGGACGATTAAGTTCACTCTGAGTGTAGTGGTATACGATTTGGCTGTTGCTTGGACGGCCAGTCTGTGGTGGGCATTCCTGATGGCTTTGGGTTTCCTTATGCTGATAGCCATAGCCGAAAGCTATGTGGTTGACTGGATACAGAAGTATAAAGAGAAAAAAGAGGAGCGCAAACAATGAGACGCCTTTTGTTTATTCTTCTATTCGTCGGTTTCTGTCATTTTTCACCGTTTGTGTTCGGACAGATCAGTGGTGCTTTGCAGTCGTACAACGATGGGCGGCAAAATGAGTCGCGCACCCAGCAGTACTTTCCCGTTGGCGATGCCTTCGTCAGCGAGTCCACACTCGACGATTTCCTGCAGGGCCGTTGTGGCGCCAACCGCTTCACCCGTGCCCTCTATGGCAGTCATTCCGACTGGCGCCTGGAGACCAGCGATCGCCCTGTCTTTGCCGTGGTGAAGAAGAATCACCATCGGCACATCCGTTTTGTGGTCAATGGTGTGTCGCTTGACTCTGTCGGCTACTGTCGGTCTCAATATGTCGACGGCATGCGCACCTACCAGTTGCGCGACCAGCGGTGGGGCGCCGATGCCGAACTGACGCTTCAGGTGCTGGCCATGCCCGACCGCGAGGGTGCCCTTTGGCTGTTCGAGGACCGCCGTTTTGTCCCTGCCGCCCATTTCCAGGCACGTGTCTGTGCCGTTGCTCATCCCAAACTGAAGCGCAATGGTGATATAGGTGCTGACCAGCCTGGCGTGTTCGAAGCATCGCCTACCGAAGCCGGTTTGATGACGAAAGAGTGGGAGGGCGGTCGCGAATCATGGTTCGTCATCGACTCCATCAACCAAATCTCTTCCCTGTCCGACGAGCAGGCCCGTGCGTTGTTCCAGCAGGCCGTGGGCTACAACAGCCAGTTGGCCCGGCGCATAACATTCAGCACCCCAGACCCTTATGTCAACACCCTGGGCGGTGCCCTTGCCTTTGCTGCCGACGGCGACTGGGACGGTCAGACGTGGCTGCATGGCTGCATAGGCTGGCGCATGCCGCTTGCTGGCTGGCGTGCCGCCTACGTGGGCGATGTGCTGGGCTGGTGGGACCGTCAGCACAGCCACTTTGATGCCTATGCCAAGAGTCAGGTGACCCAGGTCCCTCCAACTATAGCCCATCCCTCTCAAGACGCGAAGATGAATCTGGCGCGTGCCGAGAAGAAATGGGGCACGCAGATGTATTCCGACGGCTATATCTGTCGCAATCCGGAGCGCAACGACCAGATGCACCACTACGATATGAACTTGAACTATATCGACGAGCTGTTGCGCCATTTTCTGTTCGATGCCGATACCGCCTATATGCGCCAGATGTGGCCCGTCATTAAGCGGCATCTGGCTTGGGAGAAGCGTAACTACGATCCCGATGGCGATCATCTCTATGACGCCTACTGTTGCATCTGGGCCAGCGATGCTCTTTACTATAGCGGTGGTGCCGTGACCCATTCTTCGGCCTACAATCTCTTCGCCAACCGCATGGCAGCCCGAATAGCCGAACTCTTGGGCGAAGATCCGGCCCCCTATGCCGACGAAGCCCTCGCCATCGACCAGGCCATGAGTCAGCGCCTGTGGCTGGGCGACAAGAACCGTTGGGCCGAATATGAGGATGCGCTGGGTCTGCGCCGGCTGCATGAGAGTGCTGCCGCATGGAGCTACTACACCCCCGTCGACTGTGGTGTGGGCACTCCTGCCCAACGCTACCAGGCCATTGGCGACATGCGCCGTTCGCTACCCCACATCCAGGTGGAGCATACGCCCTATCACGTCATCGCCACGAGCAACTGGATGCCCTATTCCTGGAGTATCAACAACGTGGCTACCGCCGAGACCCTCCATATGGCGCTGGCCTGTTTCGAAGCCGGACAGCATGCCGCGGGCTACGACCTGCTGATGGGCACGGTCATGGATAATATGTACTATGGACAGTCGCCTGCCAACTTTGGTCAGCTATCGCACTACGATGCCGCCCGGGGCGAGTGCTATCGTGACTTCGGCGACTGCATAGGCATAGCCAGCCGTGCCTTGGTTCAGGGCCTTTTCGGTGTACATCCTGATGCGTTGCACGGCAAGTGCATCCTTCAGCCCGGATTTCCCGACAGCTGGGATAGCGTCAGTCTGAAAACCCCCTATATAGAATATAAGTACACGCGCGCGGGAGGCACCGACCGCTACGAGGTGACGCAGAACTTCCCCCAGCCGCTCACCCTGGTGCTGGCGCGGCTCGTCGACGGGCAATGGATTTACACCGAAGGCAGCAGCCAGCGCCATCAGGTGATTGAGGTGCCTAGTTTGGACGGAGCAAACCCCGAGTTTGCTCCGTCCAAACCCGAGGTTTGCTCCGTCCAAACTCCGGGTTTGGGCCTGGGTGAGCCCGACCTCTCGCAGCCCTTCCGTCAGCAGCCCTTGTCGGCGCTCTTCAATGCCGAGGTCGACGACATTTTCCGCAATCGCTACCTGTCGCCCCGTCCGCAGACCACCACCCTTCAGATTCCCGTTCAGGGCGTGGGCGAGTGGTGCCATCCGCAGTACACCCCCGAGATCAACGACAGCGTATTCCGCACCCTCATCACCGATGGCCGTTTCTCTGTTGCCGGCGTGCCGTTCCTGACACCGGCGACGGGGTGCAACGTCGTGTACACCTCGCTTTGGGACAATTATCCCGACAGCGTGGTCATCCCCTTGAGCGGCAAGGCGTCGTCGGCCTATCTGCTCATGGCTGGCAGCACCAACCACATGCAAAGCCATATAGACAATGCGCTGGTGATTGTGTCCTATCGCGACGGTAGTGCTGACACCCTGCGCCTGCGCAACCCCGACAACTGGTGCCCCATCGAGCAGGATTATTATGTCGACGGCAAGGCCTTCCGTTCCGCCTCGCCGCGCCCCTACCGCGTGGCCCTTGGCAGTGGTGTCGTTAGTCGCAACTTGGGTGAGGCACTTCGCATCAAGGGCGTCTATGGGCGAGAGATTCCCGGTGGCGCTGCCCAGATGCTGCGCATGCCGCTCCATCCCCGCAAGAAACTGAAGAGCTTGACCCTGCGCACCCTGTCAAACGACGTTGTCGTCGGACTGATGGGTATCACCCTCCAATAACAGCTATCGACATGAGACGACTGGTATGGCTGGCACTTTGCAGCACGACGGTTTTCAGCAGCACGGCTCAGACGGATGTTGCCGACAGCTTGTCGGCGGCATCCCACCTGTTGCACGAGGTCACCGTCGTCCAGTCGCGCCAGACGCGCACCGTCGCCAGCACCGTCCCCCTGCACATCCTGGGGCGCGAGGAGATGCTTCAGTCCGGAGTCACCGATATGGCCGATGCCCTGCACCGTCTGCCAGGCATCACCCTGCGCGACTATGGAGGTGCCGGCGGCATGAAGACCGTGTCTGTGCGCGGCTTTGGTGCCAAGCATACGGGCATCAGCTACGACGGCATCATGCTGAGCGACTGTCAGAGTGGCGAGATAGACCTCTCGCGCTATTCCCTTGATCATGTTGAGAGTCTGTCGCTCGTGGTGGGCGACAACGACGACATCTTCATTCCTGCCCGTCAGGCAGCTGTGCCGGCTGCGCTGTCTATCCAGACGATGGCCGCTCCCACCGACAGCGCCTTGGCGCGTCTGACCGCCCAGCTTCGTGTTGGCTCTTTCGGTTATGTCAGTCCCTTCGTGCGCTACGAGCAGCCCCTTTCCCCCCGTTTCTCCATCTCGGCCGTAGGCTCCTATACCTATGCCGACAACGACTATCCCTATACTGTACAGAATGTCAACGAGCAGGTCAGCGACCGCCGTACCAACAGCCGCATGAACAGCGGCTTTGGCGAGTTGAACCTTGTGTGGGCTCCCAGCCCCCTGAGCCGACTGTCCGGCAAGGTCTATTACTACGACAACGACCGCCAGCTGCCTGGGCAGGTGCGCTATTACACCAATGTCAGCCGCGAGACTCTGCACGACCGCAACCTGTTTGCCCAGTTCACCTGCCTGACGCGCTGGGATGCCCAATGGTCGCTAAAGGTCAACGGCAAGTTCAACTGGGCCTCGTCGTCCTATCGCGATCCCCTTTATCAGGGCGGCGTGATGGATGCCGACTACTGGCAGCGCGAGGCCTATGCTGCGGCGGCCCTTCTGTGGAATCCCTCTGACCGGTGGGCTTTCGACTATTCGGCCGACTATGCTTTCAACAACCTGAATAGCAGCTTGTCGACCGACACGCACCCTTATCGGCACTCCCTGCTCCAGTCCCTCACGGCGAAGTACACCTCCCAGCGTCTCACTGCCATAGGCCGCCTGCTCTGCTCCCTCTATCTGAATGGCGCGCAGGTGGGAACCTCTGCCCGCGATATGCGCCGCCTGTCGCCCTCGCTGTCGTTCTCCTACCGTCTTTCCGATGGCGACCACTTCTATCTGCGGGCCTCGTATAAGAATATTTTCCGTGCCCCCACGTTCAACGAGAGCTACTATTTCCACTATGGCTCTGCCGACCTGAACCCCGAATCTACCAATCAGCTGAACCTGGGAGTCACTTGTATCGCCACCCCGTCGCCGTCTAGTCGGCTGATGCTGACCCTCGACGGCTATTACAACCATGTCAGCGACAAGATAGTTGCCGTGCCTTACAACATGTTTATCTGGCGATGCGTGAATGTGGGCAAGGTGACCACCCTGGGAGCCGAGGCCACCCTTCAGGCCGAGCATCGCTTCAACAGCCGTCACCAGCTGACGTTGCGCGGCACCTACAGCTACCAGCAGTCCGAGGACCGCACCCTTCCAGGCTCAGCCTCCTACGGCATGCAGCTGGCTTATACTCCGCTGCATACGGGCAGCGCGTCGCTCTGCTACGATAACCCCTGGGTCGGCATGGTGCTTCATGGGCAGGGTGTCAGCCAGCGCTGGGCTAACAACGAACACTACGCATCGACCGATGTCGATGGCTACTGGGACACGGGGCTCTGCTTCTACCGCTCGTTCCCATGGGGCCGCCACCGCATAGAGGCCCGCTTCGACGTGAAAAACCTGTTTGGCACTCGCTACGAGATAGTGCGTCTCTACCCGATGCCGAGTCGCAGTTGGCAATTTACAGTTAACATTCAATATTAAATTCAAACAACATGAAAAAGTATTTTTGCAGAAGTTTCGCAGTAATGGCCTTGGGCACAGCCCTCCTTACTGCCTGTGTGGAAGACAACAACAATTCCGGTACAATGGTGGTTGCCATGACCGACGGTGTCTATGTGCTGGGGTCTGGAAATATGTATGCCGGTATCGACGGTAACCTGACCTACTACGACTTTGACTCGAAGACGGCCACCACGTGCGCCTTCCAGGCAGCCAACGGCAAGTCGCTGGGCAAGACACCCAACGATGTGCTGCAATATGGCAGCAAACTCTACATTGCAGTTGACGGCGAGAACACCGTTTTCGTGCTCGACGGCAAGACGCTGAAGCAGGTCGCCGCCCTCAGCACTACCGAGATGATGGGCGAGGAGGATGGCATCAGCCCCCGTCGCCTGACAGGATCCCAGGGAATCATCTACGTCTCTACCTACGGTGGCTATGTGGCTGCCATCGACACCCTCAACTTCACGCTGAAGAATAAGTACAAGGCCGGATCCTATCCCGAGGGCATCTTCGTCATGGGCGACTACCTCTTTGTGGCCAACTCAGACTATGGCATGGGGCAGAACCCCTCTATCTCGCGCATCCTTCTGTCCACGGGCGTCGACGATCCCTTGACCAACGAGAACATCCGCAACCCGCAGTCGCTGGCCGTCACCACCACGGGTGACATTTATTTCCTCGACTACGGCTCCTACGGTCCTGCCCCCGACTACGAGCAGACCAATGCCGGCGTCTATTGCGTCTCGGGCAGTCAGGTCAGACGTGTCATCCCCGATGCCACCGCCATGGGCTGCGCCGGCAATATGATCTATGCCTTCAGCGCACTTTACGGCAAGGATGTGAAGTACTTCAGTTATAATGTGACTACCGGCCACATGGAGCAGTTCTCTCCCGAGGGCATCGAGAGTCCCGCCGCCATCGAGGTCGACCCCGTCACGGGCATTGTCTTCATAGCCTCCTATCATACCACAACCAGCGATTATGGCACCTTTGCCGACTATTCTGCACCTGCCTACGTGAACGTTTATGGCAGCACGCTGTCGGCTCCTACGGCAACGTTCGCCTGCGGCGTGGGTCCTGCACGCATCGCCTTCTGCCACAGCAGCAAGACGGTCAACTACTAATCCGCGGCCATGCGTCATCTGTTGCTGTGGGTCATCGTGCCGGTGTTGCTCTCTTCCTGTGGCGGCCAAACGGGTCGCCAGCAGCAGGAGGAGGGCGACACTCTGGCCTTCAAGTACGCATCGCTGCTGACGTTGGTGCGGCACGATGGCTATGCCGTCGCCTCGATCCGCAATCCGTGGAAGTCGGGCATCACCCTGCATCGCTACATCCTGGTGCCTCGTCAGTCGGATCTGCCCGACGGCGCACAGCTGCCCGAAGGCACCGTCATCCGCACTCCTGTAGAGCGTGCCGCCGTGTTCACCACGGTTCATTGCTCCTTGCTGACGCAGCTTGGGGTGGGGGAGCGCATCGTGGCCGTAGCCGACCTGAACTACATCAAGATACCTTATATCCATGAGCAGGTGGCGGCGGGCCGCATTGCCGACTGCGGCAACGGTCTCAGTCCTGTGGTCGAGAAGATTATGGACATCCGGCCAGAGGTTATCATGCTCTCGCCCTTCGAGAACAGCGGTGGCTATGGTAAGATAGAGGAACTGGACATCCCCCTCGTCGAGTGTGCCGAGTATATGGAGACGTCGCCGCTGGCACGTGCCGAGTGGATGCGTTTCTACGGCCTTCTCTTTGGCAGGGAACAGCAGGCCGACAGTCTGTTTGCCGTCGCCGACAGCAGTTATCAGGCTTTGAAGGCCCAGGCCCTTCAGGCTGGCGAGGGCCGCTCTGTGCTCATCGACAAGATGGTGGGCAGTGTGTGGTATGTGCCTGGCGGGCGCAGCACCATCGGACAGATGCTGCACGATGCCGGCGGACGCTATCCGTGGGCTGCCGACGACCATAGCGGTTCGTTGTCGCTGCCGTTCGAGTCGGTGCTGGCACAGGCGGGCGAGTCCGAGGTGTGGTTGTTCCGCTATAGCAGCGATCACCCCATCACCACAGCCGAACTGCAGGGCGAGCATCATGGCTACGACCAGCTGTCGGCTTTCCGCCGGCACGAGGTCTACGGCTGCAATGTCGAGCAGTCACTGTTCTACGAGCAGACACCGTTCCGCCCTGATTTCCTGCTGTCCGACTTTATCCGCATATTGCATCCGCAGATGGACGGTCTGCCGCCTCTGCGTTATTATCAAAAACTGCGATGAACAAGGGATTCCTCTTTTGTCTGCTGTTGAGCCTCGTCCTGCTGTTGCTCTTTGTGCTCAACATCCTGATGGGGTCGGTGCGCATTCCTGTCACCGAGGTGTGGGCCATTGTGCTGGGCGACGAGGGAGTCAGGCCAAGTTGGCGCTATATCATCCTCGAGTCGCGCCTGCCGCAAGCCGTCACGGCACTCTTCTGTGGCAGCTCGCTGGCTGTCAGCGGTCTGTTGCTGCAGACGGCGTTTCGCAATCCGCTGGCAGGTCCCAGCATTTTCGGCATCAACAGTGGTGCGGGCCTGGGGGTGGCTTTGGTCATGCTGTTGCTGGGTGGCAGCCTGTCGCTGGGCAGCGTCAGCGTGTCGGGCTTTGTGGCTGTGCTGCTGGCCGCCTTTGTGGGAGCCATGTCGGTGATGGCGCTCATCCTGTTTTTCTCGACGCTGGTGCGCAGCCATATCATGTTGCTCATCATTGGCATTATGATAGGCTATATCTCTAACTCGGCCATCTCCCTGCTTAATTTCTTTGCCACCGACGAGGGTGTCAAGTCGTATATGGTGTGGGGCATGGGCAGCTTCGGCGGCGTTTCCATGGCTCGCATCCCCGTCTTCACGCTGTTGTCGGCACTGGGACTGCTGGGTGCACTCTTGCTCATCAAACCGCTTAATGCGCTGATGCTGGGCGACCGCTATGCCGAGAACCTGGGGGTGCGAATCAGGCGTGTGCGCAACTGGCTGCTGGTGGTCACCGGCCTGCTTACGGCGGTGTCTACGGCTTTCTGCGGCCCGGTGGCGTTTATCGGTCTGGCGGTGCCTCACATGGTTCGCCTGCTCTTTGCCACCGACAATCACCGCATCCTGCTGCCGGCCACCATACTGATGGGCGGCGTGGTGGCTCTGCTGTGCAATCTGATTTGCTTCCTGCCGGGCGAGTCGGGCGTCATTCCCCTGAACGCCGTCACCCCACTAATAGGAGCTCCCGTCATCATCTATGTCATTGTGTCGACACGACGATGACGGGAGCTCCCCTTTAGTTGCTGCAATCTTCCTCTGATCAGTAGTTCTCGGCTTTCACTTGGAAGTAGGCTTGCGGGTGGTTGCACACGGGGCACTCCTCAGGAGCCTTCTTGCCGATGACGATGTGGCCGCAGTTGGAACACTGCCAGATGACGTCGCCTTCTTTTGAGAACACACGCTCCTTGCGGATGTTGTCCAGCAGTTTGCGGTAGCGCTCCTCGTGGTCCTTCTCAATCTTTCCCACGGCCTCGAACTTCTCTGCAATCTCGTCGAAGCCCTCTTCGCGGGCCTCTCGAGCCATGCGTGCATACATGTCGGTCCATTCGAAGTTCTCGCCGTTGGCAGCAGCCTCCAGATTCTCGGGAGTGCTCTTGATGGCACCGCCTTCCAGCAGCTTGAACCACATCTTAGCGTGCTCCTTCTCGTTGGCAGCGGTCTCCTCGAAGATGGCGGCTATTTGAACGTAGCCGTCCTTCTTGGCCTTCGATGCCCAGTAAGTGTACTTGTTGCGTGCCTGGCTTTCGCCTGCGAACGCCTCTTGCAGATTCTTCTCTGTCTTTGTTCCTTTCAAGTCTTTCATAGTGGTATGGAATTATTTCACTTCTTCGAAGTCAGCATCCTGGATGTCGTCCTGAGTGTTGTTGGTCTGCTGCTGTTGCTGCTGACCGGCATCGGCTCCGGGCTGTCCGGCAGCGCCTGCCTGCTGGTACATCTTCTGCGAAGCAGCCTGCATCACCTGGTTCAGATTGTTGATGGCGGTGTCGATGGCAGCCACGTCGCCGCTCTTGTGGGCATCCTTCAGCTGCTGTACGGCAGCCTCTACGTTGGCCTTGTCGGCACCGAGCTTGTCACCATTCTCGTTGAGGAAGGTCTCGGTCTGGAAAATCATCGAGTCGGCTTGGTTCATCTTGTCGATGCGCTCGCGCTCCTTCTTATCGTTCTCGGCATTAGCCTCGGCCTCAGCCTTCATACGGTTGATCTCGTCCTGCGACAGACCGCTGCTGGCTTCAATGCGGATGGCCTGCTCCTTGCCAGTGGCCTTGTCCTTGGCGCTGACCTTCACGATACCGTTGGCGTCGATGTCGAAGGTCACCTCGATCTGAGGCACGCCACGACGGGCAGGAGCAATGCCGGTGAGGTTGAACTGACCCAGACTCTTGTTCTGCGAAGCCATGGGACGTTCGCCCTGCAGCACGTGTATGGTCACCTCTGTCTGGTTGTCAGCAGCGGTAGAGAATACCTGGCTCTGCTTGCAGGGGATGGTGGTGTTGGCCTCGATCAGCTTGGTCATCACACCACCGAGGGTCTCGATACCGAGGGTCAGCGGAGTCACGTCGAGCAATACGATGTCCTGACCCGTCTCCTGGTTGAGGATGGCACCCTGGATAGCAGCACCTACAGCCACCACCTCATCGGGGTTCACGCCCTTGCTGGGCTCCTTGCCGAAGTAGTTCTTGACGAGGGTCTGCACAGCGGGGATACGGCTCGAACCGCCTACGAGGATGACCTCATCTATATCAGCGGTAGAGATGCCTGCGTCGCGAACGGCATTCTGACAGGGCACCAGACAAGCCTGAATCAGGTTGTGGGCCAGCTGCTCGAACTTAGAGCGCGTCAGGGTCTTCACCAGGTGCTTGGGCACACCGCCTACGGGCATGATGTAGGGGAGGTTAATCTCCGTGGAAGTCGTGCTCGACAGCTCAATCTTGGCTTTCTCAGCAGCCTCCTTCAGACGCTGCATAGCCATCGGGTCGCTCTTCAGGTCAGCACCCTCATCGTTCTTGAACTCCTGTACCAGCCAGTCGATGATGACCTGGTCGAAGTCGTCGCCGCCCAGGTGGGTGTCAC
>ERZ842401.5741-NODE-5741-length-13576-cov-6.128985_pt1 | contig 13576 bp, 10 predicted proteins | sample MGYA00521270_ERZ842401 | MGnify/ENA primary metagenome ERZ842401 (study PRJEB31892, sample SAMEA3878208) | bioreactor metagenome | biome: Moose rumen | place: Sweden | collected 2011-10 | study: EMG produced TPA metagenomics assembly of the PRJEB12797 data set... | reverse complement strand
GGCCGCGTGTTCAGCAAGCCCTTCATGACCAACCAGAGCGGCCAGTACAAGGGCACCCCCTTCCGCACCTTCAGCAACGGCGCTTTCGTCGGGGGCTATTCCGACCACTATCCGACTTATATCGTAATTTCTAAATAACATAATATGTCCAAAAGAATAATAGCCTTGATTCTTGCCATCTCAGGGGTGACCGCCGTTTCCGGCGCAGCAATCGCTGAGGATGGAAACGGATGGTATTCCGGAGCCGGCATCGGGTTCAATGTCGCTGCAGACGGGTTCCGCACGGGAGCTCCGCAACTGTTCCCGGGCGTGCCGGACATCCAGTTGCATATCGGCAAATGGATTACTCCCGGTCTGGGGGTGCGCTTCGGCATACAGGGAATCCACGGCTCCGCCATCAACAGTACGCCGTCCTACAATATCTTTTCCATTCCGGTAGATTTTATGCTCGATGCGGGGAACCTCCTTCTCGAAACCGGCAAGGATGCTTTCTACACGCTTTCTCCGTATCTCTCCGCTGCCGCATATTTCGGCCCAGGGAAGGCCTCTTCCGGTATGGGAGCAGGGCTTATGAACACTTTCCGCATCAACAATGTGTGGGCTGCGTTCGTGGATCTCCGTGCCATGATTGCAGGACAGAAAGTGACCGGCGCAGATTCGGGAATCTATGGACTGGGTACGGCCACTTTCGGCGTGCAGTACAGTTTCGGACAGAAGGCTTCCGCGCCTGTCGCGCAGGCGCCGGCCCTCGCAAGTGCGGCCGCCGCCGGCATTCCCGTCAGCCCGGCTTCCAAACCGTCCGCCAAACCGACGGCGAAACCGGAGCCTGCCGTGCCGGCCAGGCCTGCCGCTCCTGCAGCTGAACCGGCGAAACCTGTCGTAAAATCATTCGATGAGTTTGTGCCCACCGGCGAACATACAGGCGGCGTGAAGGGTACCGTTGTCGACCGTAACGGCCGTCAGCCTGTCGAGGATGCCAGGCTTACTCTTATGCAGGGAGCCACGATGGTGGCCGCCGTCAGTTCCGCCGAAGACGGGACCTTCTTCATACCGAGGCTTCCCAATGGAATGTATACCCTGGTCATCGACGCCCCTGAGTTCCTGGAGAATCAGGTTCAGGTCACTGTCAACGACGGCTATGTCAAGAATATGTTCAACATATCCCTGACCGGCATCCAGAAGGTTGCGGAGGTGGATGACGACTCCTTTGCCAACTTCGACATGGACGACTCGGGCTACAACGACAACCCTACCATCCTCTTCGGAAGCAACGACGTGTTCAACAATATCGCAGGCTACAATTTCAGTTCGGTGCGTTTCCGTGCCCGCGGTTACGCTTCCGAGAGCCAGGAGGTGTATCTTGCCGGAGTGAAGATGAACGATGCCGTCACCGGATATTCTCCCTTCTCTCTCTGGAGCGGCCTGAACGAGGCCATGCGTTCCAAGGAGACCACCAACGGCAGCGAGGTCTCCGACTTCGGCTTCGGCGGATACAACGGTGTGACCAACATCTTCGGCAACGCCACCAACGTGCGCAAGGGCCTCCGCGGAAGCGTGCTCACCAACAGCACCCTCTACCGGCTGCGCCTTATGGGCTCTTATGCCACCGGACTCATGGACAATGGCTGGGCACTGGCATTCAACGTCAGCGCCCGCCTCGGCGGAAACGACTGGATCGACGGTGTCTACTATCGTTCATTGGCATACTATGCAGCGGCCGACAAGGTGTTCAACGACACCCATAAACTCGGATTCGTATTCTTTGCCACTCCCGGTCAGCGCGGAGCGCAGAATGCATCTACCCAGGAAGTGTACGATCTGGTGGGCGACAATATGTACAACTCCAACTGGGGCTACCAGAACGGAAAGGTGCGCAACGCCCGCGTCCGCAAGACCAATGAGCCTGTTGCAATCGTGAAGTACGACTTCACTCCTTCCGACAAGTTCAATGCGGGCGCTACCGTCCTCTACCGTTTCGGCAAGAACGGCTACACCGCTCTCGACTGGTACGACGCCCAGGATCCCCGTCCGGATTACTACCGCAATCTGCCCAGTTACTTCTATGACGCCAATCCCGACATGAACCGCAACAACGGTATCAAGTGGGGATGGGCAAGCGAAGTCTGGACCCATGCCGACATGTATCCCGAGCTCACCCACATAAACTGGGACCGCTTCTATGATGTGAACCGCATCCAGACCGACGAAAACGGCAAGAACCGTTCGAAATACATTCAGGAGGAACGCCATGTCGATCAGCAGGATCTCAATCTTGCCGCCACGTTCAAATACAGGGCGAATTCCAATATCACCATGACCGGCGGTATGAACGCCCGTATCAACCGCACCGAATATTACAAGCAGGTGGCCGACCTGCTGGGAGGCGACTACTTCGTGAATATCGACAATTTCGCCGAGCGCGACTTCGCCGCAACGCCCTACAAACTTCAGAACGACCTCGACTACTATATGAAGCATGGTGCCGCCGCCACCCTGGGCAAAGGCGACAAATACGGCTACGACTACTATGCGCAGGTGCGCAACTACGGAGCATGGCTGAACGGCAAATATTCCGTCGGATCTTTCAGCGCCAACCTCGGCGGCCGCATAGGTTACGAGAGCTTCTGGCGTGAGGGCCTGCTTCGCAAGGGGCTCTTCCCGGGGCTTGACGAGAACGGCAACAAGCTTGTTGTGGACGGCGTGACCATCGAGCCCACTTACGAAAGAGACGGTTCCGTGGTGACATCTCTCGGCAAGAGCAAGGTTTCCAAGTTCCTTACCTACGCAGGCAAACTCGGACTCAATTATGTAATCGGCGGTTCGCAGAGGGTTTATGCCAATGTGGGCTATTTCAACGATGCTCCCAAGTTCAACCAGGCCTTCCTCTCGCCCCGTACCCGCAACTCCATAGTCGATGACCTCAAGACCATCAAGACCTTCTCCACCGATGTCAACTGGCAGTATTCTGCGGGCGGAATCAACATCCGCACCACGGCATACTACACCACGATCAAGGACCAGTCCAAGGTGATGAGCGCCTACGATGATCTTCAGAACGCTTTCTCCAATTTCGCCATCAATGGCATCGACCAGCGCAACATGGGCGTCGAGCTCGGATTCAAGGTTCCCACCTACGTGGTTCCCAATCTCTCCGTCCAGGGAGTGCTTGCTGCGGGACGCTACGAGTACACCTCCAATCCTACCATGACGCAGACCGTGGACAACAGCGCCGAGATCATCATGGACAACATTCCGGTGCCTTACTGGAAGAGCACCCTGCTGCCCGACGGAACGGTCAAGCAGCACTACGTCCCTTCGACTCCCCAGCTTGCCGCCAGCCTCGGACTGGCCTACAACCGCAACTACTGGTTCATCGATGCCGATGTGGAGTACTTCGGCGAGAGCTACCTCGACATGAATCCTCTCTATCGCACGGATCATGCCGTCTACGGCCCCGACAACCAGATCACCGCTCAGGAAATCGAGTACATGACCGAGCAGGAACGCTTCGATCCCGCAGTGCTCGTAAACTTCTCCGTGGGCAAGAGCTGGTACATACACTACAAATATCAGCTCGGCTTCTCGTTCAATGTCAAGAATCTCCTGAACAACAAGGACGTGAAGACCGGCGGTTACGAGCAGACCCGTATGGTCGACAATACCGTCAGCAAGAGCCAGTACTATCGTTTCGATCCGAAGTACTTCTACATGGCCGGAACGAATTACATGTTGAACGTTTATTTCAGATTCTAAGCTTATGAAGAAGATATTTTATGCAATCGCTGCGCTTGCCGCGCTCGTTTCCTGCCAGAGTCTGAAAGAGGAATGGCAGCCCGTGTTCACCTTCGGCGGCAATGAACCTTCCGAGATGAAGATATGGTCCGAAGCCGACCTCACGGCTTACGGCTTCAACGGCAGCTTCACCACCATCAGCGACATGAAGCTCCAGTACAACAAGAAGACCTCCTCCGAAAAGAGCAAGACCAGCGGCCACACCATCACCGAGAATGTTTGGATCAAGGGACAGGTGGTTTCCGACGACAAGTCCGGCAACCTCTACCGCGAGATCTATCTGCAGGATGCCACAGGCGGCATCGACCTCAAGCTTGGAAAGTCTTCGCTCTACAGCGATTATAAACTCGGACAGTGGGTGTATGTCAAGTGCCAGGACTTCTGCATAGGTTCCTACAACGATATGCCTCAGCTCGGTCTCGAGCCCGACAATACCACCACCAACGAGTACGAGACTTCCTATATCGACATCCAGGCGATGATCAACACCCACGTATTCCGCGGGGCGTACGATACTCCCGTGGCTCCGAAGGAGATTTCCGAAGCAGAAATCAAATCTGCCCTCTCGGCCGGTTTTCAGGGCGACCTGTGGGGAACCCTCGTAACCGTGAAGGGCCTAAAGTACGGCAATGAGATTTTCGCATTGCTATATCCCCACGGCATCCTCGCCCACAAGAAAGACAATCCTTACAACCGTATCTTCCTGTCCGATGCCGGCACCTGGGGGATCGACACCTGGAGCATGTCCAAGGCCAAGTATGTGGAATACATCGAAGCCGGCAATTTCGACACTGCCGTGGTCGGGAGCGGTGCCACCAAATACGGCACCATCCTCACCAAACCCCGCGACTACGCTTCGCAGATGGGGGAGAGCGTGATTACCGCCTTCGGCACCGACGCCGACATTACCTACAAGGAAATGATGGTCAAGTACGCCACCGCAAACTATGTGTCCCATTACTTCAAGATGGGCGGCACGGATGTGCAGGTCCGTACCAGCGGATACGCAAAGTTCGCCGACCAGAAAGTCGACAGCCGCATACTCGGCGGGTCCGCTGTCGACATCACCGGCATAATCACTATCTATAGCGGTGCTGCGCAGATGTCGCTCATCACCGCTCCGGACGATGCCGACAACCCTTCAGTAAAAATCAACTAAATCATGAAACGAAGCTTCCCGTTACTCGCAGCGCTTGTAATGCTTATGGCTTGTAATCACACCAATCCCTTCCTCACCGAATGGGACACTCCCTACGGAATACCTCCTTTCGACAAGATAAAAGTCTCCGACTACATCCCGGCCATCAAGGCCGGAATCGAGCAGCAGAACGCAGAGATTCAGGCTATTGTGGAGAATGCCGACGCACCCACGTTCGAGAATACTATAGTGCCTCTCGAACTTTCCGGAAGCATCCTCGCAAAGGTGCAGGGAGTCCTTTATAATGTGGCCGAGACCGACCGCAGCGACGCCCTCGACGCCGTTGTTGAGGAATCCATCCCGCTGCTCAGCGACCATGAGGCTGGAATCTCTTTCAACAAAGCCCTCTACGAGCGCATCGCGGCCATCTGGAACGCCGATCAGAGCAGCCTTAACCGCGAGCAGCAGATGGTGCTGAGGAAGCACTATGAGAGCTTCGAGCGCGAGGGAATAGGACTTCCCGAAGAGCAGCAGGCCCGTCTCCGCGAGATCAACTCCGAGATCGCTGCCAAGACGCAGAAGATAGGGAACAACATCCTCGCCGAGAGCAATGCCTTCAAGGAGAAGTTCGGTTTCAGCGTGAGCGCCTATCCCGACAAGATGACCACCACCTCCGACCGCGAGCTGCGCAAGGCCTACAACGAGGCCTATACCAGCCGCGGACACAACGGCAACGAATACGACAATGCACTGCTGGTGCTGGAGGTGCTCCGCCTGCGTCAGGAGAAGGCCAGGATGCTGGGATTCCCCAACTCCGCCGCCTATACCCTCGACAACAAGATGGCGAAGACTCCCGCCACCGTAGACGGCTTCCTGCGCGACATCATGAAGGCATCCACTGCCCGCGCCCGTGAGGAGATCGCCGACATGCAGAAGGTGATGGACGAGGATATCGCCGCAGGGTTGCTCCCTGCAGGTTCGAAGATCGAGCCCTGGGACTGGTGGTACTATGCCGAGAAGGTGCGCAAGATCAAGTACGACCTCGATGACGAGGAGGTCAAGCCTTACTTCCAGCTGGATTCCGTGCGCAAAGGCGTCTTCCTTGCCGCAAAAGAGCTCTATGGCGTGCAGATGGAAGAACTTCACGGGGTGCCTGCCTATAATCCCGACTGCGTGCAGACATTCAAGGTGACGGATGCCGACGGATCGCTTCTGGGTATCTTCACCACCGATTATCTGCCCCGCGACAGCAAGCGAGGCGGTGCATGGATGAACAATGTCCGCGACCAGTATGTGGACGCTTCCGGAAATGACGTCCGCCCCATAATTGTGAATGTAGGCAATCTGGCCGAAAATATGAACGTCGATCAGGTGCAGACCGTCTTCCATGAGTTCGGTCATGCCCTGCACGGCCTCCTCACCCAGTGCCATTATCCTTCGGTGAGCGGTACCGGAGTCACCCGCGACTTCGTGGAGATGTTCAGCCAGTTCAATGAGAACTGGGCCTTCCAGCCTTCGCTGCTTGCCAGATACGCTCATAATGAGGCAAACGAGACCATTCCCGATGCCCTTGTAGAGAAGATCAACAATTCTCTTAAGTTCAATCAGGGATTCATGACCACCGAGCTTTGCGCTGCTTCCATCCTCGACCTGAAGTGGCATGAACTTGCCGACATCCCCGCCGACCTCGACACCCGCGAGAAGGCCACGGCCTTCATCGATGCCTTCGAGGCCCGGCTGGCAAAGTCCATCGGCCTGAATCCCGAGATCACCTACCGCTACCGCACCACCTACTTCAATCATATCTTCTCCAGCGGCTACAACACCGGTTACTACGGCTACCTCTGGAGCGAGGTGCTCGACAAGGATGCCTTCAGCATCTTCGAGGCTTCGCCGGACGGGCCCTTCGACCTTGCGCTCGCGAAGAAGTTCCGCCAGACCTTCCTGGAGCGCGGCGGCAGCGAGGAGCCCATGAATCTGTATGTGCAGTTTGCAGGCCGCGAACCCGACTCGCACGCCTTCCTTGTGGGACGCGGATTGATTTAGTATTATCATACGCAGGCAGGGCAGGTACTGCTCTTCTTCGCAGAAAAAATGCTCATCAGAGCAGTACCTGCCCTGCCTGCAAGAATAAATTCAATAAATAAAAATGAAAAACATCGTACTAGTACGCCATGGCGAAAGCCAGTGGAACAAAGAAAACAGGTTCACAGGATGGACCAATGTAGATTTAAGTGAGAAGGGACTTCAGGAAGCCCTTGATGCAGGCAAAGCCCTCAAAGAGGCCGGCTTCAAATTCGACATCGCCTACACATCATACCTCAAGAGGGCAGTAAAGACCTTGAACAATGTCCTCGACGCAATGGACCTCGACTGGATTCCCGTCGAAAAGACCTGGCGCCTCAATGAGAAGCACTACGGCATGCTTCAGGGCTTGAACAAGGCCGAAACGGCAGCCAAGTACGGCGACGAGCAGGTACTCATCTGGCGCCGCAGCTACGACGTTGAACCTCTCCCTCTCCCCGAGACCGATCCCAACTCCGCTACGCAGGATCCCCGCTACGCCGACGTTCCCGACCAGTACGTTCCCCGCACCGAGGCCCTCAAGCAGTGCATCGAGCGCGTAATGCCTTTCTGGGAGTGCGAAATCTTCCCCAAACTCAAGACCGTCGACAACATCATCGTCGTCGCTCACGGCAACAGCCTCCGCGGTGTGGTCAAGCACCTCAAGGGCATCTCCGACGAGGCTATCGTCAAACTCAACATCCCTACGGCAACCCCGTATGTGTTCGAGTTCGATGACGACCTCAATCTCGTGCGCGACTACTACCTCGCCGACCCCGAAGAACTCGCCGCCAAGCAGGCCGCAGTCGCCAATCAGGGCAAGGCGAAATAGCCTGCGCTGATTATCAAGCACTTAAGCAAAACCGTCTGGTGCAAATGTACCAGACGGTTTTGTGTAACTATCTGGTAGTCAGGAGGGTCATGTGGCCGTTGGGCTCGAGGCGGAGTTCCTGCTCTTCGAGAATCAGCAGGGCCTCGCCGGCCTTGATGGGGATGCCGCTGACGGAGCCATCGCCTTCCAGGGCCATTACGATATAGAAACTTCCCGGAATCGACGCCTGAGCGCTGAGGTCTACGGTGACGGGCTCGGTCAAATCATAGACATCCGTTGTGAAATACCGGCATTTCGCCACTTCCACTCCGGCGTTCTTGCGGGGCTCGTACTCAGTCTTGTACGAAGGATAAACCTTGTAGTCTATCACGTCCTTTGCCTCCTGCGTATGTAGCTGGCGGGGCTTGCCGTCAAGCCCCGGGCGGTTGTAGTCGAAGATGCGGTAGGTGATGTCGGAGGTCTCCTGTATCTCCGCCAGATAGCATCCTCCGCAAATGGCATGGATGCGCCCTGCGGGCAGGAAGAATACATCTCCCGGAGCCACCATGTAGTCGGCCAGCACTTCGGTGATGCGGCCTTCCTCCACCAGCCTCACATAATCTTCCTTCGTAATCTCTTTGGAGAGGCCTGCGAGCAGATGCGCTCCAGGAGCGGTATCTATCATATACCACATCTCCGTCTTGCCCCTGCAGCCGTGCCGCTGCTGTGCGACCTCGTCGTTCGGGTGCACCTGGATGCTCAGATCCTTCTTCGCATCGATGAACTTGATGAGCAGCGGGAACTCCCCGCCGTAGAGTTCGTTCAGCGTCCTGCCGTCTGCCGGCCCGCCCACGACTTTGGTCTCATTGCCCTTCACTCCGGACAGCACCCAGTTCTCGGTGCCCCACACCAGCGTCTTGAGTATCGGTTGGAATCTGTAGATCATTATTGCCTGTCGCTTAAGTGATTGATTGTCAGCAACTTCCTTAAAACAAATCGCCCAAAATCGCCGATTTGTTTCGGGGAAAACATTAAATATCAGTTATTTACGTGCCAGCACACGAATCAATATCCGCAGGGCCTGGAGGCCGAGGCTGCCGGCGCCGGACCAGTCGGAGGCTTCGGCATCATGCAGGCGCACGGCGTTGAGCTCCTGCGCGCGTTCCAGGTCGCGGACGTTGCTCTCGTCGCTGAGCAGGCGCACGAAGGTGCCGCGGAACATCTTCTTCCGGAAGAGCCACAGCACGAGCAGCACCACCAGCAGGCCTCCGCCTACGATGAAGGCTCCAAGGGCGTAGTTGTCGAGGGCCTTGCCCAGGAGGAGGATTCCGCCGAAAGCAAGCACCGTAAGCACCATCAGCGCTATCGCGATGATGAGGATCCAGGTCAGCAAGGTGCCGAGGGCCTGCGAGGCGGTGTCGGTGCCTTTCAGTTTGAGTTGTTCGATGCGGAGATCGATGTAGTCGCGGGTGTTCATACGCTTTCGGGCTCTTCGGCGGGAGCATCTTTTTTGTTGAGGGCTTCGTCGATCGCGTCCAGTCCCTTGGAAACGGCTTCCAATGCGCTGTCGGCGAGGTCGCCGGCTTTGTTCTTGGCCTTTTCGGCCAGATCGCCGGCAGCCTGCTTCAGGCGTTCAGCGTCGTCCTTGCCCTTGTCGGAGAGCAGATATGCGGCAGCTACTGCGCCGATGGCGGCTCCTGCCAGAAATCCGAAGAATGAGTTGTTTGCCATATTATTTGAGATTTTCGATAAGTTCAAAATCAAGCAGGCGCTGTTCCAGATTGGCGTTCTTTACGCGGATGCGCACGCGGTCGCCGAGGCGGAACACCTTGCGGGTCCGCTTGCCTACCAGGCGGTAGCGCTCTTCGTCGAATTCGAAGAAGTCGGATCGTATCTCCCGCAGGGGAACCATTCCCTCGATCTTCGTGGGTTCTATCTCCACATACATTCCCCATTCGGTTACACCGGACACACGACCGTCGAACTCCATCCCGACCTTGTCCTGCATGTATTCCACGAGCTTGTATTTGATGCTGGTGCGCTCCGCATCGGCGGCGATAACCTCGCGCTCGGAGGCGTGCTGGCACTCGATCTCGTAGTAACCCTTGTTCTGGCTTTCCTTTCCGGCCAGATAAAGGCTGAGGAGGCGGTGTACCATGGTGTCGGGGTAGCGGCGGATGGGGGAGGTGAAGTGGGTGTAGAAGTCGAAGGCCAGACCGTAGTGGCCGATGTTGTCGGTGCTGTAGCAGGCCTTCGCCATCGAACGGAGGGCGATGTCTTCGAAGGCCTCGAGTTCGGGTTTTCCGGCCGCTTCTTTCATCAGGGCATTGATGTTCCTGGCGGCGGCGCGGCCGTCCAGGGAATCTCCCATCTTGTATCCGAAGCCCTTGGCGAAGCGTCGCAGCCCCTCCAACTTCTCTGTGTTCGGCACGTCGTGCACGCGGTAAACGAAGGTCTTGGCCTTCTTCGACGCAACTCCGTTCATCTGTCCGTCGGTGGCTATGAACTCCGCCACGGTGCGGTTCGCCAGCAGCATAAACTCCTCAATGAGCCAGTTGGCCTCCTTGCTCACCTTCTGGTAGACGTTCACCGGTCGGCCCTGATCGTCGACCTCCACTTTCATCTCCGGCCGGTCGAAATCCACCGCCCCGGCCTTGAAGCGCTTTGCCTTGAGTTTGTGAGCGATACCGTTCAGGGTGATTATAGCATCCGTCAGCTCGCCGGTAGGGAGTATTCCCTCACCGACCGCTTCGCTTCGCTCCGCCCCACTGTTCACTTCGTTCACGGTCCCCCCTCTAAGCCGAGGGTGGCGTAGGTCCTGTGAGGGAATCTCCCTGCCGGCTTCAGATTCGATTATCTCCTGCGCCTGATCGTAATCCAGTCGGAAATCCGAATTGATCACCGTACGGCCTATCCAGCGGCTCTTGATCTCCGCCTTGGGCGTAATCTCGCAAACCACCGAAAAAGTCAACTTGTCTTCGTGCGGACGCAACGAACAGAGCTTGTTGCAGAGTTTCTCCGGCAGCATCGGCACGGTGCGGTCCACCAGATAGACGCTGGTGCCGCGCTCCCGGGCTTCCTTATCGACCGGCGTTCCCGGCTTCACATAGTAGGAAACATCCGCGATGTGCACTCCCACCTCGTAATTGCCGTTGCCCAGTTTCTTGAAAGACAGGGCGTCGTCGAAGTCCTTGGCATCCGCCGGATCTATGGTGAACGTAAAGATATCCCTGTAGTCCTTGCGGCCCTTGAGATCCTTCTCGGTAATCTCGTCTGAGATGCCTTCGGCCGCATCTTCCACTTCCTTTTCGAACCTGTAGGGCAGATTGAACTCCGCCAGGATGGCGTGCATCTCGGTATTGTTTTCGCCGGGCATGCCCAGCACGTCTTCAATGTGGCCGATGGGGGAGGAATCGCCCCTGTTCCATCTGTCCACTACTACCGCCACCTTCATCCCGCGCCTGGCGCCCAGCCCGGCACCTTCTTCGGGATCCACCTCTATGTCGTAGGGCATGTTCTTGCTTTGCATCAACACCCAGGCCCGGGCCCCTATGGTATGGTAGATGCCCACGAACTGCTTGCCGCTGCGCTGCACTATCTCTATCACCTCGCCCTCGCGCTTGCGGACGGCCTTCTCTCCTGCTCTGGACGCCGCCCTGGAATCACTCTGCTTGGTAACCGCCACCTTCACAGTATCGCCGTCGAGCGCATTGCGCGTCTTGGACGCCTTTACGAAAATGTCGTCATCCTGTCCGTCCACAATCACGAAGATGAACCCTTCGCGGGTCATCTGCACCCGTCCTTCATAGACGGGGAAAGTCTTTTTTTGCCTGCCGGACCCTTTCCCGCCTTTATTTCTTTTCTTTGTCATAACATATTACATTACTGCAAAATCTGCTCCGTATTGTAAGTAAGTCTTGTGATTTAGATGTTTCTGTCGCCAAATATTTATCCATATTGTTGGCAATTTGTTCTGCTTTTCCGGCGGAGGGGCAGATTTCAACAATAAGTTCCGCAAACCGGAGCCGCCCACATTTCCTACTCACATATCCTTTCTCTTGCGAAACAAGACGTACAACCTCCCATAATTGTGAAGTCGCTTCCGGGGATTGCATGTATTCGATAACAGGGCCATTAATTATGGTATAAAAGTTGGCAAATGCAGATATGTCAGCAATACATGGCCACAAATTGCGAGGGAGAATAGATATTGCCTTTAATCCATACGGAACGGAACGTATATCCGATAATAGTTGCGAAGAGGTGCCTAATGGAGTTGTATCAACAGGTATTGGATTACCATTATTTTCTTCATTCAATTCAGCTTCTCTTTGAGCGAGAAAAATGGGTTGAAATAGTGGGTTAGTGCAGATCTCTTTTAAAATGCATTTAGCTACTTTCTTCCTGATACCTTCTATTTTCTCTGCACTACACACCATATATAAGACGCAAATGAGAATCAGGAATGATGATCTATCGGATTCTTCTTGTGGGCGTTGAACGATGTTGTCCTCGTATTTAAAACACGAGAACTTGGATTGGAGTTGTTTTCGTATGCTTGGTATTGTTAGGTCTGGCCGCTTGCTCCGAAAAATCCGTCTCTTTACTTCCAATGCTTCTGTCCAACACTCTACTGAAGTTAAATCATTGTGTTCTAAAGAAATATGTTCTATGAGTTCTGTGAGGGTACAAAAAAGAGGATCTTCGAAGTATGTTTCTTGGAGATCTTGCGAAACAGTTATGGATAATCGAATATACACCTTGTAAAAATACGAAATATCTCGATGCTTTACCATTAATTATGGTTATTTTTGTTTATGGCAAAATATGTTCTTTATACTTATCAATTTGCTCCTCTTAGCTCCAAGACAGAGGGGTATCCGACTCTATTTGACATTCAGGAAAGTATAAGTCCGGAATTGGTAATGAAAACTAAGCTTGAAGTCTTCTCCAATCTTCTCAAAAAAGATTCGGAACTTCAATTCTTGTGTTCTGATCAAGTTTACAGCCATAAGATTATGTTGAACTTCAATGGAATAATCTCCTTGCGGATTGCGAACAATAAGAGATTCATCCAGGAGCAGGATTTTGTCTTGAAGGAGATACCTAACCATCCCAGTTGTATGGTCATTATTGATAACAGAGAGAACTTTCAGACTATGGCTATCGAAAAGAATTTATCTTTTTCAAGCACAGATACCGTGGCAAAGATTATGATGGTTTCCTTCAACGCCTTCCTGCATCCATACAGACTCCATATCGACATACGACACAGGATAGAAGAAGGCTCTTTCTGGCAGCTTGTGGACAGATATCCTGAAGGTATAAAGAGAATACGTTTTAGTTTTGCCTATCCGAATCTACCAAGAGTATCAGATAACGTGGGTGAAGTATTTAAAGAACTGGCAAAGCAGTTTAATGCCAACACTCAATTTGAGCTTTCCGCAATAGAAGGCCAGACGCTCATTCTGGACAAAGAGAATAAGCAACTTGAGAGTATGATTAAAGCTTCGAGCGATAGTGGTTTGCCTATCAAAGTGCTTCCTGTGCGGGGGAAAAGTGGGTGGGTTTCTTCTGGCACCGGGTCACACATCACCAAAACATTCCCGGATTCAATTGGGGTTGCTTCCGAAGATGAATTGTTCAACAATCAGTACGAATTTCTTGCGGAAGTGATGAAGATAACCAAATGATATGGAAGATGTATTGAGATAATTAGGGACTTTCGTCTTTTGTTAAGTTTTATTTCTATTTGAGGCCCCCATCCGGCT